>ERZ791886.181-NODE-181-length-42845-cov-3.040243_pt1 | contig 42845 bp, 49 predicted proteins | sample MGYA00510158_ERZ791886 | MGnify/ENA primary metagenome ERZ791886 (study PRJEB30046, sample SAMN00792063) | human gut metagenome | study: EMG produced TPA metagenomics assembly of the A metagenome-wide association study of gut microbiota in type 2... | reverse complement strand
GAAAAATAGATATACGGACACTTATTTATGAATATATATATGTGTAGAGTATAAATAATATATATAATATACTCCGCTTATAAAAACACTTGTATTGCTTATATTTTAGGGCTTTATGAGACTTTTACACATAGCAAAAAACTTGTATAAATAACATATTTTATGTAAGAAAACTAGAATAACTTTTCAAAATTTGGAAAGAAACTGGAATAACTTAATTATTTTATGCAAGAAAACTGGAATGATTTTTCGTTCCAGTTTTTCAATGTACCGTATCTATTCTATTTTTACAGCATTTTTTTCTTGGTTTGAAAAAACGCAAAAAAAATGAGTATGATTTTTCTCTGTATCATGCTCATTTTTTTATATATTCTCTTTGTATGCTAATTTTAACTACTACAACTAGACTTAGAAGTAATCTAAGTCTAGTTTCCCTTATCCATTTACTGGTTCAAATCCAATGTCTCTTACATCCAATCCAATTTCCTTTCGGATAAGTCTATGTATTAAATTCTTTTTAATCGTTCGCTTCCATTTTTTCTTTTCTACGCCTGCATTAATAATCTCTAAACTATGTGTAATAATATTTGGCAAGCTAAAGGATCCAAACATCTTATCGATATCTTTGTTATAGAATTTCAAAAGTTCGTTTATCGCTTTCCGATCTTCTGTTCTAACTACTTTAATGCGATTTCTTCTTACTGCCACATCAATCGAATTTTCCCGGTATTTTTCTTCTTCCTGCTTATTTTGTTTCTCTACCGCAAACTTCCGGATTGTAATAAAATATTTTTTATCTTTTATTCCGATGGAAAACAGAAGGCGCAGCTCCTTTAAGTAATCTTGTAAAGTACGTCTACATATGTTAAATTTCCGCATAAATTTTCTCACGAAATCTTTTGTTCCGTGCTGGTAACTCGCCCCTCCGGCAAGATTATTTTTCATTAAATCCATTGCGAGGAGCTTTGCTCCGCCCGGAAGATTCCGGAACTGTGTACACGAAAATATAACATAGTTCGTGTTCAAGTATCCTCTTTTAAAAGACTCCTGATCTAAAAACTCATTATTCAAGATCGTAATATCCATATCTGTATAATTATTTTTTTCTACAGCTATGATTCCCTTTTCTACAAGTCCATTTTTCGCATCGTAAAAAGCTTGGTAAGATAAGCCTAATTCTTTACAGACATTCCTATAATAAATTCCTTCTGCATATCCATATCTATCTTGAAATTTAGATACGTAAAGAAGAACATCTATTTCTGCAGACGTTGCTTTTTTCTCTATTAATTTTTCCAGTACAGCAAAACTTAATTTCTGCATAGTTTCAGTTCTCCTTTCCCCAATTTTTAACTAGGTGCTATTAATAGCACCCAACAAAAAAGACAGATACAAAAGGTGTATATAACATACTTTCCATGTATCTGTCTACTCTGTTTTTATAATATTCATCTACTTACTTATAGAACTCTATTTTTTTACGTTTTCTATAAGTAAATCTGCTTTATATGCTTGCAAAAAATTTTTACTTATGTTATTATAATTTCAGAGATGATGTTTGTGTGTAAATATCATCATCGACAGTGGAATTTATGTAGGATATAAATTTCACATGTTAAAACATTAATTGGCGTTAATGTTTTAACCCTTGTACATATTATACAGAATTATATTCAGGCTGTCAAGAAAATTTGTACAAGGTAATTCTAAAAACAAAAAGAACGGTTCATCCGTTCTTTTTTTGTTCTTTTCCGCTTTCTTATCCAGCTAGCATTTCCTTTTTATATCTTCGGAAAGTACTCATTGAAATCCCTAATTTTTCCTGCAACTCTTTTTCAGTCATTTGATTTTTTTTTACTTTTTGATACTCATTTGCGAAACACTCCCGGCTGATCAGACGTGGACGTCCATACTCTTCCCATTCTCCTCTTTCTTTTTTTGCCACAATTCCCATTTTCTGCGCTTCCAAATTTTTCTTTCTCTCTGCATCCGTAAGGTATGCTAAAATTTGGACCACTAAGTCGCAGATAAATGTTCCCGTTTCTCCATGTATCGTTGCTCTAGTATCAAGGATACTAAAATCTAAAATCACAATATCCACTTGTTTTTTTTTGTGAGCGTATTCCACATTTCTAATGTTTCCCGATAATTTCTTCCGAGTCTGTCAAAACTGGTAAAATAAATCGTATCTCCTTTTTTTATTAGTTTATCATCCTTTCAAATTCCGGACGTTTGAATGTTTTTCCAGAACACCTATCAACAAATATATTCTCTCTTTTAATCTCCTTTTTTAACATTTCTCTGATCTGCCGATCAGGGTTCTGAGAAACCGAAGATACTCTAACATAACCATAATCCATTATTATTTTTTCCTCTTCTTTCCTTGACATTTTTTCAATTCAAAAAGGAGTAGACACCTACTCCTTTTATCTCCTCCTCTCTTGATTCAGCTAAACGATAATGACACGGCTTACTTTTTTGATTTGTGATATATATATTACAACACCTTGGTAGAGCTGCTTTTCTTATCTCCCGGAAATTCTTTCAAACATCGTTTCGCAGACAGCGCATATTATTTTTGAATCTCTTGATGCTTTAATTCGTTTTTTACATATAGGGCATTCATATGTTACATATGTATTATGTGATTTTGGACTCAAATTCTCACTTCTTGCTCGTTCCATTGCAATATATAATTTAGCATGTGTAATCAGATCATCATAATATCTATTGATAATTCGTAGTCCATCTTCTTTAAGGCTACCCGGTATCGTGTGAAAAATCCATCCGTAATTACGAGTATATTCGCACTCTATTCCAAAATCCTGAGCTTTTAACGCAAACAATTTGTTATGATATTTTCCATTCGTTGATTCTGCGATATCCTGATTTTCATTGCAAATGTGAATCAGGATATGAATGATATTTTTTATAATATCTTCTTTCGGATAAATTTCTACTGGAACATATACACATAATTTTCCATTTTTCTCAAAACTATGTGCCCACCTTCTTCCATTCATATTTTCAAAATCCTTGGTATATCGATTTCCAAAATTTCTCAGAAAAAAGAGTGGTTCATTTTTTTTCTCTCTTTCCAGTAAAATGCAAAAATCTCTATAGATATCTAAAACATATCCGCATATATACTGGTTCAGCGCATTAATGTTCATCTTTTCTCCTGTATTTCAAGTTTATCTCTATTTTCATCTGAACGGCTCTTTTTTTACATTCCTTTTCTAATGCGGAAATAACAACATTGGATTTTGTTGTTCCTTTCAGCTCACTATATTCTTCCAATAATGCAGATACTTCATCAGCTAAATACAACGGCAGCATACTTGCTCGTATGATGTACTCTTTACTTCTTTTTCCGACTTCCCATTTTTTTTCTATCTCTTCTTGAGCCAAAATGAAGTCCTTGATACTGTTATTTTCAAACCAAAACAATGGTTCTCCAGTTTCTTCTAATATGCGATATATAACGCTTTTTAATGCTTCCGGTATTTTTATCGTCGTAAACTTTTTTTTCATAAGTTCTCATCCTTTCCCGTTTATTATAGCTTTTTTTCTCTTCCATTTCAATATTGTATATAATTTTATATCTGTTATAATATAAAAAAAGGGGTGATTTACATAGGTAGTATACAAATACGCAATCTTCCAGATGATGTTGTTTTACATCTATCGGAACTTGCAAAAAAACAAAAAATAAGTAGAGAACAATACGTCCGGGAACTTTTAATCTCTTTCGCCTCCTCAGAAGTAGAGCAAGAGCTGCATAATAAATATGACACAATCATTCAGCAATTAATTGAAATACTTCAAGAGCAGAATGAAATTATCGAACGAAATACCCTCGCTTTTGATACTGTAATTGACATGGTACAGACTATCATCAATCCGATTAATAGCGAAAATTTTTAAGGTGCTATTAATAGCACCTACGCATTATTAAATGTGTTGTAAGAAAAAATATTGAAAGGAATAGGTGAGCCGTTGCAAAACAATACGAAAAATAAAAAAGGCAAAGTAAGCATTACTTTAGACGAATCTGTTATCAAAGAAATCCAAGAATTAGCCGATTCCGACAACAGAAAATTCAGTCCATACATCAATTTAATTTTGATTGATTGGATTCAAAACCACCCAAGAAAGGAGAAAATAGGTGCTATTAATAGCACCTATTCATTAATATGGATGAAACAAAAGTTATGTAAATTTTCAGATGAAGAATACGCTATATTAGAAACCATAAAAAATTCCGTTCCGGAAGTAAGCACATGCATGGGCGCAATTCGCTTTCTCATAAAAAAATATCAATTAGAAACTCAGCAAAGTATATCTCTAAATGATATTTCGACCGAATTACGAAAATTGCAAAAAACTTTATCGTACGCAGAACGTAATACAGAAGTTAGTGTAGATGCTCTGAACACGTTACTCATGCTTAATAATCCAGATGCATGTTACTTAACAGACGTATATAAACATCCAGCGATTCAATATGCGGAAGACAATATAAAAGATAAAATTGCTCATAACAAGCAAAGAAAAGATTTTAGAAAGCAAAAAGGTAAAGGTAATAGGACATGAGTATTAATGCAGGGGTAGTTGTTGTCAATCAATTTTGTAACAGTACTTCAAAATTATTTACTGGCTACATAAACTATATGGATCGGGAAGAAGCCAGTCGTTCTGAAAATACCGTTAAATATAATCTCTATAATGACTATATGGGAAACCCGGAAAAAACTTCCGGATTATTTACAAACATGAAAAAGACACTTTCTGATCAGGACATTTCCGCGCTAAAACAAAAATTTGAAACAGCTCAGAATAATGGCTCCTTAATGTGGCAAACCGTCATTTCATTTGATAACCGATGGCTAGAAGAGTTTGGATTATATTCTTCCGATACAAAAACACTCAATGAAAAAAAATTAAAAGAACTTGCCACAAATGGAATTAACAAAATGTTGCGAAATGAAAATTTGGAACATGCGGTTTGGTCTGGAGCTATTCATTATAACACTGATAATATTCATATCCATGTGGCCACAGTAGAAGAATACCCGAAAAGAGAAACCCGGATGTATACTCAATATGATTATTCTCTCAATGATAAAAATCGTCTGAGAGCTGATGGAATCATTCTCAACCTGGATGGAAAACCATTAATGAAAGAAGAGGTCAAAGGAAAGTTCAAATTAAAATCCATAGAACTTTGTAAGCAATCTATTACAAATGAAATCATAAAAGAGAAAGATTTAAACGTACAAATAAATCAAGTGATTCGAGAACGTATTAATGGATCTTTGAGAACAAAACTTTTTCAAGACAAAGAGTTGCTCTCAAAGATGAATCAACTATATGAGACACTACCCGATTGTAATCGTTCCCTTTGGAATTATAACAATAGTATAATGAAACCTTATCAGCAAAAAATTGATGATATATCTCATAGTTATATTGAGAATTATCATTCTGAAGATTTTAAGCAGCTTCTCTCTATGCTAGATAAGCAATCAAATTTATACCGAACAGCCTACGGAAATTCTAATTCCGATTTCAAAGAAACGAAATTAAAAGATTTATATTCCAGAATGGGAAACAGCATTTTAAAAAGTATACGAAACATCGATCAAAGTTTATCCCGTGAGCAACGTTTTAAAAGTGACTTTTCAGAAATGCATTTGAAAGATATTGAAAAAATAGTTTCTGATTCTTCAAAAAGTCCTGATGAAAATAAATCTTATCACTTATACAACTTAGGACTCATGCATTATAAAGGGATTCATGCTAATAAAGACATAAATGCTGCCATTCATTATTTAGAAAAATCCTCAAATCTCGGAAATGAAAATGCCAAATATCATCTAGGAGTCATATACACGACTTCCGGAACTCCCACATATAACATGCAAAAAGGAATCACACTATTAGAAGAGGCTCGATCTACCGGTAACCTTTTTGCATCTTGCCGGCTAGGAGATATATATAACTTTCAATTCAAAGATATGGAAAAAGCTTCTTCTTATTACGAAGAAGCTTCAGGCAACGGTTCTTTGTATGCTCAGAACCAGCTAGTAAAAATGACTTTCTCAAATATAAATCAAAATATACAGAAAAATTTTCACTTTGAAAAAGCATTAAAATATATGAAGCAATCTCTCAAAAAAGATTATGAATCATGGAAAAACATTTTAGAACATGATCGGGAATTACAAAATTCTCTTCAACAATCAACTTCTGACTATGATTTTTAAGATATGATATTGGAAAAAAGACAAGAATAAAAAGGAATAAAAAAACACAAATTGAGAATACTTGCAATAGCAACTCGCATATGTTATAATAGCGATAGCTAAAAAGGATATAGTACCCACAGGTACACAAAGTAAAAGCCCCAGAGTTGCGACCTCTAGGGCTTTTTTGGCTAGTTGTCACTGTCGTTTCCGTCTAACCATTTGCAGATGCAGTAGCTAGCTACACTTGCCATGACAGAAACCAAAAAGGATATAATAATTTCCACAGGCACACCCCCTTTCTATTGTCAGAATAGGGTATGACAACGCTTTTATCTTATCATATTTTCTTTCTGATTCCAATGAAAATACCACTAAATTAATTAGGTGCTATTAATAGCACCCAATTAATCACAGATATAGTTCTTATAAAAATCGACCATAATTTTCTCTACAATAAAACACATCATGTATTTCAATTTCTTTTTTCTCATCGTTTACTAAATAGAAGATTACATAGTTATCTACAGGTATTTTCCGATATCCTTTCTCTGCAAGACGTTGATCACGTACATACTCATACATTTCAGGATTTACACATACATTTTCATATTTGCTCTGTACCTCATTCAGAAAATCGATTGCTGCCAACGGATTCTTCAGCTTATTTATTATATAATATACAATTTCATCAAGGGAATTATTAGCAGTCTCCGTGATGATCAAATTATAAGCCATATTTCTTCCTCATTTCTTCCAAAGCTTGGAATGCATCCATCTTTCTTCCTGCAGAAATATCTTTTTGTGAAGAATCCAAATGCTCGTATAAGTTATTTACAAACTGCGAACGCTCATATGTCTCCATGCTCATAATTACCATATCTCCATAACCATTCTTTGTAATAAAAATAGGATTTTCTTCTGCGTGACACATATCTGATATTTCACCTGTATTTTTTAAATCTTTAATCGGTATAATTCTTGGCATAATATTCTCCTTTCATTTTGTTTGTGGTCATATAATACCATAATTATACCACTTTTACAACTTTTTATGTGAAGAAAAATATATCTTATATATATATTCTATGTAAAAAGTGATATCACGAAAACGCTAGGCTTTGCCTAGCCGGAACGCTTGCGTGACGTCAGTTTTCCCTTATGCTCTTTTTTTATTTTTTTAAAGGGTATACAGAAAATTATATAATAACAGATTTAGGATAAATTAGAGACATTTGCCATATGTTAGACCAACCGATGCAAACAGTGTTAGCGTGAGCGTGGTGTTTGCAGTAGGGCGGTAGGGCAACCGGAACAGGGCGTCAGATTTTTTCAATAGAGTTTCGTTTCTAGGAAAAATGTAGAGCAGAAGAGCAGGGTGCTATTAATAGCACCCTGCAAATCTTTTACTCCGGTATCTGTCATATTATTATGTTATGTTATTACCTAACATAGTATTGCTGTCAAAAAAAATCCATAAACCTTTTCTTTTTTATTAACATGCTAAAGCCCCTCTTTGGGGGAGAAAGAGGGGTTTGGGGAGATTGGGTGGGAAGCTGATAGAACCGAAGAAAAAAAAGCCGCCTGCAGCATGTCTCGTCCAAAAGCAAAACAATGGCAGCCATCAAAAAAATCTCAAAAAATTCCCACTCAAAGCATACAGAAAGCATCGAATTTTTCATAAAAAAGGTAGCCAAAATGACTACCTTTCGTTTAGTGATATATATTTTTTCTATGACCAACCGTTAATGCTAAAATAATCAAATTTCCATCATCTATCTGACAGATCAAGCGATAATCTCCTATTCGATATCGCCATTGGCCTGCAAGATTTCCTACTAACTGTTTTCCATGTATTCTCGGATTTTCACAATTCGTAAGATTCTTATCAATCCACGCTTTTAGCATTTTCTGCGTGTAGCGATCCAATTTCTTAAACTCTTTCTTAAATCTCGGAGTCACTTCTAATTTGTACATCATAAATCCAGGTCCTCCCAAAGCTCAGAGATCGGACTGCTTTTCTTACCGGAATCTACATATTCTTGATATGCTTCTTCTCCAACTGTAATATCATATTCTTCTTCAATTTTTTCAAACAATGCCTGTTTAAAAGCATCGCCAACCGACATTGAATGTAGTTTTGCATAACTATCTACCAATGCTCTTTCTTGTGTCGTTAAACGAATGGAAAAACTCATAACATCATCTCCTTTCCCTGTGTAGTATATTGTACTACACAGATGCATAATTGTCAATTTTAAAGCAGTCTCAATCAATTTTTATTCTGTCATCAATTCTTTTAGCTCCGTAATGGATACATCAAACAGCTCTTTATAATCTTCTTTCAGTGATATTTTCTGATCATTTGCACCTATAATGATATGATCCAGCAATTCCAAATTAAAAATATGACACGCAATTGCTAATCTTTTTGTAACGCCCCAATCAGATTTGCTTACCTTAGGATTTCCGGAAGGATGATTGTGAATCAATATTACGGAGCTGGCTCCTGACAAAAGAGCAGTTCTCACAATTCCACCAACAAAAACACAAGCACAATCAATAGAACCTACCGAGCAAATAGACGCATTGATGACTTCACCTGAGCAGGCAAGTTGCAATGAAATCAACATTTCCCTATCTAAATTTTCTATCATTTTTTTAATTTCCGTCACGGCTTCTTCCGGCGATGTAACATATTTCGCCGGCTTACTCCAAGTATCTCTTTTTAATTCGACATGTACAAAATCCATTTTTCAGTCTCCTTTCCATGTAGGTGCTATTAATAGCACCTAAGCAAATATGTCGTATCCTCGATTTAAATCAAAACAATGGGTTTCAATCCCTCGCCGGCTACATACATCTTCCGTCGTTCCTGAACCACACATAAAATCGTTTAAATTTTTTATTTGATACTGATCTATCAAATCTTCAATCAATTTTGGAGAACAATTCCCACGATATGTATTTTTTTCCTCCATATCCTCTATCCGGATAATCTACAACACTTAACATACAAACACCTCTCATCTATAGAATCTTTTTCTATTACAAGACTCCACACTATTGCTAAATCAATGACTATTACTCAGAATTTTAGCTATACACATCATCTAATACATACGGCTGAAAATCATTATACTCATAATTATGTTTAATCTCATTTAATCTCATTTCTATATTTTTTTCATTGTCTGAATCATCATCAAATAATGAATAAAATTCTATGTAAGTCTCATAAAACATTATCAGAGCTCCTTTCTAAAGCTGATGGCTATTTAGCCATCAGCTATTGAAAAAAATTTCTTATTTTAACAAAGAAATTCCTGTTTTATCACAAAGGTAAATATGGTCACTAAGTTTATCTACTTCGTCAACCTCATTGCGATTTACAGTTTTAACCATTTCTGCATACTCCTCCAACCAATCTTCATCATATTCAATAGCCAAGCATTCGTGAATTGAAGATGGCAAAATGATAAATTTATCACCTAAATACTTACTCAAAATTTCATAAGTTTTTGAAAGCAGGATAACAGGTGCTCCATATTGCCTATATTTTGTACTAACAACGTATACTCTTGGTATATCACCTTCTTTGTCGATTTCTGAAATAAGATCACCAATTGTTTCAATTGTCAAGTTTTCTTCTAAATTTTTAAAAGCCAACTTAATCATTTCATCTTCGGTAAAACACATCTTTTGAAGGTAATCAGGATTAATTTTAATAATTCCATTTCTTTCAACTTCAATATAAAAAAGAATAAGAAAATTCTCTGTTTTTCTATATACTAAGCCTGCTCTTTGAATCATTTCCTCATTCTCCAACCCCAAAATAATTGGTAATACATGTTCCGAAAAATATTTTTTATCAAAAATCACTTCAATGTTAATTTTAGGGATTTTTTTTGTAAACTGTATCAGCTTCTCTAAAAGTTCGATGTCTGATAAAGCGTCCCAATTTTTTTCATAATAAACACATGGACAAATATTCTCCTTCAGGTTTTGAATGACAATTCCTGACAAAACACAATGGTTTTCAATTTTTTCTCCATATTTTAAAGAAAATCCTTTTTCCTTTGCCAACGGTTTCATTCTTTCAATTCTTTCCTCTACTACTTTTTTCATTTCACTTTCTTCCTTTCTTTTTCGGAACCAATATTTCTATCGGTTCCATTCTCTAAATTTTTTTGGTAACACTGTAACTGTTCCGACTACGCTTTGTAGTGCTTCACCCCACGTTGTAGAACCTTGTGTTATTTTTTGATTGAGCAACCAAGCTCTTAAAATTTTTAAAGCTTTCGGATCGTGAGTATCAAAACTGAAAACTACTTCTTCCTCAGTTGCATCATCCCGCATTCGTTCTAATCGACGTAAGTTTTCATCTGAGATATCATTGCAATAAAAGTAAACAATTCCTTTATTTAATTCGACAGATAAAATTTCTACATCCATTGTGTAAATCCTCCTTTTTTCATAAATGAACGATTATTGTATTATTTAGTTTTCAAGGTACAATGCAACTTTCTGTTGCTAATTTTGTCTCGACCATAACGAAATGAGATTGTCAACACACCATGGAATAATTTTTTCATAGAAAAATTTATGCCGTGAAAGGTGTTGACAGTAGAATGAGTTATGGTAAAAATTATAAGCAACTGATAAGTGCATGTCCGCCGAAAACGGAAAATAATACTCGGAATGAAAAAGAAGATACAATGGATGCAGAAACGATTTGTCGAAGAAGCCAGGAACAAACTAGACCCCTTCTTTTAAGAGGGGGACGGGGGTGTGTTTCATATAAGAATCAAATCACATTTGATTCCTTCCTTTTCGGTTATGACTGTGAAAAAATTTTAGGGTGCTATTAATAGCACCCTAGTATCAAAAAGAAAAAACAAAAATATATTATTTTATTTCTATGAAGTAATATTTATATTGACTTTTAGTATTATTTTATGTATTATAAATAATGCATAAAATAAATATTATCGAAAGGAGAAAACCATGCCACGTAAAAAAACAAAAGACCAAAGTTCATTCAAGTTTTCGATGGATTTGACCGGAGAAAATAAAATCGTTCTAGAAAACCTGTCCCAAAATTACTCTCTCAAAACCGGGCCGATGATCAATCATATCATCCAAACATTTTGTGGAATTTCCGGTTCCGCCAAGGAATCACTAGAAAAAAACTTAATGTCTGAATACAACCGATTATCTGAGGAAATAAAAAATACCAAAGACGAATTTCACCTGCAGCGTATAACTGAAGAAAGACAGCGCTATGCTGATATGCTACAAATGATCAATGCTGGGAAATTTAAATTTCCAAAATGTGAAGAATGTGGAAATATGAAAAAAATCGGATTACAGGATGGATATTTGCTAATTCCTGCAGATTGGATTGTTGTCAATCCTGAAGCTGCAAGTTCCTGCAGTTATGCGGCAGTTCTTGAATGTCGTAACTCAGCTAAATACGGTGTCCCACACTTTGTTTATTTAAATAATTACAAATATGCTAGTGAATATACAAAAGAAATGGAGTCCGACTTCTATGCCGGCTGTGTAAAAAAATGGCCTAAATTCAAAGAAATTGAAGAACTAAATCAAAGCAAAGATATTGATCTGAGTGCTCCACTGATTGGTATTTTTTCGCTTACCGTGCAAAACGAAGAAGAAATAAGTATCAATGACTTACCTTATGGAGCTACTATTATAACTTACCAAAAATAAAAAACTGTCTTTCCAATACTACTTTTATGGTTATAAATAATAATAGGCGAAAAGCTAATTTACCAAAAGCTTTCCGCCTATTATTTTATTATTCATCTAAAAACCTCTTTTCCCATTCCAAAATATCCTGCATTTCTTTTGTAAAAGACACTGCCGTAGAAATCTCTTTTCGATATTCTTCCCAATAAGAATGAATGGCATCTTCATGCTCTTTAATTGATTCTTCGTAAGTTTCTATTTCTTCTTTTATTGAGTTCTCCCACTCTATTTTATTCGCATAGTATGGATTTCCATTTCCATCTGTACAGTCTTTCCATGAATAAGAGTCTCCAGCATGTCCTTGAATCAATCCTGATTCAAGCGATTCTTTTGCTGATAGTAAATATCTTTTTGTATCTTGTAATAATTCATACTCACGCAGCATATCTTCCAACCAATTTTCTTTAATTAAAAATTGCAAAAATGTTATTGCATTTGACTGCTTAATTCCTTGATACCATGAATGTAAATCATACTGATCGGCAACTAGGTCTGTCATAAATTTTTCAAATAACTCTTCCACTGACATTCCGGCCAAGGTTGCTTTTTTAACAGCATCAATATAATTTTCTTCGGTTAAATATATTTCTTTTTGATATTTATTTTCTTTCATAATTTTACCTATCTTTCTATTTGACATATTCTTGTTTCTATATTATAATCAATTTATATTTTTAATATTATTTTGTTACTAAAATAAAGAGCTTCCGGTTTGAACTGGAAGTTTTTTATTTATAATCGAGAATATTCTCTTGTCACATAAATAGTCAAAGCATAAAAAAATGCTGTACTAATATTGCAATTATTTTCTTCTGCGATTTCCTGCAGCATCTTTTCCATCTCTTCACTCAAATATACAGCTTCTTTTTCTTTACGCTCTACATAGTCCGGGGACTTCTTTTCTTTTATCAAGAATTTATCCAGGATTTTGTGATCTGAAGCTTCATAAAAATTTTTAATCGCTTTACGATGTATCGATGCTTTCGTCACATCATTTCTTTTTACAATTTCTTCTTCCATTTCTTTTAATGCTCTATTAATTCTAAAAGAAGTTGCTTTCATAGTATACCTTTCTTTCTTAATCGATTTGTTTCAGTTTTTTTCTGAAACAAATCGACTTTTTATAGATTAATTTTTTTTCAATATTTTTTCGATTTCTCGAATTTTATTTAAAACGGACAATAGCTCCTCTGAATCAACTTTTACGCCATTTTTTTCTTTTAAGTATTTGAATATATCTTTCATTTCTTTTTTTAAGCTTTTTTCCGTAATAAGAGACATTCCATCTTCTAATACTTCATCCTCTTTTTCTTCTGTAGAAGTATTCTTTTTTTGATTCTTTTCTTCATATTGATATTGAGTAACATTTTTTTTTGTAATAACATTATTATTTTCCAAAACTTTATTAATAAGGTCTTCCTGCTTTTGTTCTGGCATAGAAGCTATATCAACTGCAGTCGTAATCGTTACCTGTTCATCAATCAAAGCCTGTTTCAAAGCATCAGATCCTTGATTTTCTACCTTTTGAAATTGAGCAACAGTGGACTTAGAAATATCTAAATCTTCTGATAATAGATCTCTTGTTTTGATTCCTTTAAATCTTTCCGGATCTCTTTCTCTCAGCAATTCATAACGGGCTTTAAATTTTCTCATAAGCATTAGCTTATCTCCGTCCGTCTTATTTCTCTGTTGAGCATTCTCTACATCACGAACATAATCTTCTTTTTCATCTTCGTTAAGTGGAAGATCTACCAACTCCGGGTTGAAAAGATGACATTTAATCGGCTGATCGGCGCTTCTCACGCCCTTTTCAATATTTAAATTGGTAGCTCTATATCGTCTTTCTCCACAGACAATACGATATTTTTTATCTTCCATCTCTCGCACGATTAGCGGGTTGAGCATACCTACTTCTATAAACGATTGAGCTAAATCTTCTATTTCACTCTCATTCATACTGATTGTATTTTCCGGAGACGGATAAATATCTTTTGGTAAAACATAGATTACTTCCATTTCTTTCTGTTTGATTGTCTGAGAAGCTGCATTTAACAGCTCCCCACCAATTGTTATCTTTTGGCCAGTCGTTCCAGTATTTATACGGTTATCCTTATTTGCTTTTCCAAATGCTTTGCTAAATTTATTTGTTGCCATGTTATCTCTCCTTTTTACATCATTATAGTTTCTAAATACGCTTTCTTATCTTCTGCGATAATGTACTCTGTCAATTCCATATAATTCAAAGTAGCCCGGCTTTTATTTTTCCCATGATCAATCGCATATAGTGGTTTTTGGAAAATTGTATTTTCCGCTAAAAATTTACTTTTTGCAATTTTAATCGGAATCAGAACCTCTGACATATTTTCTTCCAATAATTCATATAGATACCGTGCGGAAATATTATTTTCCCATGCTACAAAATAGCATCCAGCTAATTTAAGTTTCGGATTGTATGAGGAAACTGTTTCTGTCAGATTTTTTGCAAGTGCAAATCCTTCGATACTGTTACCATCTGCTCTGATCGGTACGTACACTTCCTCAGCTGCAGCCAAACCATTAATATTGATAAGACCCACAGAAGGTGAACAATCAAGTAGGATATAGTCGTATTCTCCATCTATATTATCAAGATGTTTTTTTAATCGAAATTGTTGTGGCATCATTGTATCAGCTTTCAACATATTTTCTACTGTTGTTAATGTCAAGTCTGCTGGAATAATATCTAGGTTTTCATATTCTGTTTTCCGGATACAATCATGTATGTCCATGTTCGCATCACTCATTAATGTCGATATCGAATTTTCAATGGCGTAAACGTCATTATTTAAAATTCTTTTGATTCTTTCTTCGTAGTTATCATCCATTGGACAATACATAGATGTTGCATTAGCTTGTGCATCTAAATCAACGATTAATACTTTTTTTTGATGTAATGTAACCATCATATGTGCTATTGATGTTACTGATGCTGTCTTGGCTACCCCACCTTTGATGTTTAAAAATGCTATTGTTTTTGTTCTCATAATCTTTCTCCTTTTTAACATTATTTTGTTACTACATATATGGTAACATATTTGCCTTTATTTTTCAAGTAAAATAACTGACTTTTTACATTTTATTTTTTTTCTTTTTCATAATAGGTGCTATTAATAGCACCTAAAAAACCACTGGAAAAGTCCAGTGGTTAAATGATAAATGTTGAATTGTCTGAATTGTTTATTATGATTCATTTTTCGACTTGTAAAATATAAAAATCAATCTAAAAATCTTGCTTTCCATTATCTGTTTTTAAATTGTGTCAAAGTTATTTTTTAATCTATACGCTAAATTAATATTTGTCTTATATATCTTTTGTTTTTTCTGCTGCAACTGCTAATATCAAAGCAGTTATGTTAAATGAAAAAGTAAATAAAACTATTGTAACATTATAATTTACGCCAAATTGTAACATCAACATAAAACTTGCCGCTATGCAGCTTAGGGGAACTGAAAATAACGAAAGAAGTATAGATATTAAGTATTTTTTCTTCATATCAGTATAAATGATATGTACCTTTCGCATAATACTCGATGTAATTCGTTACATCATAATTTTTATAATTCCCCTGCCAATTTAATATTGAAAGAATGTATGAAGCGTGTAACGCACATGTACGATTACCATCTAAAAATTTATAATCCCAATATATATTCTTTACCTTATTAAAATCTTCATGTGGTACAGCCAAAAATTCATGCACCTTTACGAATTTATCATATGATCCTACTGACACATCAGAACGGAGTATTAACCCAACATCACAGCCTTTTAGAGTATACTTACAATTTATACTTCTATAAGTAGTTAAACGAGCATTATCAGTTAAATTATTGCTGGATTGTTCTACTAAAGACTTCTCCATTTCACTTCTTTTTTTTGCTTCTTCCCACTTTTTCTCTGCACGTGCATTCCCTTCTTGAATTTCTTGTACTAACTCATCAAATTCCTCTTGACTAGATACTTTGATTACTATTCCTTCTGGCTCTGTTGTAATTGAACGCGGTTTGTATGTTGATATATCTTTAGCAAGTGCTAAGTTGGCAACTGAAAATGATAATATTAGAGATAAAGATACTATACTTGTTATTTTATACATTATTTTTCTCATAGTTTTCTCCTTCCTATTTCTTCATACTAAAATTCCCATTTGATTTATCTCCAACGCTAAGAACCTTATAGATAGGAAATCCATCTGCTACGATTAGAGTCCTAATTTCATTCTGTATATCTATAGCTTCCCACTCTGGAGAATTTGGATAAACTGGGTACTTATATTCTGCTGCTTCAACTTTTCCACTTAACATAAATGATCCAATCAATACTAATCCGCCTATTAATATTTTATTCAAATTTTTCATTAAAAACTCTTCTTTTCTTCATAGATTTACAAATTATTTTTCTCCTAGTAAAATTGTATGATTGTAATTTTGACAATTCCAATCACATTCTATTATTCGCTTCTTGTTATTTTCTTAACTAGTATCTTGTATATTCATAAATTTCCCCCCTTCTTATAACACTATCATTTCTACATTACATACTTTATTTATACAATACTGCTACATAAAATAACTATCACAAATCTAGAAAATTTTTGCAACAACTTGATACATTATCTTCATTTCACTATTTTTTGATGTAAATATATGATTACATAACGTATTTATTTTGTTGCATTCAGTATTTATAAAATTTACAGAATAAGTATATTATGCTAATATTTCTTTGAAAATTTATTTTTTATTAATCTATAGGAAAAGGAGAGAGGCTCATGAGACAAAAAAATCTTTTTAGAAATGGAAAAGGGAAAGGATTATCTTTTTTATTATTGTTGTGCTTTTTAGCAACAACATTTACTTTTGATTCACAGGCTGCCAAACCTGCGACAATAGAATCTTCTACATGCGCAGAATACGATTTAGACATTGGCGGTACTCAAACATTCACTATACGGGACAAAAACAATAATCCACTTAACGTAACCATTGCAGAAGACAAATCGACTAAACTTGATAATAGAACTTATTCTGTCTCCTTTACTTCTCCACTCGCTTGGGAAGCTGGATATAAAGTTGATGTACGTGACAATTCTATTACATCTGTTCATTCTGCTTGGAATAAAGAAATAACCGGTAAAATATTATCTGCAAGGCTTAAAAAAGAAAGTTCAAAGCAAGCAACATATTATCTAACATATCAACGACTTGCCATTGTTACTTCTCCAGGTGTGAGAACCACCATCTCGGGAACTAAAATGAAAGTTTTTGGTGTTTAAATCGCGTTTAAAAAAAGGGCGTTTAAAAAACGAAAGTTTTTTATGCGCCTTTTCCTTGTATGTAAAAAATCTTGTTTTATTGAAAAAATCATATAATTTCCCTTACCACATAAAACTAGACCGTTATCCGTTTTATGCGACATAGGATTTTTTCATTTGTTTGCTTTGAAATTTATATAGATTTTGTCCGATAGAAAGTAAACGCGCCATAGATCGATCAAATGTCAGCACCGGAGCACAAATACCTAGATAATCTTAAATTAGTATTGGCAAAACTGCCTGTTTTTGGTTAGAATAAATTTGTGTTTTAATTTTCATGGTCAGTTTATTTCAACACAGAATAAGGACCTTGGACTCTTACGAACCCTCAGTCCTTACTTTTTTATAGGACTATCTTTTTTCACAGCCCCTTTTATTCAAGAAATCTCCCTATAATATGGTTGCTTCTCCTATATGAAAATATAGATTATTAAGTATAATAAATGAATTTATCAAACTAAGTATCAATGCAAAAATCACTATTAGTTTTATCTTGAAGCTATATATTTTTTGCTTTTTAAGATTAAGAAGACAACATAGTGAAACGGGAACACCTAAAAACGGAATTAAACATGATGCCACAATCATCATTATCATAAAAATTCCCTCATTGTGCCAAAAATGTTCTTTCCCGTACTCTGCATCAGTTTTTGAGGATTTCTCTTCCTTTTCTTCAATATAAGAATCATCTGCAACCATTTTATCAATAGAAACCTCGTATAATTCACACAATGCTTTTAGGCATAAAATATCTGGATATGCATGTCCATTTTCCCATTTTGAAAGAGATTGCCTTGTAATATTTAGTCTTGAAGCAACCTCATCTTGAGAGTATCCTTTGCTTCTTCTTACTTTCTTTAAATTTTCTGCTAACATATTCCACTTCCCTTGTATTCCAATGTATATTCCAATTCTTGATTGATTTCTATCTAAAGAATACCATAAAAAATTTAATTTGCAAAGCATATCTCCTTCCATCCCCCCAAAAAGTCATATATATACGCTACTGCTTTTTGCTGAAATGTTTACCTATCTGTAGTAAAAGAAAAAAATCCGAATATTTTTTTAAGATTTACAACAGAAGATAGAATGTAAGCGCATAGTTTTTGGATCTACCACAAAACTATGCGCTTACTAATAAAAGCCTGTTGAATATTCTTGTTGTAAGAAACCATGATCCCGATAATATGGAAACTGGTATTCCGAAACAGAAACCATCATTAATTGGCTTGACTACCATTCATAAGAAATAGAACTAATGTCAACAGTTTCCTAACTCCCGGATAACAAGAACTTTGTTCCCGGAATATTCACCTGTCAAAGACTTGTTGCATACAGTGCGAAATCGCATTCTTGACAGATTTTTCTATTATGATGAAAATTAATCAAACTAGATAAATAGTAAAGATCTGACATACGCATCAGCCCCTCATAAAAGACTCTCACGAATCTCCCTCATTAATATAATTATAGGTATCTTTCATTTGTTACACAATGTAAATAATCGATTACATTGAGTATTCTGTAGGTAAATGCCATCATTAGTACCATACATACATCAGGCGTCTAACAATTCCTATATAATAAGTCTGATATACGGTCTTCTTGTATTAAGAAAACCACGCGAAAGTCGCGTGGTTCTATGGAACTGCAAATATCATATATAATCTTGGGAAAAGAAAATCCACAAAATTTTCTCTCTGATGATAGGAAAGTCTTGAAACAGTCCCACCTCTTCCTCTTAAGGCGAAAAGAGCTTTCTTTTTTCTATTATATTTAATTTTGATAATCTGCAATCCATTTATTAAGATTTATATAATGCATCTGCTTTGCTTCTATAATCATATCCTGATATTCTAAAATATCTTTTCCTAACTCTTCTAAATTATCTACTGTTTGCTGAATAAATGCTTCAGCATCATTCCACGATGAAAATTTATATTCTTGTCCATCAAATTCTACTGTATACTCACTCATAATTTTCTCCTTTTATTTTCAATAATTTTTAACATATAACAATATTTGTTCCCGGAACGAAATTAACAATTCCACAAATGGATTTCTTAATTCCGGATACACGACAGTAAGTAATCCAATTGTGGCCAGCACCAATATGCTTATCGTAGCTATAACCTTGATCACCGTAATCACCGTTTGAATAAAAAACTTTACCATATTAGTTTTTTCTACAACGATAACATTCTCTTCCTCTATTCCATGCTTTTCTTTCAAATCATTTTGTTTTTCTTCAAACGCTCTTTTTTCTTCTATTTTGTTTACGAGACTACTTCGAAATTTATCACTCATTTTCTCCACCACATTCTCTTTTTCTTTTTGATATCAATGACTTTAAGCTGCGGAAATACTTTTTCAAAATACGCTGCAGGAATATATGTAAACATATCTGGACAATATTCAGAAAAATATGTTACGTCTGCTTTTTCCCCCATCATTGCAAGCAAGTCTTCCTGATCTGCTTTTGATGTAAAGTTAAAGACATAATTTACATTCTGATAGAAAATATTATCAATCAGTTCCGTTGAGCTTTGTATCTCGCCCGGATTTGATCCTAAAATCATAATCTTAATATCTTTTTCCAAGAAAGAGATTTTATTGAAATCAGGACTATTAAAAGCTCCATAATCATATATAATATACTCATAATCCATATGTAAAATTTCGGGAATAACATCTTTTCTATAATACATTTCAACATTTGCATATAAGACTTTTCCTTTTTTTTCATCCACTTGATCAACCGAATAAACTTCTAATAAATCCTGGAGAAAATTGGTTGAATTGACTTCTATGTAACAAACATCTTTCCCACAGGCCAATAAATATTTTACAAGCTGCATTGCCTGCGTTGTTACTCCAATCCTGGAACATGCTCCCGCCACTCCAATCGTAATCTTTTGTCTTGTAGTTGCATTTTCTTTTTCTACTTCTATATCCAAAAGACTTTCCGGATTAGTCGTATTATAATAGCCATTCATACACTTTTCCAATTCATCTTTTTTACGATTGTCTAATACTTCAAAGATGAATTTATTAAATCCTCGTTTCTGCAGTTGTACAATAATCTCCGATGATGGAAGATATGATGTCACTAAAAAAATAGGTTCTGCATTTCCTGCTTGATAGATTCTTAGTATTTTATCTGCTAACAAAGTAGCATTGATTGCGTACTGTTCAATATCATAGATTACAAAATCTACCTTTTTTTCTCTCATGCGTAATATTTCATTCATTTGTTCTTCTATGTCAAGATTTTCTTTTATATATTCTATTTCTTGATTATTGATCTTTGCCGGCTCTTCCACCCAATAGCCAGCCTCCTGATTTCCTACAAATAAAATCATTTGTTATCCCCCTTTTAAAATTCTAAAGCCTTTTCCTTTGTAAAATTCTGTCCTATTGGATTAACTCCAATTGAAATTTCTTTTCTAAATCTCTCTTCTATAGTTTGATGAACTGCACCAAAACTTATTTTTTGAAAGGAATCCTCTTTGATAAGATCTAAACACGCTTGGAAATCAGCTTCATTTTCTGCCAATAATACCGCTTTATCGCTTTCTATATTTCTCAAAAATTCAAATTTATTTTGTGTTATAAACAGCTCACTATTTCCTTGATTCCAATATGCTCTTTCACTCGGAACATCTTCCAAAAATTGATTTTCAACAATCGTCAATCGCACATTTTCCTTTTGGAAAATATACTGACTATTTTCTTTTGTAACAATTGCTCCTTCCTGCATCCACATTTGAAATTGTTCTTCAGGTATTCCGTTTATCAAAAATAATTTTTTCAAATCGGTATTTAATTCTTCATCAATATATTTCTGTATCTTTGGAAAGTTCTCTCTATAGATTGTAAATATTTCTCTAAATGACTCTTGAATCATTTGATCTATATCATTTTTCAAGTTTTCTGTCTCAATTTTTTCCTCACATTCTTTCATATAATCTTTAAAAGAACTGGCTAAATGAGATTTTCTTGCGTCTGTCAATTCAATTCCATATTGTTTCTGCAGCATAATAGAAATTGCATCTCCTTCAAATTCGATTTGAGAGATTGATTTCTCCGTTTTATGATTATGTAATAATGCATGTCCTAACTCATGGCTCATGGTCGATAAATTCATCGTATCAGCCATCAAATGATTTAAGGCAATACGATGTTCCTCTCTGTTATAAAATCCTCTTATCGCAATCGATGATAAATCTTCATATGTTACCGGACATCCGATTTCTTTTTCAGAAAAACGAATCAATCCGTTTGTAATTTTTTTATGTAAATCTGAAGAATATCCCATTGAAAACATTTCCGGATATTTTTCTTTTGGAAATTCCGTTTGTGAAATATCAAATACGTTTCCAATTTTATAATAGTCTTTTTGAAAGCTCTCAAGTTTTCCGTTTTTATATAATTCTCGCTGTTCATTTGTAGCTTTGGAAAGTTGTACTATTTGATTTTCTCCAATCTTCAGATACGTGACTGTTACTGGAACTAATATTCTTAGACCAGTAGCCCCTCTTTTAACAGGAGTACCCATATCTTTCCATTCCTTATAGGATTGTACAAAAGTAGCTCCTTCATTCTGCGCGTAAATAAGAGCAACATTATTAGGACTATACTTGTAGAATTTAGACGCAAACTGAAAATATTCAACTAATTGTTCCGGATTCTTTTTATAGCCTTCAGCTATCCCTTTAATCATTTCGTATGCTGCATTTTCATTTTCTTTTGCCTTCTTTTCCCATTCCTGCTTTTGCCTATTTGATGGTTTTTTTATATATGCCATGACTACCACTCCTTCAGATATCTTTTGCAGATCTCTTTCTGCTCTTTTTCCGGCAATGTGTCAACCCTTTTCAATATCTCATTTTCTACAGCACAGCCTATCATATCTTCGATTACTTCCGATTCATAATAATAAAGTGCTTCATCTTCAAAAGAAAATACGATTGCATAATTTTCAAAAAATCCCAATAATTGATTATCTCCGACACCATATTCCAAAAATCTTTTTTGAATTTCAATTTGCTTTTTTTCCGGCAAAATATCAATTCCTTTCAATAGGTCATTTTCTACAGCACACCCTATCATATCTTCGATTACTTCTGATTCATAACAGTAAAGCGCTTCATCTTCAAACGAATAGACGATTGCATAGTTTTCATAAAAACCCAATAATTGATTATCTCCGAACCCACGTTTCTCCATATTTTTTTCCTCCTCGGATATGGGTGCTATTAATAGCACCTATTTTTCAAAATTCCACCTCTTGCTTTAGTTTCAAACTATTGTCTTGGGATGTTCCAAGGTTCACTTTGCGATTGCGATTGTAATTCTGTACGACCTTTTTTATGCTGTTTTGGCTTCCACTCTGAAAATCTTGAATTGCCTCATCAAAATGCTGTTCCAAATACTGTAGCATATATTGTTCTATTTCCTTGGGTATTCCATACTGCTCTAATAAGTTTCTCGTTTCCTGAGCAGTTTTCATATCTGCATTTGCTAATGCCTTCATCTCTTCTTCCATAATTTTTAAAGCCATATCATTGGGATTGATATAATTTTCATAACGATATCCTTTAGAAAATAAATATTTTAGTTCATCGTTCCAGTCCTTTGTAAATTTAGTTTCATCTCTGACAACTTTCACATTTGGAAATTCTTTTTTTATTTTGTCCTTTATTTCCTGATAACAATCCGCTCCTGCTTTATCAGCATCTACGCCAACCCAAATTTCTTTATATTTTTTTTCTTTTAAATGTTCAAATACTGCTTCAGTTTTTGTCACACCGGAAAGAGATAGTTGATCAAAAAAATGATAATTTTTGTTACTCATTCGCATAAGTGACATTTTACTCATCGCATCAATAGGAGATTCTGTTACATATAAATAGTTAGAACTATAGTCGACAAACCAGCCTTGGCTATAATCACATCCCTTTACATCTCCTTTAAATTTCAAAAAAGTATTTGTTCCGCATAAACTAGCAAAAACAGGCTGTTGATTTTTATAAGATACAAATACACAATTTCGATTTTGATCTTGATACAATTGTTTCTTTTCTACCATTTCTTGAACAATTTCAGAATCGAGATATCTCGATTGTGTTAGATAAGCAAATATATTTTTCATATTTTGTCCTTTTTCAGGCAAAATCAAAACTGGAACTTCTTCCTGATTTTTTTCTTTTCTTTGGATACTATGTGAAGCTTGAAAATTATAATCAAGATTTATTTTTGATGCCAACTCACTAATAACTTCATTTTTAGGCTGATTATTAAATTCTGAAATAAAATCAATAACCGATCCTCTATGTCCATTGCTATAACGAATGAATAAGTTTCTGTCCACATCAATCCGAACACTATCATGTTCTTTGATTGTATAATGCCATCCTTCTCTTTTTAGGGTATATCCCATTTGACTGGCAACATCCACAATTTTTATCTTGGATTCAATTTCTCGTATAATCTGTGTATTAATTTCTTTTTGCCGAGCATCCATTTCATTTTTGTGTTTCGCAATGAACGCCCCTATAACAGAACGTTCATCCGTCTTTGGCAAATTGATATTTAATCCCTTTGCAATTCGATTTGCATATTCTAATTGCTTATCGGTTGCCTTCACAACCACTCCCCCTTCCTATCATTGATATGTTTTCAACTTTTCCTTTAACTTCTCGATGCGCTGGTTATACTCTTCATTTTCCTTTTTATAGTCTTCAATCTCTTGTAAATCAGATTGAATTAACGAATTGAATCTTTCTACTTCTGCTTGAACTTCTTCTGCTTCCTTCTCTGTAAGAAATTCCATATCCGCTATCAGTTCAGAGGAAGATTTATTAATTTCTTTAATTTCTTTCTCGAGCATTTTTATATTTTTATTATTCTCCGAAATAGAAGCCTCGTATGTTTTAATATCATTTTGCGTATCTTTGATATAATAATCATTTTGACTCCTTTGTGGAATATGTTCAACTGTTTTTATGTTTGTATTGTCTCCATAAAATTTCAAGAAAAATTCTGTTTCCGGATTTTTCCCAGCTAAAGCAATACGTACAGATATAGTGCTCCATTTATTGGGTATATCTTTTATTTGTACAACTAAAATATTCTCATCTTCATATACCGGTTTAATCGATAGCTTCCCTTTAAAACGCTCTACTGCCGACCAGGAATAATTTTCAATGCCATCAAAATTTTTATTGATGACTTTAAATTGTATTTCCATCATTTTCTGTTCTTTAGAATATTCCCAATCAATCAAGTAGAAACTTCTCTTTAAATCATTGACTTCATATTTTGTATTATATTTTGCGATTTCATACTCTCCACTTTTACGTGGGAACCACATTCCAGAACTAATTGCCACTATATAAAAAATTGCAACAGCTATTACAGCAAATGAAAGAATTGGATTTATTTTTTTCTTTAATTTATAATTTTTATATCCCATGTTTCTCCTTTCTTTTTTGGGTGCTATTAATAGCACCTAGTATCAAAAAGAAAAAAATTAAAGGTCTACGTCCGGAAAATCAATTTCTAAAAAAGGTGGCGTTTTCCAGTCTTTTAGTTCCTCATCAATGATTTTTTCCGGTAAAAGCTCTTCCGTAAAATAAGCAATTGGAATCGACATTTCTTCAGCCTGAATCAACTCTGAAATATTTTTATCTTCCTGATCTATACATAAAACGATGTCTGCATTTTCTAACGAATCCGTAAACAGGATTTTATTTTTATACCTTGCTTTCAGATTTTGCATGTGATATGGTTTTCGATATTTGCGTGTAATCAAAAATACTTTTTTTACATTTTCTTTCATCTTTATCCCCACTTTTTATACTCTGCTTTACCTGTTTCATAATTGTAAAAAATTTTACAGTACGTCTTATATTCATCGTTTAACTCTACTTGAATTATAATCTCTTTTCCCTTTTTTTCATAAGATGTAATTCTTGCTTTGGTAGCTTCTAATTTTTCTTCGAATATATACATTCCAAATTCTTTCTGTAATTTTTTTAAATCTTTCGCGATATATTTCTGAAGCTCTTGATCTATCTCTGTAATTTCAACTGGTGCAGCTTCTAACTCATCCTTCAAAAAATGGAAATGGAAATTTTCTAGTTTTGTATCATAGTTTACCTTTGCTTGAATTGGTTCTTCCTCTTCTTTTAGGTAAACATCTACCGGAAATTGCATTGTATCTGTATCCTCTACTTGTGTACCAACACCTACAACTATTTTTTCTTGCAATTGATCTATAATTCCATTTTGGGAAAGGAAGCTGGAAAATAGGTATTGAAAATAATTAAGCTGATCATTTTGATGTAAAAGTCCTTTTACAATTTGATCTGTATATTCATATTCGATTTTGATATCCGGTACACTATCCGGTGGCGCTACATCTGAAACTTCATTTTCTTTTTCCGTTTCATTTTTCTCTTCTGTTTCATATACTGGTTTTTTTTCTATGTTTTTTGTCTTATACGTAAAAATTATAAGTCCTATACATAATACAAAAATTATACCAAAAAGTATCATCTTTTTCTTATTGTTCATAATTGATTTTCCTTTCAATTTATTTTAGAAAAGTCCTGAGAGCCATTCCATCCCCAACCTTTCCATCCATATACATTGATCCATTCTTGTAATGTTCTCAATTTTACTGCGTTTTCCCTTGAAACAACATTTCCATTTCCGACATAAATACCAACGTGTCCAGCATCATGGTTTCCACATTTTGCGTTATATTTATAGGAATGTCCATATACGGTTGCTCCCACTGGGATATTTTCTTTACTTCCTGAAACCAAAAAAGCATTTGCGGCTTCAGTGGCACAAGCTCTCGATTGTCTTGGAGATTGTCCTGCTTGAAAATAGACATTTGCGACCCATTTCTGACACATATTTACCTCAGTGCCTAAGCTATCCAAACTCAGCGCTATTTCTGCTATTCTTTTTTGTCCTTCTGATATTGATCCATCTCCACTACCGGCTATGCTATCTGAAGATATATTACTAAATCGGTACAAATCATATTGCTGCATGATTTTTATAAGCTTAGATGCATATGAATGATCTGTAGCCCATCTTGATGCTATTTTTAATGCGAACATATCCGGATCTGTAATATTTTGCACCAAATCTGAATAAACTCTTTGAATTAGACCTGAACGATATTTGATACAATCTGTATAATTCTTAAAAATCAAAAAACCGGCTGTAATTGTAATCTGATCTCCACCAACCTCTTCTCCTGTCTGCATATTAATCACACCTATTGGTGTCGAATCTCCTGCGGGAGCTTTCATTCCAAATAAGTTTTTATAATTATATGCTAGTTGAGATAGTCCTTGTCCTGTTTCCCCTCCCGGTCCATATCTGCCGTAACCGGATTCTGCCACAATCTGAGCAATTGTGACAGCTGCGGGATATCCATGTGTTTCTTGTTCTTCTAATGCTGCGATTACCATTTCTTGTGTAATAAAGCTTGGTAGTTCTAAATTATTTATATCTGCATTATTTTCAGTGTTTGATGTAGATATAGATACAAGCATAGCAACTATCATTGTTATTATCGCTAGAAAAAGAGCTCCGAAGCTTCCAAAAGCCGTAAATGCAGCAACCAGCTTTTTTTTCACTTATACCCCTCCCGTAAAGATTCGCTCCTCTTCTTTTGAGAGGTATACTTTAAATTCTATGTTTCGATCCCCTGAAATACAAAGTATATTTTCACCTTTCATTAAACGTGGTATACGATTTCTTTGTTCGTATGTCAGTACGTTTTCAAATATTTTATCCAGTAGTGGTAATGCGCTACTATCTTGATGAAATATAAATTTATACTGTGTCAATTCAAATAACTTCTTTAATTCGTCAACACCAACCGTTGAAGTTGCATCCGGTACATAGTCTCTAATTGATTGTGAAGCCATCATAATTCCTCCAAAGAATTTAGGTGCTTCTCGCATATAGATTGAAATGAGATTGAGTGCATAGAGTTTCTTAACATTTAACCAACGATGACTTTCATCGATCAGGATTAGGAAGTGTACAATATCTTCCCATTTGATTTTTCCCGATTCATACAACTTTTTCATAATACTTCCATTCGTTACGCAATTATCCCAACAGGTTGATAAAATGTTAAATAACTGTGCATCAAACACTCTATCGTCCATTTCTTTTAATTTTGACATATCGTATGTAATAATCTGTACGTCTTTTAAGTTAGAGAAACTTGTATATCCATTAAAAATATGACCGTAACTACTTATCAAATCCTGAAAAATCCGTTCCATCTGTTGGAGCTGCAATAGCTCATGTGATTTTACCTGTCTTTCGATTTCATCATATGTTGTATTTTTTATTACATCCATTTGTTCTTGTAGATAGATATAAAAATCTTCCATGATTGGATAATATTCCGCTGACAGCTCTGTAATTTTCTGCTCTCCATCCGGAAGCAAATTGAATTTCTTATATAAACCATATAATAAATTCTTGAAAATAGTAACTTGATCTACCGATGCTTCCGGTACTAAAAATTTATACCACGCAGATAGCTTAGAAATATGTCGCGCAAAAGAGCCGTTATCCGATTCAGATGATTTCAGGATTTCAAATGGATTTTGGATTCCATTCGTACCGTCACACGCTATTATTTTTCCACCTAATGTATTCGTTAGCTCTGTAAATTCTCCTGTGATATCAAACGCTCTTACAAAATCTCCTAAAATTGCTCTTTGAAGAAATTGTTTTTTTAATAACGTTGATTTCCCGGATCTCATAACACCTATTATTAAACTATTATAATATAATCTTGTGTCACTTTTGGCAAAAATATCAAATAAAACACTACCCCCGCATGGCGTTTGTCCTAAATACAATCCATACGGATCTTCTAAACAAGAAAAATGGAAAGGATTTCCACCAGCAACTGCAGAAGCTGTCAATTCTTGTCCCGGTAGTGTATACGGTTTTTCTTCCTGTTCCTTATAGGACTCAAACATACTCTCAAAATCATATTTTGTTTCATTTAAAAACACGGCTGCTTTAAATTTATCCACTTCCAACTTGCTGATAATCTTATCTACCTGCTCCTGCAACAAATATAAATTTCGATTTGCAACAAAAATTCGTATACGCAATGCTTTCATAATCTCTCCATAATTAGAGATTTCATTGTAGAGATAATCAAGTTCTTTCACTCGGTTCTGAGATTCTCTACGTTCAGAATGACTATTCGCCTGATCTATTCTTGATAATTGTTCCGAAACAGATTTATTTATATTTTTTACCACTTCTTCCATGTTTTCAGTGTCTACGTCTACGATAGCTATTGTATTTGGCTTATTACACAATTTACTTAGCCAGTGCCTTTTTAACACTTTAGGATACTCATAGATGTTGATACATGCAATATAAGCATTTCCGGTTGAAATATGTTTTTCGTTTTTAAACGTAATTCCACCTCTTGGCTCAATACGCTTGATCAATTCCTCATCAACGGTTTCTTTCGTATCTTTCTTTTTCTTATTAAACCACATAATCTTGCCCTCCGGATAAAATTGAAGCCATATTGTTCAATCGATATAATACTTTTTCCTTTTTTTCCTGACTCATATCACGAATCATTTCTTCCCCAATATTAAGCGCTGCTTTCATATCCATATCCATTTTTTTTAATTCCTCAAAAGAATCTGCAAAATACATAAGATAGAACTCTCTTTTGCTCTTCTTATCCTGAACCCATTGTAACTCCTGTAAATTCGTTTCTAAACATTTCCGAAAATGTGAATTTTTACATTTTTCAATTTTATAATTCACATAATTTTGTTGTTCCATTGTGTTACATGGAAAATTTAAAGATATAATTTTATATGGTTTATACTCCAGCTTATTAAATTTTTCTAATTTTGCAATATCATATTCCACTTCATCCATGCTTGCATTGACAATATCTTTTGTGATGATTTCTACCAAATTAAAGCAGCCATTTTCTTTTACAAAGCATTCATATTCTTTATCATAACGTTTTGGAAGAATATCCGATGTATATTTATCCGCCTTTTCTGTTTTACTTTTCATATTCTCTTTCTCTCTTTTTGAAACTGTGTTCTTTTTGGAATATACACTCCTGTATATATTTAGATCTCTTCTTGTATAAAGCATCATGGTTTCATACAATCTTCTTTTTGGATTTAACCTACTTCGAGTGATTAATAAAACACTTAATAATACAGAACTTATCCAATACATTGGTAACAAAAATGCAGCAACTGCCCCCTGAAAAAGGTATGCTAAAAACAAAATACCCAAGATGAATACCAAATCGCTTGCATAAATAGATACTGTAGACCAAAGTTTTGTTTGCGATTTTAATTCTTGTGTTACTTTATATTCATACTGGTTTTCCATGTTGTATCCCCCTTTCACTTTTCTTTTATGTAGGTGCTATTAATAGCACCTACTCCTTATTTAATTTTCCTTTTTCCATTTTCATATCATTCTTATTTGATCTGTTTTCATTTTGATATGACATATTCCTATCATTTGAAGTAGTGTTAGCTTTTGCACTTTGCTTTTCTAATGCACCATCAACTGATTGATGCAAATTTGCCTCTACATTATATTTAAAGTTTCCACTTCCTTTTTGATTTTCTCCTAACTGCTCTTGAAATTCCCCACTTGCCCCGGATAAATTGTATGTGTCTGAAAGGGAACCATTGTGGTCTTCAAAATTAGTATCTGCCGTGGATTCAAATATATTTTCTTTTGGCATCTCTGTAGAAACATTCGAATTTTCATTTTGCTGAAACTCCTGCAAGTTGCTATTTTGCTCATTACGAGGAGCTCCTATACTTCCTGATTTTAAGTCTGCATCCATTGATGATGTGATATCTCCATCCTGATTTTCAACTGCATCCGATATAAAATCTCCTGGCATATCCGAATACATCGCTGAAAATTCATTTGTTTCTTCTCCATTTGGAACGTTTTCAGTATCTATTCCATTTCCATTAGTAAGGTTTGTATTATTTTCTGATTGATTTTCTGTATTTGGAGTATCGTCTGTATTAAAATTACTCCTTTGTTCACTCTGAGCTTGATTATTCATTTCTCCACGCATCTGATTATTCATATCAGATTGTGAATGACTTTCCGTTGTCATAGCATTTCTCATGTCCCGCATAGATTGATTCATTCTATGGCTCTGTACCATACTCATAGTATTGCGAGCGCTAGATGACATCAAGTGTGCCATTGCAAGGATTTTAGCTGTACCGGATTGTAATCCTGCATCCAATCCCAAGATTTTTTCAATCATAATTGGTCCATCAATGATGGCGAAAGCCAAACAAAGAATAATTCCACCTCTGATGACGCCTGTAAAATTTGCCATAATATAGTCTACCGCTAGCAAATATAACTTAATAGAAACCATTGTATACAGCATTACGACATAGGTGTTTCTCAAGCATTCCAGTATTTTTTTTATGGTTTGTCCTGACACAATTTCGCCTGAAAACAAAATTACTAGAAATTGTCCTGTTATGATCTCCCATATTAGTTTAATCACTTTATATCCGAGAACCGCAAAAGTGATTACCAACGATACCAAAATCAAAACTGATGAAAAGAAATCCAAATGATAACGATAATAGTATTCTGATGCAAAATCGGTCATTAAAACTCCATTATAGATATCATCCAATACATAAGTATTACCTGGCACATACACTGCTTTTTTTTGCAAGATATTTTTTGCATTGTCTGTCGTAAGATACTTATTGTCCTCTTTCACAACCTCAATAAAATTCAAATTATTTAAAACTTCATCACTAAGCTGTTCATGTGGCAGATTTTTTGGATTCATATTTTCAAGTCCTATTTGTTTATCAATGTAGATCAAATCTGTCAAACAACTTGATACTACCTGATTTGCTGCAGCTCCACTTCCTCCATAACTGCCTGTAATATATGTATTCGCTGAAAGCATAGCAGTATTTAACGTCGTTAAAAGTGTTGCTGAAGCACAGAGGACAAACATTCCTGTCATAAAATTTGTAATAACAGTTGGTTTTTTATTCGTTGAAAATAAGAGTTTATATCCTATGATCACAAAGGAAATTGTCATTATAACAACTACTCCTACTTTAAACTCTGAGAGAAAATTTTTAACAGGTTCATATTCCGTAAAATCTAAAAATCGAAAACATGCTTCATAGAAATCTTGACAACAGTTTGCCAGGAAAATTAATCCTTTAACAATCCACCAGCCTACTATTCTAAATGCTGATATGAAAATGTGCGAAGGCGAAAGATATGTATGATTTTCAACTAATAGGTTAAGTATTGCTTCCTCTGACATAATTTTTCCTTTCCAGGTGCTATTAATAGCACCTTGATTTTTTTACTGCATAAAAGCACTTTTGATTGTTATCTTAACCGGTTCTTTTATTAGATTTGATGCTTCAATTGCAGCCAATACACTAGACCATGATTGATTCTTGTTTATTTTCAATTGTCGTAAATAATCTTGTCCAATTTCATTTTTTAAAATCTGATCAATCACTGAATAGTTCTGACAAGATTCAAATGATGTTATTTCTGTTTTCATCTGAATCTGTTCATCAATCCCATTTATTATTTCATTGATATTGATCAGTCTTTTTCTTAAATCAATATGCTCTCTTGATTCACTATTTATATTCTCCAAATTTATTTCATTCGGATTTGGAAAGGTATCTGTAAGATACATATATCGATATAAAAACTGTGTTCCATCTTGGACGTTGTTAAAGATTGGATATGGATATATATTATTTCCTCGATTGTCTTTTCTTTTAATTTTCCGAGTGATAACACATTCTCCTTCTAAAAGATTTTCTAATTCATCTGTTCTTAACAATGGTTTTTCACTTGGTGTTTCCATATAATTTTTTTTCAGACTTAATTTGTCTCCACTTCGTTGTATATCAATAAATGTTTCTGTTCCGAGTTGTTTACTAATCTTTTCAAGTGTTTCCGGGTCACCTGATTTGATAAATACTTCATTCGCACAGTTATCTATGATTGTCTGTGCATCATCATTATAATGTTTATAAATTTGAGCATAAGATTGAACATACAAATCAAACCCTATTTTTCTACCATTCGATACTGTCATAATTTCATCCATACCTTCTATCGATGGCATATTACCAAATTCATTAAGAATAAATCGAACTGGTATTTTACATGCCTGCTCTGATACGTTTGTGGCCCTTTTTGCAAGGATAAAATATAATTGCCTAATAAACACAGATGCAATAAAATGATTTGCTTTATCATAGTCTGGGATTGCTAAAAAAATAGCTTTTGGACGTTCTCCAAACCCTACGGATTCTAAATCAACGCTACTTTCCGCCATCATTTTTGCAATTTTTTCATCTAAAAACACTCCTAAATTGGATAACATATTCGTATATATGTTTCCTTTTGTTTTTTCACTGGATGTTTCAATCGTGGCGTATTTTAATTTTGCTAAATCCATCATATCTCGCTTGTTAAAATATTCATCCAATGCTGTCATATTGGGATTCAATGGATCTTTCTTTCTAACGAGTTCTGTAAATAAGATTACAATATTATAAATATTAATCTGCTTTTCATGTGTATGAGCAGCCTTATAAGGATAAGCTCTTGGTAATCCTCTTACATTTCCATCCTCAATAGGTTCTCTTTCATTTTTCAAACATTGCATGATTTTTTCATCTTCGATTGCTCTTTCTTCTTCATTCATCTTTTCATAATTTGCAATCTTCTGTTGATAAGCCTGTACACGCATTTCATTCAATGATTCATCTAACTCTAACAAATCAGTAATTACCGCAATAATCAAAGCTGTAAATAAATCGGTTGCTGTGTTGGTCCAAATTGGTTCACTTTTCCCATTTTTTGTATGAAAGATAGAAAAAGCGAATGTTCTGGCCATGGAATATGCTGTTGCCTTATCACCTTCTTTATATAAATCTACAATCAATGAAAGTGGATTATATCCCATCCCTAAAATTGGATTATCTAAATTCAATAAATGTACATCATATCCTCTTTCAATTAATGTTTTCTTAGATGATTTATAACTTTCCATTTTAGGATCATTTATAATTATTGAATGTTTATTTTCAGCTCTTGAATACACATCAATCGTTTTATAGATATACATTTCATCTTTACCTGATCTTGAAATACCTAAGACCAATGTATTATGAATACCGGTATCTATATATAATTTATTATCAAAATGAGCAACAATCGTTCCAGGATTACCCGAATAAGTTTTCGTGCCCCTGTCCGATATTTCTTTATATTGTTGTTTTATTTCTTCTTTTGTAGTCCATCTCGCAGAACCTTTTTGACCTACATTAAAGTAGTCCTCCGAAAAAGAAATTTTAAACTTATACCAAATTAAAATATCCAGCACTATGATTAATATCAAAAAGAAAAAAAAGAAAATCATTTCATTTTTTCCCATATATGGTAGTATCTGTTTAAATCCCAGATACTTTTTAAAATCTTTTCCTTCCGCCATATTGTTGATGATTTTGGAAAAGTTATTTATAAATTTAATAATATAATTCCAGCAAAAAAAGAAAATTAAATCGGTAACTATTATGACAAGCTTAATTGACTTGTTTTTTCCTAAAAATCTATTCAGATTCATTACTTTCTTTTTTTCCGATCCATATTGTTTTAATTTCGTTATTTTCATATTATTTTCCCTGCATTTTAAACAAAAGCTAGGACATCCTAGCTTCTGTTTAAATATGATTGTAACCTTTTTCCTTCTTCTTCAAATACTTTTTTAGGAATTGGAATGAGGTTGTTTTTTTTCAAGTGGCTTATTATTATTCTTTTTTTTTGAGATGTCATATAAATTTTTTCATATCCATTTTGACAATTGTATATGTAACTGACATACCTCTCATTTTCTTTTTTGATACATGCTAATTTCCCGTAAACTTCTTCAATATTCATTCGTTCCGTTCACTTCCTTTTTAGGTGCTATTAATAGCACCCTTCTAAAAAGTAAATTTACCAGTCACATATGTGGCTATATAATTTGCTCCTAATATACAGAGTGTTGCTATTAAAACCCATTTAGCATTATCTTTTACTATTTTTATTCCTTTTTCTCCCCCAAAGAATATTAAACATCCACCGATAACTAACACGATAACTATCATTCCCCCTGTAAATGGCTGAATATCTTTTACTAAATTTAAAAATGGCTGAAATATTTTATCCACTAACGTTCCTCCTTTATTCTTTCATATGTTCTTTAGTTTCTTCTGTTTTTTTCTTTTTGGCAATGATATATAATATCAACACTATCAAAAGAATTATGATTGCAATTCCAACACTAATAATAACAATTGGACTTGGAACTTCTTCATATGTTCCTGTGGCTTTAATCGTGTAAGTGATATCTGTTTTACTTTCTACTTCCTGTTCCCCCTCATAAACCGCTGTTTGTATCACATGCGGTGTGTTCATTTCTCCGATATATTCGGCACGATAAACAGGCACAAGTTTCTGTATATCAGCTTGAGCATTTCGACATACGACTCCATTTTCATTTGTATAAGAATCAGATGTATAGTATGTGTTTTTAATCTTTCCATTTGAACCATCCAGCCCAACTGATGCAAGAAGCTCTTTTTCATATCCTTTCAGGGGAGCACCTGCTCCTCTGTCATTCGGAAATACAATTCCCTGCCATTGAATTGCATTCCGGTCATATCCTTGGAATTTGATATCAATTGTGGAATCTACCCATTTCGTGTGTGTCATATGCACACGATTCAGAGTGCATTCTACAGTTTCTTCCATTCCTGTTTTTTCATTTTTTGCAGAAACTGTTTTTGTCTTAGGAACATTATTTTCAGAAACAACATATTCATATTCTGTATAACTTTCTACCCCTTGACGATACGCTTCTGCTTCTTCTTCTTTCACTTCTTTTAACTGATATACAACTTCATCTTTTTTTATTTCTTTTGGAAACTCAAAGGTTGTTCCTTTTAGAATTGCTCCTGATTGCTGTTCTAACATCACCTTCTTTTTTTCGATTTCCGGAGTTTCCTCCACAATCTCATAAGAAATCCCTTTGAGTTCATATTTCTTTCCATTTTTTTGGATTTCTTTATCCATTAGTTTTTGTTCATTTTTATTCTCAGTTGTATATGTCATTACATTTTCGTAGTAATCTGAAGCTTGTACTGGAAGTTGCATTTGTGAAAAAAGTAGACATATACTCATTGCACTTACTGCCAATATTTTATTTTTCATCTTCATCTTTTTTCACCTGCTCTCTTTTGTCGAGATAAATAATAGTAATTGTCAAACCGGCTGCAGCAATTAAAAAGATTGTGCTGAGAACTAAACGTACAGTTACTTTGTCTCCTGTCTTTACTCCTTCATCATTTCCATCCGGAGTATTTGTTATAATCTCTCCCGGTGGAACTGGCGTGTGCTTTGGTATGACCTTCACATCATATAACATGTCTCCTTCTTGCTCTCCCCACGTAGGGATTGCAATCAGAAGCGGTGTAATATCATCGTATCGTGTATCATCTGAAGCATACAAAAGATATACCCCAACCTCCAAATCTTTTATAAGTGCTTTTCCATTTTTGTCTGTTACACAATTTCCATCCGAAGTTTTGTAAGCACTTAATTTGATAGCTGCTTCTTCTAGCTGTATTGCTGTATCAATTGCATTTAAGTCTATCCCGCTTTCTTGGTAGGTATCCAGTAATTCATATTCTCCATCTACAACATCCGCTACCTTTGCATATTCAAAAACGACACCCTCTTTTGCTGTTCCAACTCCGCCGTCCGTTAATTCTATTTCAATACTTCCCTGCTCTTGTGAAATGTTTTCTAAATCATCCGGCAATGCAATGTTTTCATTTGCATATACCGGTAAGCTACATAACAATGTTGTAAGAATCAAAGGAAGCCATTTCTTAATTTTCTTGTTTTTCACTGTCTTTCCCCCATTTCTTTTTAGCTACTACACTTCCGATTCCTATTGCTAAATATAAGAACGGAAGTGCTGTAAAGACCAGCTCCCGGAAAGACATGCTTCCCGGTTCAATTTCTTGTTCTTGTTTCTCTATATAACGAGTCCGTTCGCCTGTGACTACCAGCCGTTTGGTGTTCAAGCCATATGGAGTACAGGTGATCAGAGATACCAAATCTTTTTCCGCCTGTATCCCCAAGCCTTCCACATCCTCCGGATGTATGATTTCAATTTCCGTTACCTGATATGCTAACTTTTCGCCACAGATTGTTAAGAAAAATAAGTCTCCTGTTTCCATTTCATCCAGTCTTGTGAAGAGTTTGGCATTTGGAAGTCCCCGGTGTCCGGTTAGAATACAGTGCGTATTCCCTCCCCCCACCGGAAGACTGCTTTCCGGAAGATGTCCTACTCCATTTACTAAAACTTCCTCTTCTACCCCGTGATAGATTGGAAGATTCACATTGATTTTCGGAATGGAAATAGTTCCCATCATTCCGGTACCGGATAAGTTCAACTGTTTTTGATAGCTTTCTTCTCCTAAAATTCCTTGTTCCATATTACCAACGATAATTCCATTGGCTTGCCATAGCATTTCATTGTATCGTATTGCTTCTTTTTTTGCTTCCTGCACTTTTTCATCACTCGTTTGGTTCATTTCGCCTTGATAGGTCTTTATCACACTCTGTTGATAGTTTTGATCCATCACGCTTGCAATTAACGGGTATGCACAAAGAAGTAATCCTGCGATAAATAAAATGGTTCTTATTCTTTTTTTCTTAGACTTATTCGTTTTCCTTTTTGCTGTGTTTTCCATATACAAATGCTCCTGCCACAAGTGCTGTTCCTGCCACAAGCATAATCAATGCCACAGATGATCCTGTAATTGGAAGTTTCTTTCCTACTGCATTAATAACAGTCAAGTTAGAAGAACCCTCTTCCACATCGGTTGTAAGGTCTACATCCGTTTCTTTATATGCTCCATTCAAGAACTCTTTAATATGTGCTGTTGTTTCTAGGTTCTGTAGCGTTTTATCCGTTGCTCCGTCCCCTTTTATATAATCATTTCTGTCATCTGTGAAAGTTGCTTTCAGATTCAACACGATTGGATCAAGCAATGGACGGTAGCCTGTCGGTGCTTTTGTTTCTTTCAAATAATATGTACCGCTGTCTAATCCATAGATGATGAACGTTCCCTCTGCATTGGAAACCATTTCCACTGCGTCTGCTGGCTGCTCTCCACCTGTATGGTCTGTTCCTCCTACGCTGTCACGATTGATTACGTTGTATCCGTTTTCTGTTTTCTTTACATATACTTCATGTTTAAGCTCCGGATCAGAATATAAACGGAATTTTGCTCCTTCCAATTGCAGATTGTGATCGTTTGTTTTTAAAATATTAATCTTATATGTAAAACAAACTACCGTATCCCATGGTGTGTATCCGGTATCCCCATCTCCATCTCCATCCGGATTGTTAGAAAATTCTAAACGTACATCATTTTCAAATCCCGGACGTCCTGTGTCCTCTGCAGCCTTATCATTTAAAGTTGCATCGTATCTTAAAACTACTTTTTGTCCATATACATTTTCGTCCAAATCATTCTTCTTGTTAAATTCACGATCCACGATTGCTTTAATGTCCTGAACTTCTACTTTGAACGTCTCTCCATTTCCCGGATTTGTGATGACTTGAAATTCTTCTTTTGCAAGCTCATACATTTTATCTTCTGTCTGAATTTGAATTGTCACAGAATCCGGATCAAAGGTTAATGCTTCATCCATCACATCATGCCATGCATAGTAATATGTATCATATCCGTTGATGTTTGGAATATTGGATTCAAATTTGTAAGGTACTGTCTGTCCGATTTCATAATCTCCAATGTCATTCCATCCGTCATTTCCGATTTCATCTTTGTTGTCATCTTCTTGAATTTTCTTAATGACTTTCGGATAATCCGATTTGATGTTCACGTCTGCTTTTGGATTGGCTGTATTTACGATACACATCGATGCTGCTGAATGTGTACCCTCTACATCGCTTACTTCGTCTACTACATAGTAACCATATTCCAAGCCACTGATTTCAATGGAATTGTCTTCTTTGGTTTCCGTTGCAAGCACTACATCTGCAGCAACCTGATCTTTCACAATCTGATCTCTGAGCTCTTCTACAAAGTAGCGGAACTCACTGTAAGAACCTTCTACATTCTGTTCTGTCTGCGAGCCTTCCACTTGATTGTTATTCAAAGACTGAATGTAATCGATCACTTCATACTCTGTCACTTTCGCAGCGTCTTTTCCAAGTTTTTCTCCGACAACTGTTTTTAGCGAATCCTCATATGGCTCGTTGAATGTATAATTGATAGATTCTCCACCTACTGCGTTTTCAGCATCAAACAACTGATACACGTTGAATTTCTTTCCTGCTAAAGTCTGTCCTTCATTTCCTTGGATTGTAATACTCGCATCTCCACGTCCGAAATCTGCTACTCCATTCGGTGTATTCACAGTCGTACGTGTTTCTGCAGCTTGTACCTGCAGTGAACCGATGGAACTTGTTACTCCTCCCATTGCAACGATTGTCGACATTGCAAGTGCCATAAACATTTTTAAAGTTTTTTTCTTCATTGTCCTTCTCCTCTCTAATGTGTATCTAAACAACAAAATAATCCCAAGAATAAGCGCTGCCATCATCAAAAGCAATGTGGTATTGGATCCAGTGTTCGGAAGTTTCATACCAATATTATTTATGATAGTCATTTCTGCTACTCGGTCTGCTTTTGTACCGGTAACGGTAAACATGCCTTCCGAATCACTTGTGAACGCTTCTCCATTTACATAAAAGATAAATTCATCTTTTACCGGAGTGCTTTCTGTATAGACTTCATATGTCACTAGATTTCCATTTTCATCCAAAGGTAATCTGTATCCTGCCGGTGCTTTTGTCTCCTGCAGATAATACTTTTGTCCAACTTTTAGCTCATTAAAATTCAAAATTCCTTGATCGTCAGTAATTCCTTTTGTAACTTCTTGTGTACAATCCTGATCCGAGAATAATGTGAACTCAGCTCCTGCGAGAAGCTTGTCCTTATTGTTCAGCTTGTGAATTTTCAAACTGAATGGAGCAAGTAAATCTTCAACTGTTAAAGAAATATTTCCCTGAGCTGTCACTTCAAATTTGATATTTCCAAGTGTTGGATCAGTTGTAGAAGTCAATGTAACTTTGTTATCCTCTGCCACATCAAACTCAATAATGTTCTCATTCACTACATATCCATCCATGACTTCAAGCTCCGTAATCGCATGGTGTCCATGCTGCAGGGCTTTAAAAGTCAACGCTCCATTTTCATCTGTAGTTAATGTTTCCTTTGTACCATCCGGTTTCGTATGTTCAAATTTCGCTCCCGGAATTGGAATGTCAGTTCCTTCCTGTTCTTTTTTCAAATCGAGTTTGAAAATGTTTTCCGGAATGGTCGGTTTATTATAAGTGTTTACATTTTCTGTTGCTCCTGACGGTGTAATCTGCCTTACAAACACTTCCGGATTCAATAAATAACCTTCCGGTGCTTTTGTTTCTTGAATGGTAATCGTCCCTATTGGTATTGCCGGATGACCTGTAGAAGATAAATATAATTCACTTCCTGTTACTAAATAATTTTTTGAATAAGAAGTATATCCATCTTTATCCGTTTGAAATACCCATGTACGAGACGGAGTCTTTCCTAACGTAGCTGGGTCTTTATTTGCTTCCCATAATCCTGCATAGTATTTCACAGTAAATTGTGCTCCCTGTAGCGTTGCACTTCCCTGTGGTTTATTTTGATTGGTTTCTGCATCCACTTTTCCAAGTAAAATACCAACCGGATCCATCTGCGGTAAATCTGCAAAAGAAACGGATGCTGTTCCACCTGCCGGAATATACACCGATTTTGTCTCCGGATTCAATGCATAGCCTTTCGGAGCTACTATTTCTTTCACATAATAAGTTCCTGCATTAAGTTTTAGTGTATTGGAATTACCATTCGCATCTGTTGTAAGTGTCCCTACTCTTGATGCTCCTGAAAGTGATGAGCTACTATACACACCAAACTGAGCTCCTGCTAACGAGTAACAGCTATTCCCATTCGTTAAGCTTGGGTTCGCAGATACTTTTTTTAAAGTTACGTTTCCTTGTTTCGGTGCTGGTGGTATATATCCTAAAAATGCTACATCCTGATAATTGTCAGGAGTAATATCTGCAATATAAGCACGATAGCCCCAAGCAATCGGATCGGTCTTACCACTTAGAGAGGCAATATAACTTCTTGCTCTTCCTTTATTGTTACAGCTATCATTTTGATATCCAACTGCAAACGTGGCATTATCCATGTCATATCCTAAGTTTCCACCTGTATAACCAGGACCTCCCGGTGAGTAATATAGAATTTTTCTCACAATTGGATCATTCCATTCCTGAACCGGCCCATATTTGGTTTGATCATTGCCCCAAAATGATTTCTTATTCTGAGCACAATATCCGTAACTGTTAGCACCAGAAATTTCAAAATATCCATTTCCTGCACCGCTTACTCTTTTTCGTTGCGTAACACCTACGGTTTGTCCTGGCGTAAATCCACGCTCTACCAAAGTGCGATCATCTTCTTCATATGGCTTTGCTTGATTAAACTGACTCTTTTCCAAGATTTTTTCCATATCTTTTCGGGTTGCCATTTCTACCAAGATATTTAAATCCGGATCGGTAATATCTCCGTCTTGACCAATCCCATTTTCAAATCGATACTCTGGTGTCAGATATGACTTTTCGTCCAAATAAGCTTCCAGTCCAAGCCTTTTCGCTGTTTCTTTTCGATATACCACTGCTTCTTCTGCCATATCTTCGCCATTAAGATACATTTCTATGATTTTCTCATATTTGTTTTCTTCATTTTCTCTGATTCCTTGTGCTTGAACTGTTGAAGAAAACAAAACGCAGATAAGCACGAACGCTAAGATTTGTTTTAATTTTTTCACTGTCTTTCCTCCCATCTCACTCAAAAATGGTAATAAAAAAATAGAGCATCTTCTGTTGATACTCTACTTTCACGTTAATTATTTTTTTGCTCCACACTCACATTTGTAACCAGTTACTACTTCTTCACTCCAAGCCGGACTGTCTACCACCCATTTGGTTGTATATTCTGCCGGATGTATTATAGTTTCTGTTCCAGTTTGCTTTTGTACATATTCTGTATGCCATCCATATTTTCCAGTTCCATTAAGCATATGTTCTTTATTATGTCCAACTGGATCTGATGTACAATCCGCCCCACAATTATCACATACTTCAATTGCAACCGTTTCATAGATTGGTTTATATTCCGTCCAAGCCTCTTTTACAAGAACTTGCTCGTTATGTCCTGTTTCCGGATGCTGCACTGTAGTTTTCTGTGCAATCCAATTATGATTATGTGATGGTTTTGCAGAACTGGAATTTCCACTACTAGGTTTTTCCGAAGTGTTCTGATTGCTAGAAGCATTTACCTTTTCGGTTTTTTCTGATTTGGATTTAGTTTCTGTTATTGGTTTATTTTGATTAGTTACATCTGATTTTTCAGAAATCGACTGTTTTTTTTCGTTCTTTAAAGTAGCTTTTTCTTCCTCTTTTTTTTCTTCTGCCTTTTTTTCTTCTTGCTGATCGGTTTTATGGGCTACATTTTGTGATTTTCTGTTGCCTGAAGTAGATTCTGTTTTTGTAGATTCTGCTTTTGCTGTCATTCTTTCTTTTTGAAAAAAAATAGTTGAACCAGTGATTATCATCAAGAAAAGTAAGACAATTGCTGCACTTATTAAATGTTTCTTTTTCATATACGATCCTCCTTTCTTTCTATTATAACTTTATTTCATTCTTGATAACAACTTAAATCCGCATCAACGTGAAAATATTTTCAACTTCTATGAATTTTTCTTAGTAAAGAAAAATTTACATGGACTTTATCCATTACATTTTTTTTATCACTGTGCTTGCAACAGCGTGAGGATGATTATTCTCATAACTATTATTAAATTGTGAAGTAAATTGTCCTCCTTTCAAAAAAAATAAAGGCTATTCAAAAAGTATGCTTTTTGAATAGCCTTCCCAGATACGCTTTTAAGGCAAAAAAAAAGAGATTTTAATAAAATCTCTTCCCAAAACTTTATAAAATTATATTTATCAAAAAGTATACTTTTTGATGTTTTTAGTATAATATAGTTTTTACATAATGTAAATAGAGTTCTATAAGTAAGTTTAATTTTTTTTCTTTTTGATACTGTATTCTTCCACGACCAAGTTGTTATTTTGACAATAATTGAAATTTTGAAACAAACAAATTTTAAAGCGTAGCGTGTCCGAAAAATA
>ERZ791886.178-NODE-178-length-43814-cov-20.518476_pt1 | contig 43814 bp, 36 predicted proteins | sample MGYA00510158_ERZ791886 | MGnify/ENA primary metagenome ERZ791886 (study PRJEB30046, sample SAMN00792063) | human gut metagenome | study: EMG produced TPA metagenomics assembly of the A metagenome-wide association study of gut microbiota in type 2... | reverse complement strand
CGCTGATGCCCGTCTCTTCGTGCACCTTACGGCATTCCAATATCATTTCGTGTCCTACGAAGCCGGTAGCACCGCGGTAAACGATGCCGTATGTATCCTTGAGGCAGGCTGCCAGGTAGTTGGCGCTGAGGATAGCTATCTTCGTGGCACGCGTCAGCCCTTCTGTTCCCATCATGCGGATATAGCCGTAAGTAATGGGGAGGATACCTGCACTGCCGAAGGGAGCTCCGGACACCTGGTTGGCAGCATTGCCGAACAATTTATGTCCCGGAAGGAACGGAACCAGATGCTCTGCCACGCAGATGGGACCTACGCCCGGTCCACCGCCACCGTGAGGAGAGGCGAACGTTTTGTGCAGATTCAAATGGCAGACATCCGCACCGATAAAGCCGGGATTCGTCAAGCCTACTTGGGCATTCATATTGGCGCCGTCCATATATACCTGCGCACCGCAGGCGTGTATAATGTGGCAGATTTCCACAATTTCCGTTTCAAAGATACCGTGTGTGGAAGGGTAGGTAATCATTAGGGCGGCGAGGTCCGCCTTGTTTTCTTCCGCTTTGGCGCGCAGGTCGGCCATATCCACATTGCCTTGTGCGTCGCAGGCGCAGGTCACGGTGGTAAAGCCTGCCTGGATGGCAGATGCCGGGTTGGTGCCGTGTGCGGATGCAGGTATCAGTATTTTATTGCGGTGCCCTTGTCCTATACTTTCCAGATAGGCGCGGATGACGCGGAGTCCTGCATATTCGCCTGCCGCACCGGAGTTGGGTTGCAGGCTGACACCGGCAAAGCCGGTAATTATCTTCAGCTCTTCACTGAGGTTGCTTATCAGTTCGCGGTAACCTTCGGCCTGGTCCTCGGGCACCAGGGGATGCATGTTCATGAATTCCGGACGGCTGAGCGGCAGCATCTCTGCGGCAGCGTTCAGCTTCATGGTGCACGAGCCGAGGGAAATCATGGAGTGTGCCAGTGAGATGTCCTTGCGGTCGAGACGCTTGATGTAGCGCATCATCTCCGTTTCCGTATGGTATTTGTTGAATACTTCATGTGTCAGATAGGTGCTTTGGCGTTTCATCTCCGCGCTGATGCTGCTTGCCATGGGTACGTCGCTTGCCTTTTCCCAATCCCTTCCGGCGGCAATGGCAAAGATGGAGAGCAGTACGTTGACGGCAGTGATGTCCGTAGTCTCATCGATGCTCATACCTACGTCCCCATTCTTGAAATAACGCAGGTTCACTTCCTTGCTCAAGGCGATGGTACGTATCTGCTGTGCCGAAATGGTGTCGGGCAGTGCAAAGCGGAGCGTGTCGAAATATTGTACATTGACCTGCTTGTATCCCAGTCTGTTGATGCTCTTTTCCAAGAATACGGCAATGCTGTGGATGCGTTCTGCAATGGTGCGGATGCCTTCCGGACCGTGATATACGGCATAGAATCCTGCCATTGTAGCCAGCAGTGCCTGCGCGGTACAGATGTTAGAAGTCGCCTTTTCACGCTTGATATGTTGCTCGCGGGTTTGCAGCGCCATGCGGTAGCACAGCTTGCCGTATTTGTCTTTCGACCAGCCGATGATGCGTCCCGGCATATTGCGCTTGTACTCGTCGCGGGTGGCAAAGTAGGCTGCCGACGGCCCACCGTAGAACATCGGTGTACCGAGCCGTTGTGTGGTTCCGAAGACGATGTCAGCTCCCCATTCTCCCGGAGGGGTGAGCAGGGCGAGGCTCAGAATGTCGGCGGCAACGGCCACTTTGCAGTTGGCCGCATGGGCTTTTTCCACGAAGGCGCGATAATCTTCCACGTTGCCGGCGGCGTTGGGATATTGCAGTACGCAGGCGAAGATGTCCGGCGTGAATTCCATTTCATGGTATTTTCCTATACGCAGCTCGATACCTTGCGGAATGGCGCGGGTAGTCATTACCGCCAGTGTCTGCGGGAAGACGGCTTCGTCTACAAATACCACGTTGGCACCCGATTTCTGCATGTCGCGCGGACGCAGGGCGTACATCATCGTCACGGCTTCGGCTGCGGCAGTCGCTTCGTCCAGCAGGGAGCAGTTGGCAAGGGGCATGCCGGTGAGGTCGCATACGGCAGTCTGGAAGTTCATCAGAGCTTCCAGGCGTCCTTGTGAGACTTCGGTCTGATAGGGGGTATAGGAAGTGTACCAAACGGGGTTCTCGAATACATTCCGTTGGATAACGGCAGGAGTGATGGTATTGTACCATCCCATACCGATATAGGTTGTGTAAAGTTTGTTTTTGGCAGCCAGTCCTGCAATGTGCTGTCCGAATTCATACTCCGTCATTGTCTTGGGCAGAGCCAGCGGTTCTTTCAGGCGGATGTTGGCAGGAATGGTTTTATCAATCAGCTCGTCCAGGCTTTTCACTCCTATTTTTTGGAGCATCTTCTCCTCGTCTTTTTCGCTGATGCCGATGTGGCGGTAGGCCAATAGGTCGTTTTTCATGGCTGTAATGATTTAAAAGTTTGCTGTATATTTACCGGAAGAACGGATTCTCCGCTTTTTCTATTCCTATGGTAGTCGGTGCTCCGTGTCCGGGATAGACAATCGTGTCGTTGGGCAGGATGAACAGACGGCTGCAAATATGCTCTATAAGTTCGTCGAAGTTGCCGCCGGCAAGGTCGGCACGGCCGATGCTGCCTTGAAACAGCACATCCCCCGAAAACATGCAGTGGTCTGCCGCGCAATAGTACACCAGGCTGCCCGGCGAGTGTCCCGGCACATGGATGGCTTCCAGTTCCGTATTGCCGAAGGTGATGATGTCTCCATCGTGCAGATAAGTGCCCAGGGGCACGGGGGCTTCCTGCAGTTGGAAGCCGAACATGCGGCTTTGTTTCGGCGCTTCGTCAATCCAGAACTCATCGGCCTGGTTGGCTTCAGCCTTCAATCCGAACTCTTTCAGCATGAAAGGATTGCCGAAGATATGGTCCAGATGCAGATGGGTATTCAGCAGATGTTTCACATTCAGCCCATTCTTGGTGATGAAGTTTTTCAAGGCCTGCTTTTCTTCTTCATAAAAACAGCCCGGGTCAATGACGACCGCTTCATTGGTTTCGTCCCAAAGCACATAACAGTTCTCCGGGAACATATTAAACTCAAATCTCTTTATTTTCATATTATGTATTTAGATTTATCCCCCTACATATACTACTTTCTTTGTCTCGAAGAACTCCTCTTCAAAGAACTCCTTCAGGTCCCACAGCGTAGTCTTGTTCTTGACGGGCATGGTTTCGTTTCCCAATTCGCCCCCCTTGAGGCAAATCAGTCCGTTGGGCAATGCATTCTGCTGTTTGGAGGAGATGTTCTTGCGGATAATCTTCAGTAGGTCTGTCAGTGGCATCACGGCACGGCTCACCACAAAGTCGAACTTCCCTTTTTCCTCTTCTGCGCGGGCATGGCGGAAGGTGACGTTTTTCAGCCCGATGCTGTTGGCTATTTCGGAGGCTACGCGTACTTTCTTTCCGATGCTGTCCACCAGATGGAATTGTACTTCGGGGAAAAGGATGGCAAGCGGGATTCCCGGAAAGCCTCCTCCCGTGCCGAGGTCCATAATTTGTGTCCCCGGTCTGAACCTGATTACCTTGGCTATGCCCAGAGAGTGCAGCACATGGTGTTCGTACAAGTTCTCTATATCTTTGCGTGAAATGACATTAATCTTAGAGTTCCAGTCCAGATAGAGGTCGTAGAGTGCGGCAAACTGCCGTTTCTGTTCTTCCGTCAGGTCCGGGAAATATTTGAGTATTAAATCCATTGTGAATTTTATGTTGATAGACAATTGATTACAGTTCCTATTCGCCGTCTGTTTTTATAGCGCTGCTTAATACAATGAATTTACCGTTCATCAGAGGGGCTATGTCCTCATAAGACAACGTGATTTTGGTTGCTCCCATTACGTATGGGGCAATTTCATATACATTATAATAGAAGGTGATTCCCGTTGGGTCCAGGTAGAAATTCTCGATAGGCTCCAGGTCACCGGTGGTGGCGTAGCCCATGTCCTCCAGCTCTTGGCGGGTGCTGACGTTGTTGTCTGCCATCAGCTGTTTCCAAAGCAAGTCGGTCAGCGCTTCCTTATAGTCGCCTTCAAAGAGGTCGTCCAGGCGGATGGGGCTTAGGGTCTTTAGGTCGAGGTTGAGGAAGGTGGACATATAGATGCCGTGTGCGCCGCCGGTATATTCGTTGTAATCTATACGGTAGGTCAGTACTAAGGTATTGCACAACTGCACATGGCTTTCGATTCCTTTATAATAGGAATACCAGGCTCCTATGCTCTGCTCGTCCTGCTTGTCCTCCTCGTCTTTCTTGTACATCGGCTCCAGGTCATTGCGGTAGTCGCCGACATATTTCTCCGTATATTTCTTGACAGCTTCTTCGGGTGTCATCGCCATGTACTTGTCGCCGAAGCAGGCAGAGAGGAAGAAGGTGTTCAGACTGTCTTTCAGCCTTACGTCGGATGACTGGCTGGCGTAGGCAACGTTGAGGATGAGGTTGCAGGCCGGCTTGGCTGTGTCTCCGAAGAGATGTACGGTTTCGTTTACTTGTATACTGTCGAACTCCAACGCGTATGCGTTTTTGTTCACGGTGTTACCGCAGGAAAAGAAAAAGCCGCTTGCCGCAAGCAGAAGGACAAGTAGGCTGACAGTTTGCTTTTTCATATTGAGTTTCGTTTATAAATCAACATATCAATCAAAAAACTTTATCGACAAATATAGAACTTATTAACGAACTGCACACATAAAAAAGGAAAAATTAATTCCGGCAAACGGTTAAAACTTTCTATCTTTGCAGCGCTTATGAAGGAACTCCGTTACATACTGGCTGTACTCTTTTCCTCCCTTATCATTATAAGCGGAGTGGGGATTTCTGTAGTTCAGTATTGCTGTGCCGGATGCGAGACGACACAAAGTTGCTGCACCTCCGGCTGTTCCAAATGCCATAATGCACATCGTGCCTCACGGCAAACATGCAAGGATACCGGCTGTACAGCCGTCTACTACAAGGTGGATTTCGTGAAGCATGCACACGAGTCTGTTTCGTTCGTGCCATTCCTTACACTGTTTTGCGAGCAACTGCCGCTGTTTGATCACTCCTTGCCGCAGGTGGCTTGTACTCCGAGAGTTGTTTCAGGAGCACCGCCATATGTCGTCGGCTCGCGTCATTATCTGGCGCTCTATTCCACGCTTCTCATTTAGTGTTGTTTTATACGGGGCAATGACATGAATTGTCCGGAGGGAACTGTTTGTTTTTTAATCACTTCTTTAAGTATAAAACAGAAATGAAATATAGTTTGATAGCCATTCTTCTGTTCTCTTTCACCGCCTTGCAGGCGCAGGTAAAGGGAACGGTAAAGGATAATTTGGGCGACCCGATTGCGGGTGCCAACCTCTTCTGGCAGAGAACCACCCAAGGTACCACCACTTCGGCGGACGGTACTTTCTCCTTGTCCAAACCCAATGACAAGCATATGCTTGTAGTCAGCTTTATCGGTTTTGAGAACGATACGATACACGTCAGTAACCGCAATGAGACGCTCGACATTGTCTTGCGCGAAGGGGTGGAACTGAGCGAGGTGAATGTGGTCAGCCGTAAGTTGGGCACCATGAAGCTGCGCAACAGTGTGATGAATGAAGATATGATAAGTAGCGCCGAGTTGAGTCGTGCCGCCTGCTGTAACCTGGGAGAGAGTTTTGTGACCAATCCCTCGGTGGACGTCACCTACTCTGACGCCGCCACCGGTGCCAAGCAAATCAAGCTTCTCGGCTTGTCCGGTACGTATGTGCAAATGATGACGGAGAATATCCCCAACTACCGCGGCTCTGCCGCCCCCTACGGACTGGGTTATGTACCCGGGCCATGGATGCAGAGTATTCAGGTGAGCAAGGGCAGTTCGTCCGTGAAGAACGGCTATGAGGCCATCACGGGACAAATTAATGTGGAATTCAAGAAACCCCAGTTGCCCGAGGCCGATTGGTTCTCCGCCAACCTCTTTGCCAGCAGCACCAACCGCTACGAAGCCAATGCCGATGCCACGGTGAAACTCTCCAAACGTTGGAGCACCTCTTTGCTGGCGCATTACGAGAATGAGACCAAAGCTCACGACAGCAACGACGACGGCTTTGCCGACATCCCCCGTGTGGAGCAGTACAACCTCTGGAACCGCTGGGCATACATGGGCGACCGCTACGTCTTCCAGGCAGGCATCAAAGTGCTTACGGAAGACCGCAACAGCGGGCAAGTCAGCCATGGCAAAACGTCCCTGGCAGACCCTTATAAGATAAGTATAGGTACCGACCGCTACGAAGCCTTCACCAAGAACGCCTATATATTCAATAAGGAGAAGAACACCAACCTGGCATTGATCCTTTCCGGCTCCCTGCACAAGCAGGATGCCTTGTACGGACGGAAAATCTACGATGTGGACCAGCACAACGCTTATGCCTCCTTGCTGTTCGAGACGGAACTGACCAAGCGTCAAAGCCTTTCTGCCGGACTGAGCTTCAACTATGACTCCTACGACCAGCACTATCGCCTGGACAATGACGCCGCACAGCCTTTGACGAAGAAATTCACCAAAGAAGCCGTCCCCGGCGCCTACGTGCAGTACACCTACAACTGGGACGATAAACTGGTGCTGATGGGTGGTATCCGCGGCGACCATAGCAGTGAGTACGGCTATTTCGTCACTCCGCGTTTCCATGTGAAGTACAATCCCAACGAGTATGTACATTTCCGTCTTTCGGCAGGAAAGGGATACCGCACAAACCATGTGCTGGCCGAGAATAACTACCTGCTGGCAAGCAGCCGCCGGATAGACATCGCCAAACGTCTTGACCAGGATGAGGCCTGGAACTATGGCGCAAGCGCTTCCGCCTATATTCCCTTGTTCGGCAAAACCTTGAACCTGAATGCGGAATACTATTACACGGATTTCCGCAAGCAGGTGGTGGTGGATATGGATACGGACCCGCATGCCGTTCTGTTCTACAACCTTTACGGCCGTTCCTATTCGCAGGTAGTGCAGGTGGAGGCAAGCTATCCGTTCTTCCCGGGTTTCACCTTTACCGCGGCTTACCGTTGGACGGATGCCAAAACGAATTACAACGGAGAGCTGATGGAGAAACCCCTTACCAGCAAGTATAAAGGTTTGCTGACGGCTTCTTATCAGACACCTTTGGGATTGTGGCAGTTTGATGTGACTTTGCAACTGAACGGTGGCGGGCGCATGCCGGCTCCATACGAACTGACAGACGGCAACTGGTCGTGGGAAAGGCGCTATGGCGGCTTCGAGCAGTTGAGTGCCCAGGTGACGCGCTATTTCCGTCGCTGGTCTATATACGTCGGTGGCGAGAACCTGACAAACTTCAAGCAGAAAAACCCCATCATTGATGCTTCCAATCCCTGGGGAAGCAACTTTGACGCTACGATGGTGTGGGGACCCATGCATGGAGCAAAAGCCTATGTAGGTGTTCGTTTTAACTTGCCGAGAATATAATATTATTTATTAAATCAATAGCGAAACAATGAAAACAAGAAGATTTTTAATGACTTTGGCAGTTGTACTCTTCTGTGCATCTGCCGCAATGGCAAAAGACATCCGTACAGCCGTGTTCAAGGTGGCACAGATGAAGTGTGAGAACTGTGTAAGGAAGATAAACAATAACATCCGTTTTGAGAAGGGACTGAAGGACTTCAACACAGACCTGAAGACAAAGACGGTAACCATCACGTATGATGCCGACAAGACCAATGTGGAAAAGTTGAAAGAAGGTTTCCAAAAGTTCCATTATGAAGCGGAGTTTGTCAAGGAAACCAAGCAGGACGATAAGAAGTAATTGAACAAACTGCTCATTTCGGTTGTTGCTTTATTAAAGCGGAACAACAACCATCTAAAAAATAAATCGAATGAGCAATATAATTACTAAGGCACATCCCGTGCTGGATATGCACAGCACGGGATTGCGCGTCGTCGGTGCATGGCTTTTTGCCATCGTGCTGATACTGTTTTCTACAGTCTTTGTGCATATACCCTATACCCGTGAAATACAGATGGTACTGGCAATTCCGGTACTGCTGTTTTTCGGCGCTCCTTTTTATGCCGGTGCCTGGAAGGGAACCCGGTCGGGCCGCAACAATATAGACCGTCTGGTGGCACTTACCACCTCTGTGGCTTTTCTGTTCAGTGTGTTCAATACTTTCTTCCCGGATTATTGGCTGGGCATCGGGCTGGAACCGCATGTCTATTATGGGGTTGCCGCCGTCATCATCGCTTTTTCTCTGACTGGCGAGTTTATGGAGGAACGTGCCCGGAGAACTGTGTCGGCGGCTATCTGCCGGTTGGGAGGCTGGCAGCATAACGCAGCCCGCGTACTGCCGGAGAAGCAACGCATTGACGACCGTGTTGCCGAGCTTTTTGTCCCGGTCATTCTCATCATTTCCCTGCTGACCTTTTTTATATGGGTGTTCTTCGGAGGCATAGATGTAGTGTCACACGGTCTGTTTGCCGCTTTGTCCGTATTGGTGGTGGCTTGTCCGTGTGCGGTAGGGCTGGCCACTCCAGTAGCTTTGGCGGCGGGCCTTAATAAAGTTGCCCGCAATCATATCCTTATCAGGGACACTTCCGCTTTAGAGCAGATGCGCAATGTGGATGTGGTGGTATTCGACAAGACCGGGACCTTGACAGAAGGACATCCTACGGTAATAGGCTGGCTGTGGGCGCAAGGGCAGGAGGAGCATTATAAAGATGTACTGCTTGCTGCCGAGTCTACTTCGGACCATCCTCTGGCAGAAGCAATCGTTACGGCCCTGGAAGGGGAGGAGCAGGTTATCCCTGCCCACCTGGACGGTTTTGAAAACATTACCGGAAAAGGTGTCAGAGTGGCCTATCAGGGTGCGGAATATTGGGTAGGAAGCCATAAACTGCTGAAAGATTATCAAGCCAATTTGTCGGATATCCTGGCCGATATGCTGACACAATATGAATCGGACGGAAACAGTATTGTCTACTTTGGGCGTGAGAACGATTTACTTGCCGTTATTGCCATCAAGGACCAGTTGCGGGTGACTTCTATGGAAGCTATCCGGGAACTGCGTATCCAGGACATCGAGATATGCATGCTTACGGGAGACGGTGAGCGTACAGCTTCTTCCGTGGCCGGCAGTTTGGGTATCATGCGTTTTGTGGCTGATGCCATGCCCGACGACAAAGAGGATTTCATCCATAAGCTGCAGCTTCAGGGTAAAACGGTCGCCATGGTAGGTGACGGCGTGAACGATGCGCAAGCCTTGAGCTGTGCTGATGTAAGCATTGCCATGGGAAAGGGGACCGATACGTTGATGGACACCGCCATGATTACTCTCAGGACTTCAGACCTGCTGCTGTTGCCCAAAGTTTTCCGGTTGTCTCGCCAGACTGTGAGCCTCATGTACCGGAATCTGTTCTGGGCTTTCATCTATAATACAGTGGGTATCTTTGTCGCGGCCGGAGTACTCTATCCCGTCTATGACATCCTGCTGAGTCCTGCGCTGGCAGGTGCTGCCATGGCTCTTTCCTGTGTATCCGTGGCTTTGAGCAGCCTTCGTCTGAGTTCCAGGTTCTGACGGCTGTATTCTCAGCTGTTCCTATACTCCAGCGGACTCATGCCCATGTGCCTCTTGAAGTATTTTCCAAAGAAGGAAGCACTGGGGAAGTTCAGGGAATAGGCAATCTCCTGAATGGTCATGTTGGTTGATTTCAGCTTGGCTTTCACGTCTACGATGACGACGTGGGCGATGATGTCCAATACATTTCTGCCGGTCACCTGCCTCACGGTGGTGCTGAGGTGTTGCAGGGAGATGCCCAGTTTGTCGGCATAGAATTGCGCGCGGCGTTCGCGGGTATAGTTTTCGATGACGAGCTGCACCAGTTCGCGGCATATTTCCTCTTTCCGGCTCTTATTCCCTTTTTGCATCTGCGGACGGTGGCAATACATTCTGTCTATGCCGCTGAGGAGCATGTTCAATGTGCTTTGAGCCATTTTTGTATCGGGAGGATAGGGACCGGTCGTGATGCGTGCCCATAGGGCAAAATAGTCCTTGAAGTAGGAGGCGACGGTAGGGTTGACAGCCAGTACCGGATACTCCAGTATGTTGGAGAAAGAGCTCAATGTAGACTGGATGAGGTTGACTCCATTGAGGCAATGGGAAGAAAACCCCACGAATCCCAGGCACACTTTTTCCTTTTGTTCGTAAAACTGTATGATAGTTCCGGGAAGCAGGGTAATAAAATCCCCTTGCTTGATTTCCGTATCCATCAGATTGATGGATACCGTGATGGAACCTTCTATGCATAGTGCAAAGATGCATGCTTTCAGGCGGCACGACTGTTTGTATATGTTTAGAATGTCTTCCGTTACTTCAGTCCATGCAATCATGTCTACTGGCAGGTCGACTTGAGGAAATTCCATACGCTTTGTCGTTTAGAGTTTGCACAAAGGTAATTCTTTTCCGGGAAAAAGTAACGGAAGACATTCTGTTTTTAAAATGAAATGTTCTTTTTTTAAAATGTAACGTCCATCTTTACGACGAAAGTACGTGGCGCGCCCACTGCCATGGGACGATAGCTGTACTCCTTGTTCAGCAGGTTGTTTATCATGAACTGGAAAGCTACTTCCTTGGTGGCTTTCACCCCGAAGCGCATGTCCACTGTGGCATAGTCCGTATTATGCTTTTTCCAATAGGATGCCAGGGTTTCCCCGTTGGACGAGCCGAAGAGGATGCCGCGCACGTAGTCCAGCAGGTCAGGTTCACTTTTGCTGCGTTCGTCCAGCATAATATAGTCCACGGCAAGTATCTTGCTTTTCCAGTTTACGTTGGCACCTATGTTGATGCGTTTCCACTGAAAGTCCAGCGTGGCCTTGAAACTGTGTTTCGGACGATATTTCAAGTACTTGCCGTCATTGCTTTTCTCCTTCATCTGAAGCGGGTCGGTATAGGTGTTCTCCAGGGCATTGCGTTTCTTGTAGTCGGCATCCCTCGGTTCGGTATATACATATCCCAGGTTATAGAGCAGCTTGGCGTTTTTGTTGAAGGTGTACATGCCGTTGGTACTGATTTCCATTCCATAAATCTGTGCTTTGGACACGTTGTGGAACTGTGCCCCGATGCCGAAACCCTTGCCGTCCTTCAGCATTTGTATGGCGTCTGTAACGCTGTTTATCATGCTCAGGTCCGCATTGTTGAATAGGCCGAACTGGAATTCCACCATATCCTTGTATTGGGTATAGAAAGCGGCGACATCTGCAAATCCTTGTAAATTGCCTGCCTTGTACCCTTGCTTGAATCCCAGCTCGGCATTGAATCCTTTTTCCGGCTGTACGTTGTAGTTGGGATATACACCTACACCTCCGATGTCTTTGCGAAGGTATTTCTCGGTGATGGAGGGATTACGGTAACCCTGGCCGAAGCTGGCACGCAGGAAGCTGTAATCGGCTAGCTGGTAGTTCAGCCCGGCACGGAACACGGGGCGGAAAGGAATCTTGCTCCCGAAAACCTTTGTGTCGGCTTCCCGGTAGTGCTTGTCTATCCGGTAGTATTCGGCACGTACACCGGCCGATACGCTGAGGCGGTCCCAGAAGCGCTGGTCGTATTGCATATAGGCGGCAACATTGTCACTTTGATGTACTTCTTCCGTTTCGCCGGAGAAGGTGCGGATATGTTCGTAAGTCAGACCCGTGGTGATTTGTGCGCCGCCGTCCCATTTCTTGTTGAACTGATAGTCCAGATAATAGTCGTAATTCTTGTCCGTCCGTGTTGGTGATTGATTGCGCTTCGGATTGAGTACACCGGATAGCCAGGGAACCAGGTCGCTGGGTAGTTTCCCTTCAAGCAGTCCTCCCATGTCAGACGGCAGGCCGTTGCTCATTACCCAGGAGATGAGGTCGCAATAGTCGGCAGTGGTGGCATTGGGGAATATGTTGTCCAGAGAGCCGAAGACACCGTCCATCAAATCACTCAGCTTGTTGCTTCCCAGCCATTTGATAACTCCGGTCATCAGTGGCTGGAGGGCTGTGTAGTCTCCATTGGCAATGTTCTGGATGACTTGTGCGTCGGTGCCCATGTTGCCCAGAATATCCGTAATGGAGGCGGATTGTGTAGGGCGTACCACATTGTCCGCACTGTAGTAGAAACGGCCCTTTACTTTGTGTGAAGTACCTCTTTCAGGATTGGTGAAGTTGAAGAAAGGGTCAATGCGGAAGTTGTTGGACTCACGTCCCATATTAGTAAAGGGAGAGGGGCGGTAGGCCTCGCCGGGCGAGCGCCAGATGAAGAAATCCCCGTACTTGTTGGAAAGGAAATCCACGTTGAAACCGTAGTTCATCAGTTTCATACCCATATCCGGCTGATAGTAGGTGAGGTTTCCGTTGATGTGGAAACGTTTGTTGTAACCTTGTTGGCGGTAGCCCTCGTCGGTAAAGAGATTCAGTCCGCCGCTGACGTCAAAGTTACCGATGCGGCGGGAGTGGGTGAGGTCGAAACCTTCGTAGAGCGGATTGCGTACACCGCTGAAAAGGCTGTTGCGCAACAAGGGCTTTACCGGATATTTGTCCTCTTTCCAGAAAGATTTGTCACTCCATTGGTAATCGCTGTTGTCGGGGTCGTCATAGATTCCTACATAGGCACTGAAACGGGTCTGAGGGGTCAGTCCCGGCCGTGCGGTGCGTATGTTGATGATGCCGTTCAGGGCCGACGAACCATAGAGCACGCTGGAGGCTCCTTTGATGACCTCTACCTGCTGCACATTTTCCAGAGGTACGCTGTTCCAGTTGATGACTCCGTTTTGGGGGCTGAGCACGCTCATCCCGTCTACCAGTACCAGGCTGCGGGCACCTACGCTGTAAGTCCAGCCGCCACCGCCTCGAATGCTGGGTTGCTTGTCGATGATATCCACCCCCGGAATGGTCTGCAGTGTCGAGGTGATGTCTGTGGGAGCCTGGCGGGCAATGTCACTGGCCTTTATCAAATCCATGGAGACCGTCACATCGCTCAGCTTCTGTTCAAACCGTCCGGCCGAGACCACGACATCTTCCAGCAGGTTGGTGCTTTCCTTCATGTACACGTCTTTCTGCATAATGTCTCCTTTGCTGATGACGATGGGCATTGGCACATCCTCATATCCCACGTAGCTGAATACCAAATCTACACCTCCCGCCGGCAGGTGTACTTCGTATGCACCGTTTATGTCGGTCACTACGCCTTGCGTGTCTTTCAGCTTGTAGGTGACCGATGCCCCTGCAAGCGGTTCATTGGTCGTTGCATCATATACGTGCCCCTTCAATATCTGTGCAGATATGGAAAAGCTGAACAGTAACGCTGCGAATAGCGTTATTAGAATTCTTTTTTTCATAAGTCTGTCTTTTTGTGAATAGTTATATCAGAATGTTTGCAAAGTACGTGAGATATTATCAGATTATCAAGGTGTATTTTTATGAATTGATGCTACATATTTAAGATAAATTCGGGGAGTGAATTCAAAAAAGTGCTATATTTGCTTGCATGAAACTGGAAATATCAGATTGGAACATGATTCCTTATGCCGGAGCATGGAGCCGGCAGACGGAATGGTTTGACGCACTTGTACACGCCAAGCAGGCAGGAGAGTGCTATGTCAATCATATTGTGCTCTGCGAGCATCCCCATGTCTATACATTGGGGCGTAGTGGGAAAGAAAGGAATATGCTGCTGGGAGAAGAACAACTGCGCAGGATAGGGGCTACGCTCTATCATATTGACCGTGGCGGAGACATTACGTATCATGGTCCGGGACAGTTGGTCTGCTATCCTATTCTGAACCTCGAGGACTTTTCTTTGGGGTTGAAGGAGTATGTGCATCTGCTGGAAGAGGCGGTAATTCGCGTTTGTGCTTCGTTTGGCATCGCGGCCGGACGCCTGGAGAAGGCAACGGGCGTATGGTTGGAGGGCGATACTCCCCGTGCCCGTAAGATTTGTGCCATCGGCGTGCGCAGCAGCCATTTTGTCACCATGCATGGATTGGCACTGAATGTGAATACCGATTTACGTTATTTCAGCTATATCAATCCCTGCGGATTCATAGACAAGGGTGTCACTTCTTTGCAGAAAGAGCTGGGACACGAGGTGCCGATGGAAGAGGTGAAGGAGCGTCTTTGTAAGGAGCTGGTAAATCTTTTGTCATGAACTATTTGGCACATATATTCCTTTCCGGTCCGAACAGAAAAGTACAGTTGGGTAATTTTGTAGGCGATGCCGTAAAGGGAAGCTCCTATAAGAATTATCCGTCGGATATAGCCAAGGGTATTCAGCTTCACCGCGCTATTGACGACTATACCGACCATCATCCGGCTGTCTGCGAGGTGGTGCATAGGCTTCAACCAGAATTCGGACGCTATTCGGGGGTATTGTTGGATATTTATTTCGATTATTTGCTGGCTTCCCGTTTCGAGTCGTTCTCCGGAGGCTCCTTGAGGAAGTATACCCGGAATTTTTATCTTTCCCTCCTTATCAATTACCGCTATCTTCCGCTACGGTTCAAACGTTTTATCTGGCATTTTATCCTGACCGACCGTTTGCGGAAATACGCCACTCTGAACGGAATAAGAGAATCTTTGAACATCATGGTGGAATATCATCATATTGATATATCCGTAGATAAGGCAATTTGTTACCTTAAAGAGCACGATGAGGAACTGTTTGCTGTGTTCCAGCCATTTTTTATTGAATTGCAGAGGTTTTGCGCTGAATATCAGCATAATTATAAGTCACAATTTTAAGGACGAAGAAGGAATGAATATCGTGTCGGCAAGGAATTAATATCCTGCCGACACGATATTTGTTTTTTGTATCACACGTTGTTGATTTCCTGCATGACATGTTATTGATAGCTTGTGCCCTGTGGAATCAGCTTCCCGTACTCCGCTTCTCCCTTGCCAGTACCGAGATGATGTACCCTCCCTTGCTGTTCACCTTGTTCCAGTTTGTTCCATTGAATATTTTCCAGACGTAGTTTCCCAGCCTGCCGTAGTCCGATAACTTCAGAATCTTCCTGATTTCCTCCCGGTCGGTGATGTAGAGCTTTTCCAGATTCAGCATGAGGCATTCCAGGTTGTGCGTATTCCTGTTGTAGGCATATCCGGGAATGTCCAGATCAGGATTTCCCTGCGCTCCTCCGCTTTCCCCCGGGGGAGTAAGAGGGGGAAGTGCTTTACTTTCTTTTGCTTTACTTTCTTTTGCTTTGCTTTCTTCTACTTTGCTTTCTTTGCTTTGTTTGGAATTGCATGCATTTTCGGGGAAAATGTCCGCATCCTGCGTACAATTTTCCCGTTTTTGCGTACAAGTCTCGTCCTTGTCCGGTTTATCTTCCTCCGTCTCTACCAGCAGATAGGGTAGGGTGGTGAGGTCCCTTTTTCTTCTTTTGGTGGCTTCCAGCCATATTTTCTGTATCTCGGTAGAGGTCAGCACCCCTTGCTCCTTATAGGTTTTGGGGTCGAAAAAGGCTTTCTCCACCAGGATGTCCACGATTCCCTGCATCTCCTGCTCGTTGATGTCCTTTCCCGCCTTGTTTGTGAACAGTGTGCATTGCTCCGCGTTCCATTTCAGGTAATATCCGTTTTCCTTGTGTATCTTGCACAGCAGTTTCATTACCGCCGCCGTTCCTTTCAGTCCGAACCTGGCTTCCACCAGTTCCACTGCTATCTCTTCGAATAGATTTACTTTGAGGGGGAAGTATAGCATTCCCCCGTACATCATGGCCATTGTTTTTAGTGTTTAATGATTAGTGATTAATGGTTAATGATTAGCATATGGGGCTCCATTCGAGGAAGTTTTCCAGCTGGAAGGTTTTCCATGCCTGCAGTTCCACGTCCCAAAAGGCTATGGTGCTTGTCACTCTTGTGATGTCATAATCTCTTCTGAAGTCTGCCTTGTAGGGCAGTAAGGTGGCTTTCGCCAGCCTGAATGTCCCGTCCTGCTTGTGGTAGGCTATGAGCGCGTGTCCGTATTGCATGTGGTCTATCAGGCTTTCTATCCGTCGGGTCATCCATGTGGCGCATGTTTCCGTGTAGCTCTTTTCCAGCATGATACGTATTTTCCATAGGTTTCTCAGTGCTTCGTGAAGTGAAGCGTGCTTTGTCAACTTTCTCATTTTGTTGTCTTTAAAATTAATAATTGTATTAGTTTGGCAGGAGGTACGCTTGTATATAAAAAAAGATGCCGCATTCGTTGAGAAAGCGGCATCTATAGGCGGTGTGGCTTCATCCTTACCAAAGTGGCGGCAAAGATAAGTGGTTTATTCCTTAAGTTGTTTATATTTAATTATTGTCAATAAGTTTCGTGGTTTCTGCCCTTTTTTGTTTTATTCCCTATATCTTTCCTGCTACCTTCATTTCCCGCCACACTTCACCGAACTCTTGTATTATAGTGTTTTCTGACAGTCTTTTATAGTCTGGCGTTCTAAAGTCGAAATGTGAGTATGCCCATTGTGCCAATGCCTTGTTGCTTGTCGGCTTTTCTTCTATAAAGTATCTTGATTTTTTCCATAGGATGATGTCTTTAATGACTTCTTTCCTATATTGTGGCAGTATTCCTATAACCTCCCCGCTTGAGGGACGTCCTACTCCTGCTTTAGGAGCTGATATGCCGTGCTTTACATCCGTTTTAAGGGTGTCTCTTTTTGTTTTTTTTCCTTACTTTGGAGTGTCTCTTTTGCCTTCATTTTCTAATGTTTTTGGGTTAATAATTAAAATTACTGTAGTTTGTAAAATAAATGCAAAGGTATATCAAGTTTTTTGTTTTTGTGGAGTAAGGATGGAGATAAAAAACTGGGTTTTATCTTTATGATGGGTTAATGCGTTGATATATAAATGGAAATGACTTTGACTTGGAAGTGTTTTTTAAACGTTCGTTTAATGGACGCAAAGATAAGACTGTTTTTTATATCCTCAAAATGTTTAATAAAAATATTTTGGAAAACCCATCGTGTATCAGTTTAATTTACAGTAATTCAGTATGTTAAGTATCTTATTTAATATTTAAAATTTCCATTCCCTTTTATTAACTCATTCCCTATTTCATTTCCTGAAATTTGACGTCCATTAAACGAACGTTTAAAAAACGCTTTTTGTTTGTAATCCGTTCGTTTATAGCCTTTTACCAGAAGGCAATGACGAACTGCGAAAAATCTGTTAGCAAGAAGGGCATAAAGCTTGTCGTATTTTACATAAAGTGTCCGCAAGTGATTGAATTCCAAGTGTATGCAAGGAGTTTAAAGCCCCAGGAGAACGCTCTTATCTGAACAAAAACATAAAATGGGAATAGAGAAAGAAACTGAAATCTGGTATGCTATGCGTGCCACCTACCGCAGAGAACCAGATGCTATGCGCCTGCTCAAGAAGGAAAATTTGGGCTGTTTCATTCCTATGCAATACAAGATAAGTATAAAAAAAGGAAAAAAGGTACGTGCTCTGGTCCCGGTCGTTCATAATCTGCTTTTTGTTCGTGCCTGTCCTTCCGATGTGCAGCGTGTCAAGTCCCAGGTAGCATACCTGCAATATATCACCGACACCCGTAGCGGCCAGAAAATCATCGTCCCCGATGTGCAGATGCAGCGTTTCATAGCCGTTGCCGGTACTTACAACGACCATCTCCTGTACTTCCAGCCCGAAGAACTGAACCTTTCGAAAGGAACTAAAGTACGTATCACCGGCGGTGACTTTGCAGGCCAGGAAGGTATCTTCCTGAAGGTGAAGGGCGCGCGTGACCGCCGCGTGGTCATCGAAATCCAAGGTGTCATAGCCGTTGCCCTGGCCACTGTCCATCCCGACCTGATAGAAGTCGTGTCATGACATGCATTCTACTGCGGGTCAGGTCATCCAACAAGCCGGAATTAATAAATAAACATCAATCATAAACAATATGTCTCTTTCTGAAGAAACACTTACGCTTCAGCGTGCCGCGCACGATCTGATGTATTTGGGTATGGACGGCAGTCCCGTCTACAGCGATGACCTTTCCCGTCGTAACGGTGAGGTTTATCGCCTGACCACCTCTTTGTACAATTCCGTATTCCAAGGTTCCACTGTCGAGGAACAGGCGAATGTCTGTCTCGCCCTTCTGATGGGCTACAACGCTTCCTTCATCGACCATGGTGAAAAGCAGGGACATGTCCAGGCAGTCCTGAACCGTTGTTGGGACCTTCTTGAGGCTCTTCCCGCCTCACTGTTGAAACTCCGTCTTCTCACCGCCTGTTATGGTGAGGTCTATGATGAACCCTTGGCCGATGAAGCCCGTAAAATCATTGCCGGTTGGGATGGGAAATCACTCACTCCCGAACAGCAGGAGGCCATCGAGGAGTTTGAGAATGTGGTGGATAATCCTTATCCATGGGAGTATATTGAGGAGTAGAAGAAACGAGAAATTAGTCTTTCCTTAGAGGAAAAAAAATATTTCTTTACTATGTCTGGTGAGTATCTCCCTGATAATTCGATGTACTACCGTGGTAAGTCCGAGCCTCTTTTCCTCATTGCTGATCTCGATAATATTCCCGGTGAGTTCATCCGCTATTCCATCATCAACCAATCTTTATGATTCAAATAATAACTCTCATTTTGAGAAGTCACACATCTATCAGCTATGATGTACAAGGTTTATCTTGCAAAATTTTTGTATGATGGCAATTGGAACATGATTTGCAGAAATTTGAGTATTTACCTAGTAGGTGTCAACTTTCCAGTATAGATAACAGACAATGAGCAACAAAGAGTGGATGTACCTCATCAGAAGAAGAAATTTTTAAAGTATTTATATCCTATGGCACCGAAGACAATTTTGTTCGTCTTTGAGATATAAGCTATCAACTCTTCGAGTTCTTTTGGAACGAAGATATGGTAGTCATATCAGTCTATGTCCTTCTGAATGTCCATTTTTTGATATTATCGGTATTGAAAAACCGCAGAGGATCTATAAAAATAGAAAAGAATTATAATAGTATAACCCAATTAAACAATTAGATATTATGAGTTGTTTTGCAGGTAAAACCCTGTTAATTACAGGTGGTACTGGTTCATTTGGTAACATGGTACTTAAGCGCTTCCTTGAGAGTGATATTAAGGAGATTCGTATCTTTTCACGTGATGAGAAAAAACAGGATGACATGCGTCATCATCTTCAGGATACCTATCCTATTAATATTGTAAATAAAGTGAAATTCTATATTGGTGACGTTCGTGATCGTAAGAGTGTTGATATTGTGATGCGTGGTGGCGTGGATTATATTTTCTCTGCAGCTGCTCTTAAGCAGGTTCCTTCTTGCGAGTTTTTCCCAATACAGGCTGTTGAAACCAACGTATATGGTACAAATAATGTACTTGAATCAGCTATAGAACATGGTGTAAAGAATATCGTTGTTCTTTCTACAGACAAGGCTGCATATCCTATTAATGCCATGGGTATTTCTAAGGCTATGATGGAGAAGGTTGCTACAGCAAAGGGGCGGCAGCTTGGTGCTAATGCAGACACAACTATCTGTTGTACTCGTTATGGTAACGTAATGGCTAGCCGTGGTTCTGTAATTCCTCTTTGGGTTGAGCAAATGATGGAGGGTAAATCTATTACTATAACTGATCCAAACATGACCCGTTTTATGATGACTCTTAATGATGCTGTTGATCTTGTTATTTATGCTTTTGAACATGGTGAAAATGGTGATCTTTTCGTTCAGAAAGCACCCGCCGTTACACTTGATATTCTTGCTCAAGCTTTGAAGGAAACGTATGCAGAACTTGATCCTAAATATCTTGATACAGAGGTTAAGGTTATTGGCACTCGTCATGGTGAGAAACTTTATGAAACTCTTGTAACTCGTGAGGAGATGGCACGTGCAATCGATATGGGTGATTACTATCGTATCCCTTGCGATGGTCGCGATCTTAACTACGATAAGGTTGAAGGTGGTAATCCAGAGATTGAAAAGATGGAGGAATATCATAGTCACAATACTACTCGTCTTGATGTAGAAAGTATGAAAGTACTTTTGCATAAACTGACCTTTATTCGTGAGGATCTTGGACTTCAGTCACGGGCTAAGGCAAAAGAAATTCGTTCTGAATAATAGTTTTGTTGACTAATGAAAATATTGGTAACAGGAGCAAAGGGATTCATAGGAAAGAACCTTTGCTCTCAACTTCATAATATTGCTGACCAGAAGGCACGTTGGTACAAACTGCTCAAACCTATCGAAGCCATTTATGAGTATGACATTAATAGTACTCCAGAGAAGCTGGACGAATGGTGCAAAGATACAGACTTTGTTTTCAATTTGGCTAACATAACCTCATTACTCGATACACTAAAGGAATATAGTAATACCTGTCCTGTTATGATCAGTTCGTCTTCTTTGGCAGCTCTTGATAATTCATACGGTCAGTCAAAGAAAGTATATGAAGAGCTTATGTTTCAGTATTCTCAGGAAACTGGAGCTAAAGTCCTTGTCTATCGTTTTCCAAATTTGTTTGGCAAATGGAGCGATCTTGCAGATGTTGATATAGTTTCATGCATGTGTAATGACATAGCAAATGGACACCCCATCCAGGTGGACGATCCTAACTTAATGCTAAATGTTTCATATATTGACGATGTAGTCGATAGTTTGATCTCTTGTCTTGTTGGTAAGGAATATAAGGAGGGTAAGTACTGTTATGTGCCTAATGTATATAAGGTACGTCTAGGTGATATCGTAGATCTTCTTTATTCATTCGATAAGGGGCGTTACGACCTACAGATTCCTTGCGTTTCTGATGGATTCCGTAAGGCACTCTATAGTACCTTCGTCTCTTATCTTCCAGAAAATAAGATATCTTATCCACTTGAGATGAGGACTGATGATCGTGGCTCATTTTCTGAATTCATTCGTACCGAGAACCACGGTCAGGTTAGCATCAATATCAATAAACCTGGAGTCACAAAGGGACAACATTGGCACCACAACCTTGTGGAGCGATTTCTTGTAGTGAGTGGCCATGGCCTTATCCAACTTCGTAAGGAAGGTTTCGACGAAAATGGTCAGCTTTATCCCGTACTCAATTATGAGGTGAGTGGCAAGAAACTCGAAGTGGTAGAGATGATTGCGGGTTATACACACAACCTTATTAATCTATCTGATACTGAGGATATGGTTACCGTCATTTGGGCTAATGGATGTTTTGATCCTAACCGTCCTGATACTTATTGCGATTTTGTAGAACCAAAGAAAGATTAAATCCATGTTTAATAATAAATCTATTTTGATTACAGGTGGTTCTGGACTCTTTGGTCGTTGTTTTATAGAGATCATTCTCCGCGATTACCCAAACGTGAGACGCATCATCGTCTTTTCACGCGATGTACAGAAACATAATGAGATACAGCAACTCTATCCTGAGAAGCAGTTCTCTCAACTTCGTTTTTTTATTGGTGATGTGCGTGATCGTGAACGTTTGATTCGTGCTTGTGAAGGGGTTGATATTGTCATCCATGCAGCAACCATTGCTTCAATCGAGGCTGCAGAATACAACCCAGAGGAGTGTGTAAAAACTAATATCGGTGGTGCTGAGAATGTTATTGATGCCGCACTCAAAACCGGTGTGCATGATGTGATTGCTCTTTCATCAGATAAGGCATGTGCTCCTCTCAATCTTTATGGAGCAACTCAATTAGTGTCCGATAAACTCTTTGTGGCTGCTAACAACATGAAAGGAGCTAAGGATATTCATTTTTCTGTGGTCCGTTATGGCAACGTGATGGGGAGCAAGGGTTCTGTTATTCCTCTTTTCCTTAAACGTAAGGAATTGGGTGGTCGTAGCCTTCCTATTACCGATAAGCGAATGACTCGTTTCATTATTTCTAATCAAGAGGTAGTAACAGCGGTTGAGTTTGCCCTTGAGCATCACTTGGGGGGTGAAATATTTGTTCCGAAGACTCCTTCTTACCGTGTTACAGACTTGGCTACTGCTATTGCACCTAATATGAAACATGAGGAGATTGGTATTCGTCCAGGTGAGAAAATTTATGAGGAACTCATTTCAAGAGCAGAAAGTGGAAATACAATAGAAATGGATGGTTACTACGCTATCTTACCTTCGCTAACGTATACTGGTCATCGAGCATTAGACAACTACCTTGAACACTATAATGCTCAAACTGTTGCTGATGGCTTTCACTATTGCTCTAATGAGAATCCTGTATTTGAAACGGTAGAATCCCTTCGTGAAAAGATTCACCTCTACATTAAACCGCCAATAAAATTCTAGTTACTTATGATAGACAAACCCATTTCATATGGCCGTCAATTCATTTCCGAAGACGACATTCAGGCAGTTGTTGAGACTTTGAGAGGTGATTACCTCACTTGTGGTCCTGCTATTGCTAAATTTGAAGAAACATTCAATGAATATGTACATGCAAAGTATTCTGTAGCAGTTTGCAATGCTACTGCTGCTCTTCACATTGCTGTCATGGCATTGGGCGTTAAGGAAGGTGATAATGTCATCTGTACTCCTATGACTTTTGCTTCTTCTGCCAACTGTATTCGCTTCTGTGGGGGTAACGTTAAGTTTGTTGATATCGCCCCTGAAACTTATCTCCTTGATATCAATAAACTTAAGGAGACTCTTTCTGCTGTTCCTAAGGGTACTTACAAAGGTATGGTACTCGTGGATTTTGCCGGTTATCCTCACAATATGGAGGAGTACCGCAAGGTGGCCGACGAATACGGTATGTGGATACTCGAAGATGCTTGTCATGCTCCTGGAGCATACTTTATTGACTCTACTGGCGAGAAGGTGTATTGCGGATGTGGTAAATATTCCGACATAACCGTCTTTTCTTTCCATCCAGTTAAGCATATCACTACCGGTGAGGGCGGTATGGCTTGTACCCAGAACAAGGAATACTACAAGAAGATGGCTCTCTATCGTACTCATGGTATTACCCACGATGCAGATAAGCTCCAGCGCGAAGATGGTCTTTGGTACTACGAAATGCAGGAACTCGGATACAACTATCGTATCACTGATATTCAGGCTGCTCTCGGAACCTCACAACTCAAGCGTGCACGCAAAAATGTAGAAATCCGGCGTGAACTTGTCCGTAAGTACAATAAGGCATTCGCAAACATTCCAGGAATCAAGACTCCATACGAGGCTTCTGATGTTTATCATGCTTATCACCTCTATGTCATTCAGGTGGAAGACCGCCTCGGTCTCTATAACTTTCTTCGTGAGAACAATATCTTCGCGCAGGTACTCTATTATCCACTTAATCTCATGCCGTACTACAGGCAGTTTGGCAACAAGGAGGGTGACCTGCCAGTCGTTGAGGACTATTACAAGCATTGCCTTGCTTTGCCTATGTTCCCAACTCTCACGGAAGAGCAGCAGCAGTATGTAATCAGTAAGGTTAAAGAGTTTATTTGCAAGTAAATGAGTATTTCAAGTAAACTTGTCCTCGGTACCGTTCAGTTTGGACTCCAATACGGAATAAATTCCGCTGGTCGTCCTTCAATAAAACAAGTATCAGATATACTAAACAATGCCAAGGCGGGAGGTATCTTGATTTTGGATACTTCCTCGGCCTATGGCAATGCAGAAGAAGTCCTGGGTGATGTAGAAGCTGGCGAATCTTTTAAGATTGTCAGTAAGTATCCCAAGTGCGATAAGTCGGTTGCCGAGGCTTTCAACAATTCTTTGAAGCTTCTTGGTACAAATCACTTTTATGGGTATCTTCTTCATCATTTTGAAGTCTATTGCGAAAACAAGTCCGTCTGGAATGACTTCGTTCAGCTTCAGAAAGAAGGTAAGGTAGATCGCATTGGTTTTTCTCTCTATGAGCCTTGGGAACTTGATTTGATTCTCAACGATGGCATTCCTTTCTCGCTCATTCAGGTACCCTATAATATCTTCGACCGTCAGTTTGAACCATACTTCAAGCAACTTAAGGAAATGGATGTGGAGATACATGTCCGCAGTACCTTCCTCCAGGGACTTTTCTTCAAGGATAGGGAAACACTTCCTGAGAAACTTCAACCGCTCAAGAAGTATCTCATTCAGCTCGATGAATATGCGGCAAGCAAAGGTATCTCTATAGGAGACCTTGCTCTTAACTACAACCTCCATAATCCATATATAGATGGCGTATTGATAGGAGTGGACAACAAAGAACAGCTTCTTCAGAATTTTGCTTCTGTAAAGGATGTAGAAATTAATCTTGATATAAAGGTTGAAAATACAGAATTATTAAAACCAATTAATTGGAAATAATATGAAGATTTTAGCTATTACCCAGGCACGTTATGGGTCTACCCGTCTACCTGCAAAGATCCTTAAGGAGGTGAACGGACAGACGCTTCTCGAAATTCATCTCAAACGCATCCTTCAGTCAAAAACGGTTAGCAAACTCAAGATTGCCACCACTGACGAAGAAGGCTCTAAATACATTGTGGAGGTTGCCAACAAGATTGGTGTTGATTACTTCAAAGGTTCTGTTGACGATGTACTTTCACGTTTTTACGGAACGGCAGTATCAGAAAAGCCTGATTATGTGATCAGGCTTACTTCAGACTGCCCTTTGATTGATCCAGATATTATTGATGCCGTAGTTACATTCGCACTTGAACATCCAGAATATGATTATGTGCATACTGATGCAAAAAGTTTCCCTGATGGTCTCGATACGGAAGTTATGAAATTTTCTGCTATTGAGAAGGCGTATAAAGAGGCTGACTTGAAATCTGAGCGCGAGCACGTCACTCCTTATATCTGGAAGAACGGAACTGCTAACAGAGGTAACATTTTCAAGACCTATAATTATCCGAATCCGGCTGGCAATTTCAATGCAGATGACTATCGTATTACTATAGATGAGCTAGAAGATTTTGAGGTAATAAAGACTCTTATTGAGAAACTCGGTATAGACAAGGACTGGAAGACCTATATTGACTACCTCCTTGAACATAAGGAAGTCTATGCAATCAATAGCAGGTTCTCGAACAATGAGGGCTACGCCAAATCAATTGCAAACGATTCTGTAATTAACAAATAAATATTCAATACAATGGGTAAAGGACAAGAGCTTTACAAAAAAGCAAAAACGTTGATTCCCGGAGGAACATCGTTGTTATCAAAAAGACCTGAGCAGTTATTGCCCGAGAATTGGCCGGCATATTATAGCAAGTCAAAGGGATGCCGCGTATGGGATCTTGACGGCCGTGAGTATATCGACTGCGGTCTTATGGGTGTGGGTACCAATACACTTGGATATGCTCGTGAGGAGGTTGATGAAGCTGTGATGAAGGTTGTTCGTGACGGTAACCTTACCACTTTCAACTGTCCTGAAGAAGTTTATCTTGCAGAACGACTCATCAAGATGAATCCATGGGCTGGTGGTGTACGATACACCCGTGGTGGTGGCGAAGCCAACTCTATGTGCGTACGTATTGCACGTGCCTATACTGGTAAGGATAAGGTGGCAATCTGTGGCTATCACGGTTGGCACGACTGGTATGTATCTGTAAACCTTGGCGAGAACGATGCTCTTGCGGGACACCTTCTCCCTGGTATTCCTACAGCAGGCGTTCCTAAGGGACTCCGTGGTTCATCTATTCCTTTCCACTATAACGACTTTGAAGAGATTGAGAAAATAATCCGCAATACGCCTGATCTTGCAGCTGTCAAGATGGAGGTTTGCCGTAATTTCGGTCCTGCTGAGGGCTATCTTGAACATATTCGCAATCTTTGCAACAAATATGGGGTAATACTCATTTTCGATGAGTGTACTTCAGGTTTCCGAGAGACATTTGGTGGACTCCACAAGAAATATGGTATTTATCCAGATATGACCATCTATTCTAAGACTATGGGTAACGGATACGTTATTGCTGCAGTTCTTGGAAAGAAAGAAATAATGGATGCAGCTCAAGGTTCTTGGATTAGTTCTACCTTCTGGACCGACCGTATTGGACCTACCGCAGCACTTGCAGCGCTCGATGTAATGGAGAAGGAAAAGTCTTGGGAACAGATAACCGCAAAGGGGCTTCAGAATAAGAAACGTTGGCAGACACTAGCTGACAAGTATGGTTTGAAGATAAACCAATGGGGTATTCCTGCACTTGCCGGTTACACATTCGACTCTCCTAATGCTCTTGCATACAAGACTTATGTGACCCAGGAGATGCTTAAGAAGGGTTACCTTGCAGGAACGCTCATGTACACTTCACTTGCTCATACGCAGGAAATACTCGATGGCTATTTCGAGGCTCTTGATCCTGTTTTTGCAGATATTCGCGACTTTGAAGATGGTAAAAATGTAATGGAGGCTCTTGAAGGCCCTGTATGTCAAGCCGGTTTTAAGCGACTTAACTAAGTCCAAATGACTAGACGGAAAATCTTCTTTCGGGCAGACGCAGGCGCACAGATAGGTTACGGACATTTCATCCGTACCCTTGCACTTGCTGACATGCTCCGAGACGATTTTGATTGTACATTCTTCACTCAGTCTCCCTCTGAATATCAGCAGAGGGAGGCTGAGGAAGTATGTCCTCTCGTAGCTTTACCATCCGACGATAGCAAGTTTGAAGAATTCATAGACTGTCTTAAAGGCGAAGAATTCGTTGTACTTGATAACTATTTTTATACCTCAGAGTACCAGAAACAGATCAAGGAGAAAGGATGTAAACTTGTTTGTATTGATGATATGCACGACAAGCATTATTATGCAGATGTAGTAATCAACCACGGCTTGATAGATAAGAAACTATTTGATATAGAATCATATACACGCCTCTGCCTTGGTCTCGACTATGCTCTACTTCGCAAACCTTTTATCCAAGCTTCAAGTACCGTTAAAAATCCCAATAGTTGGTTTATTTCATTTGGAGGAACAGATTATCTTAACTTGACGGAAAAAGCATTGCAGGCAATCCATGATGATCCTCGTGTTGACAGTATCACTGTTGTCATTGGTGATGCTTATAAGTATATAGAAAACCTCAAAAATTACCCAAAGGCAACTATTGAGAAGAACTTGACCGCCGAGGAGATGGCTGACGTTATGTGTAAAGCGCAATACGCTATTTTGCCATCAAGTTCTGTTTGTATTGAAGCGTTAGCCTGCCGCTGTAAGGTTGCAGCAGGTTTCTTTGTAAGTAACCAACAGCCTTATCACGATGAATGGAGCCGCAATGGTTTTATTTTGGGATTGGGCAATATAGCAGAGAATATTCATTCTAGTATCATAGACCAACTTTCTGAAAGTTCATTGTATGTACAAGTGGCTTTCACAAATATCGTCTCAAAATATATTGAGATATTCAAACAACTATAGTATGGCTTATCCATCAATCATACATACGGAACATTTTTGTTTCAAGAGTTATACACTCTTGTCTGATAGTGAGCACAAAACTATTTGGCAGATGCGTAATGATCCTGGGATTAGAATGTATATGGACAATCCCGAACCGTTTCCGTTTGAAGGGCATCAGAAGTTTGTCACTTCGCTGTTGCAGAATAGCGAAAAGGCTTACTATGGTGTTTATGAAATTATAGGGAATAAACTGATTGGTAATCAGTGTATTATAAATGGCAGTGTTGAAAAAACTGCAGAGTCCGGCCAATATATTTTCCCTTCTGAACAAGGACACGGCTATGGTACTCTGATGAAATATGAGTTTATAGACTATCTTTTCAAACAAGGATTACTGCAACGAATTATCGAAAAAGTAAAGAAATTCAATGAACGCAACAATCGCCTAAATCTAAAACTCGGGTTCAGGCTGTATGAGAGTGATTCTGAATATAATTACTATGAGGTAAATCCAAAAACTCTTAATGCACAATAGGCAATAAGCGTCCTGCAGTAGTCTGAAAGTCGATTATTATGCAGAACTACACTTATTGCTTGTGTGTATCAGGAAATCTTGGATACATAGTGTAACAGAGGCTTCGCGATAAAGGTATAAATATTGTTAGTGTGCTTACCGATTCTCATTCTGATGGAATTGTAGGGTATTGTGAACAACAATCACTTAAATGCTTCAAGGGTAACCCAAGATGCTTGAAGGCTTCTAATTGGTTGGATGATCAACTGATACGTTTCGATTATTTGCTCTCCATTAATTACCTGTTCATTCTTGAAGAAGACATCCTAGAACGGGCACATGTGGCTGTCAATTTCCACGGTTCGCTTCTTCCTAAGTATAGAGGACGTACTCCTCATGTATGGGCAATCATCAATGGAGAGAAAGAATGTGGTATTACAGCACATTTGATGAGCGCTGAATGCGATGACGGGGATATTGTTAAGCAAATACACATTCAAATAGAGTATGAAGATACTGGTGCAACAATCTTAGAGAAGTATAATGGAATTTACCCAAACCTTGTTGACGAAATCGTAACCTTGATGGAGATAGGTAACATTTCCACCACAAAACAGGACATCACAAAAGCTACATACTATGGGAAACGAACACCAGAGGACGGAGGTATCAATTGGGACTGGCAGAAAGAGCGTATCCGCAATTGGGTACGGGCTCAAGTACGACCATACCCGGGAGCATTCTCGCACATCGGCAGTGAGAAGATAACCATTCATAAGGTTTCCTATAGCGATTATGGCTTCATTGACATCACCCCGAATGGGAGTGTCCTTGCGGTAATAGAAAGCAAGCCTATCGTCAAAACGCAGAATGGCGCCATCGTCTTGGAAGATTATGAATACGTAGGTACAATTAAAGAAGGGCAGATATTAAAAACAATATAATATGGGTAAGACATTTATTGTAGCTGAACTATCAGCAAATCACGGACATAAACTCGAGACCGCACTGACTTCTGTTAGGGCCATTGCTGAAGCTGGCGTAGATGCTGTAAAGATTCAAACTTATACAGCAGATACACTTACGCTTGATTGCAAAAAGAAAGACTTTATAGTGGATGGCGGAACCCTTTGGGACGACACTACGTATTATGATCTCTATAAGCAAGCCTACACCCCATGGGAGTGGCATAAGGCTATCTTCGACGAGGCAAAGAAATGCGGACTTGTTTGTTTCTCTACACCATTCGACAATACAGCCGTTGACTTTCTTGAGGAGTGTGGTAATCCTATTATGAAAATTGCAAGTTTCGAGATAACCGATGTCAATCTCATCCGTTATGCTGCAAGTAAAGGTAAGCCAATGGTTATATCTACCGGAGTAGCCACGATGGAGGACATTGGGCTTGCTATCAAAGTTTGTCACGAAGCAGGCAATCACGATATTACTCTCCTTCGTTGTGTATCAGCTTATCCGGCTCCAATGGAGAATGTTAACCTTCGCACTATGCTTGATATGAAGGAACGTTTTGATGTTAAAGTAGGCCTCTCTGACCACACTATGGGCTCTGATGTGCCTCTTGCAGCAGTAGCTCTTGGAGCCGAAATGGTCGAGAAGCACTTCATCCTTGATCGAGCCATTGGAGGTCCGGATGCAGCTTTTTCAATGACTGTTGAAGAGTTTAAGGCAATGGTTACTAGTATCCGTAATGTAGAGAAGGCTCTGGGTGTTGTTGACTACCCAACAGATCCTTCCCAGATCAAAGGCCGCCAGTTCTCCCGCTCACTCTATGTAGCAGAAGACATGAAGACTGGTGATATCATTACCGAATTGAATGTCCGTTCCGTTCGTCCAGGATATGGTCTTCATCCCAAATACCTCAACGACTGTTTAGGTAAGAAAGTTAATCGTGATTTGGAGAAGGGCGAGAGAATGAAGTTGGAGTATGTTTTGAATAGTAAAATTTTTAAATAATATGACAAAAGTCCTATCTGTAATTATCCCTTCATACAATGTAGAACAGTATTTGAAGAAAACAGTTGAGTCTTTTTTGCAGTGTAAGACTCTATCTGAAATTGAACTAATAATTGTAAGTGATGGTTCAACGGACAAAACTGTTGAGATTGCGAATAAGTATAAAGGAGAGTACCCTGAGACTGTCGTTGTTATTGATAAAGAGAATGGAGGCCATGGTTCAACAATTAATAGTGGATTGAAAGTAGCAAAAGGTAAATATCTGATTGTTGTTGATGGTGATGATTGGGTTGATGCAAATGCTATTGATTTGATTGTTGAACAGCTTAGAAATGTAGAGGTTGACGTCGCTATATCTGGTCACTATCGAAATTACATGAACGAAGGAGTAGAGGAACATTGGGATTACGACGAAACTTCAGGAGAAGTTCGAACATTAAAGTATCTTCTTGATAAGAGTTATCAGATACCAATGACTGATACGTGTTATCGGACTGAGATGCTTAGAGAAATTGGATTACAGATTCAGGAGAAAACATTCTATGTGGATGAAGAGTTTTGTACTATTCCATATCTAAAAGCCAATCGCTTCCTTTTTACAGGACAATCTTATTATCATTATCGTCTCGGTAGTATGACGCAAAGTGTCTCTCCTGATAATATGATAAAGTGTGTAGATCATAGATTAAGAGTGTTCAATAAACTCTTTAATATTCTTAATACTGCACAGTTTAATGTAGACAGTAGAGAATATTTTATGCGTCGATTATCTGCTGTAGTAAATACTACTTATCTGATTTACTATGTTTATTATAGTAATCGACAAAAAGGTCGAAGTTTAGGCGATAATTTTTATATAAAACTCTATGCTTCAAATAAAGAGTTGGCTATCAGGACAAGTCGTATAAGAAATCAGATGAGATTTTTAAATATGCTTCACATCTCACGTAAAGGTTATGAATTTTTGAAAAAAATTATTCACTAATATGAAACAAGTGCAATATCTAATCGTGGGAGCCGGTATTTCTGGCTTAAGCTTTGCTAGGTTTTTAAAGGAAAAATCTTATTTAATTATAGAAAAAGAACCTACTGCAGGAGGTTTATGTCGTACACATTACAAAAATGAGTATGTATGGGATTTTGCTGGTCACTTCTTCCACTTTTCAAATGAGGAAATTAAGTCTTTTTTTGACAAAAGAGTAAAAGCTGATGACCTTGTTTTTTGTAATAAAGAAACAAAGATTATCTTTAAAAATAAGTGTATAGATTATCCTTTCCAGACAAATATTCACCAGTTAGAGAAGCAGGATTTTATTGATTGCCTATACGATCTTTACTTTAAGGAGTCAAAGGAAAACTTTGAGGATTTTGAAGATATGTTATATGCAAAATTCGGTAAAAGTATAACAGAACTTTTTCTTAAGCCGTATAATGAAAAGCTATATGCTTGTTCGTTGAAGAAACTCGACACAAATGCCATGGGGCGTTTCTTTCCTTATGCCGATTTGAAAGATATTATAAAGAACATGAAAGAAGCTCGGGATTTTTCATATAATAATTTCTTCGAATATCCAAAGAGAGGTGCTCAGGTTTTTATTGAGGCTTTGTTGAGCGATATTAACATAAACAATTTGATGCTTAATACTGAGGTTAAGAGTGTTGACACAGAGAATAAGAAAGCTACAATTGAGAGTGACGGAGAAGAGATGACTGTAGAATATGAGTATCTTATTAATACTGTACCACTTAATGTTTTTATTGAACTCTGTAATACCGAAGTTTCTGAAAACTTGTTGAGCTATAATCAGGTATTAGTATATAACATTGGTTTTGATTCTGCATTAGAAGACACATCGAGCCATTGGATTTATTTCCCTGAAAAAAAGTATTGTTTTTATCGTGTCGGTTTTTATAATAATATTTTGTCAAAAACAAAGGGTAGTACATATGTAGAGCTTGGCTTTGATCCAAACATAGAGATCACAGAAAGAATTAAGGATATGTATTATCATAAGACTCTCCAAGATTTACGGGATTGTGGTATAGTTTCTAATCAAAAGGCAGTTGCGCATGAAACTCTGGTGATAAACCCTGGCTATGTACATATTACGGAGCAAGGAAAGAAATGGGTGAAGGAATATATGGCTGAAATGGCGAAAAAGAAAGTATATTCTATCGGACGTTATGGTGCGTGGACTTACTGTTCTATGGAGGATTGTATGCTTCAAGCATTGAAACTGTCAAAAGAAATTGGATAAAAGATGATTGCAATAATTGTAGCGACACCGTTGCAGATGTTTAACGCAACGATGATAATGAGACATCATTATCCTAAAGCAAAGGCTGATTTATTCGTACTGAACATAGCATGTGATATGCATGACATAATCAGTAAATACCAAAAACTTCCTTTCGTAAATAGTGTGTACTATTTGGAAGATGTGTGTCATAGATTATCCAGAATAGGAATAATTCGAGATTTTTTAATAACCACGAAAAAACAGAAATTTATCTTAGATTCCGTGAAGAATGTTGAATATACAGACTTGTTTTCCACATGGGTAGGGAAAACCAACACTTGGCTATTCTCTAAGTTAAAGAGAACAAATCCTGACTTAAAACTTCATTTTTATGAAGAAGGATTAGGAGTATATCTTAAAGGACTTTTCGATACGGTACATGGCTTAAAGTATATGTATTATCTCTTGGGATATAAGTATGAAGGAGACTATTTGCAAGATCTCTATATGTATAATCCAGACTTGGCATTTAACAATGAGATTATCAAAATGATTCCTATTGGAAGTGCCCAAGAAGAAGATATAATGTATATTAAATCTGTTTTAGAGGTCGACAATATACTTCAATACAGAACTAAAGGTATATATTTCGAAAATGATTTTCGAAGTACGGAATTTGAGGGGGTTGACGAGAAGCAGATAATTGATTTGCTCTATAAGTCTTTAGGAAAGGATCAACTTACAGTACGGATGCACCCAAGAAATCCAAAGGATAAATACCAATTTCAAAACTATATTATTGATCAAAACAGTAAGAACTCATGGGAAGATATTCTTATTGCTTTGGATAATCTAAATGATTTGGTTCTAATTACTCTCAATTCTACTGCAGTTTTTACTCCAAAGATGATTTATGGAAAGGAACCTGTTATCGTTATTCTTGGGAAGATGATAATGAACGAATATTCTTATCAACCATGGGCTCAGAATTTCTGGGATGATAAGTATTCAAGGTTTGTACAAAGAATATGTGAGAACTACAACAATAAGAAAAAAGTAATTATACCAGAATCGTTTGAAGAGATGGTACTACTTCTTAAACAATTGTAACTATGGGAAGAATTGTTATTTCAAATCAAATAGAATCTCTTGCAAAAATAGAGAAGAAAAATGAAATGCAAGGCTTTGTTGTTAATAAGCAAACAAAGAGCGGATCTTTGAGTATAGTGTCTTATCATAAGAGACTAAGACGTATTGAAAATGCGTACATAAATGGCAATGACTATTGTATTTCTGCAGGAACTCTCACATATAATAAACTGATTGGAACAGAAGCCTTGAAGGGAATATTTGAAGCATTTGATGGTGATGTGGATAAACTTCGGAAACAAATCTTGGGCAATTATTGTTTGTGTATATGTAAAAATGGTGTAGTTTCAATCTTTGTAGATAAATACCATGTATATAAAGTATTTTATCGAATTGTTAATGGAAGAATTATTCTTTCTTCGGATTTGATAGATGTACTTCTTGGGGTATCTGATTTTGATGAATCAGAGTATGACTTAATGCTTGAATCTTTTCAATGCAGTCCTTATGGAGAAGATACGTTTGTAAAAGACGTAAAAAAACTATTGGGTCGCCAGGTTATTTCAATTGATACAAGAAAAAATAATATTGAAGTTAGGAATATTGGATACCGACGTGAACATAAACAGTACAATGATATAAATGCGGCAGCAAAGTTTATGGCTTCAAAAATCCAAGATGGTTATAGACAATTAGCTGAAGGTTTTGGTCAAGATGTAGGTATAAACATGACAGGAGGTTTGGATAGTAGAGTTGTACTTGGAGGATGTCTCGCGGCAGGTATAAAACCAACTCTTCTACATGCTCAAGGAAATTCTCCAGCAGTTACAGGAACAGAGGTTGGAGATCTCCGGTGCGTAGAGTCTATGTCTAAAAAAATGGGGTTGTCAGTTCTATTAATGGATTGGAAATGCGTATATCCTGATAACTTCAACTTATGGGACGATCTTTTTGCAAAGTATGGTTTTGATTATAAGTTTTATGGTGGTAATCCCAATTTTTTTGTATCCTATGAACGTTTGGGCAACTCAATTCCATTGATCTTAGAGACGGGGCTTTTCGGAGAATGCATGCGTATAAGAGAACAGTATAATGAGAGGAAAAAACCATTTGAAAACATTCAAGCTTTCTTGCAAGAGTATCAATTAAGTGGAACCAATAGCTCATATCTTGTGAAGGATGATTTTTATTCTAATTCTCATAATTTATTTGATTATGTAAAAGATAGATTTTCATCAGATTTGAGAGCTTTTGGTTTCAATCCAGATGCCCCTCTTTCTATGGATCAATTTGAGGAAGTACGATATGTTCACCATAGATCGACAGATGCAGTATTAATCAATTTTCTGAATCAGTTAACAGGGTGTATTTCAGTATTAAGTACAGAACAGGTGTGTGAATGTCTGTATGATTCTACTCATGAGTTTAGAGCCTATGGAACTCTTCAATTGAAGATTATTGAGAACTTATCACAAGATTTGTTCAATATTCCATTTTTCTCTCATTGTCGTGAATGTATTGTAAATAAGTCCGATTACAGATTATATAGAAAGGTGTCATTCAATGAAAGGGTAGGTAAATTCTTACGTACTCTTGGATTAAAAGATTCTTCTTTTTATTTGTTTTTGAGGAGTTTGAAATATAAATTTCTCAAAAATGACTCTGGAGTCCAACATAATATGATGTACTCTTCAGAATTGGATAGAATATTACCTGTAATTAAACAAGTAATAGATGCTGATACAGATGTAATTCCTAAATATATCAATACTGACCATATTCCATCGGATGATTCTCTTATACACATTATCTATTATGCAATGAATATTCACGGATTAAAATTGATAAAACAAGGTATATTTAAATAATTTAATGAAAGTATCTTTTCTCCAAAATAAATTTCTGCAAAAGTTAAGTATCTATACCATATCATCTTATATAAATAAGGCTATACCTTTTTTGATGTTGCCGATACTAACTAATTATCTGTCAACTGACGAATATGGTGAAGTCTCTATGTTTTTAGCACTTATGAACCTTCTTATAGCGGTTTTTGGGTTGAGTATAGAGGGAGCACTTATGAGGAAATTCTATGATAAAGGAGACTCTTTTCCTACTGTTTTATTTAATTACTTGTTTTTGCTTTTATCTTCGTTTTCAGTATGCTCGGTATTATTTGTGATATTTTCAAGTAAGATCACAACATATAGTGGTGTGTCTGTACAGTATTTAGCAGCGGCAGTACTTGGTTCTTTTTTCTCTGTTATCTGTTATTGCGTTAATTCTTTACATCAAGCTGAGGGTAAGGCTACTGCCTATGCTATATTTACTAATGGTTGGAGTTTCTTAAATGCACTTTTATCCATAATTCTTGTAGTGTTTTTTAGTCTTGGTGTAGTAGGTCGTGTTTATGGTATTGCGATATCTACTATACTTATGGGAGTTGTTGGGATACTTTTGTTGTGTAAAAATGGTATTATACCATCGATAGATAAGAAACTAATTTTAGAGGAGTTGAAGGTATTTGGACTTCCTATGTTACCTATGAATTTGCGTGGAACTATTCTTGGGTTTACTGATAAATTATTCATTGCGAATATCATTGGTTTATCAGCCGCAGGTGTATATACGGTGGGTACCCAATTGGCAATGATAATAGATATTTTTGTTAGGTCGATAGCACTTGCCTATACACCATGGGTATATGCAAAACTACAGGATGCAAGTAGTGAATCTTTAAAGAAAATAGTGAGATTGACTTATACTCTAATATTGATAATAATCATCGTCTCTTTTTCGTGGATAATCATTGCTCGTTTAGCATCGCCACTATTAGTTAGTTCAGATTACGAGGATTCATTTGTATATCTTAACTGGCTTATTGCCTGTAATGGTATTTTAGGTGTTCAACTACTATTAGTGAATTTTATTTATTATTCTAAAAAGACAAAGCTGTATTCTCTTTTGAGTATTTTCTCAATATTTCTGAATATTTTTTTAAATTATGTATTTATTACGACTCGAGGAACAATAGGAGCTGCTCAGGCAACTCTAGTGGTCTATGCTACAACATTATTATTTACAGTACTTATTGTATATAATCAGTATAAACAAATACCTTGGTTTACAATATTCATTTGTCATGGATCAAAATAGTATCATATCATATACAAAAGCACAAAGATATCAAACTGATTTACTGCTGTTTTTATGTGTATTTGTGACAGATGCAATGAGTATACCATTGTCTCAAAATATTAAAGTTGCATTGTCCACAGTTTTATGTGGATTTATTGTTTTGAAAGACATCGCAAATGGGAAGTTATTTAAAGATAACTATAGAACAAAATGGGTTTTAATCCCTTGTTTATTCATAATAATACCACAACTTATTTATTTTGATTTTGTACTATCGTATGAAAGTAAAATCTTGCAAATTTGGGCAGGCTATATACTGTTTAAAAAGATTCCTAAGGAATTATTTATCCAAAAGTATGTAAAACTTTTGTATTATATATGTATTATTTCTATTCCAATATGGCTCTCTACAGTTATGAGATTAAACTTTTGGGAATGGGCCCCATCATCAGGTGATGGGCAGTACAAAACCTTGTTCTTTTATTGTGTTGATACTTATGGTGAGAACGGCAGAAATAATGGTCCATTTTGGGAACCTGGTGTATTTCAAATGTATATAAATATTGCAGTTTTATTTTTGTTATATTCAAAAAATAATATAAATATAAAATATTTATTAATTTTTGTTATTGCATTAGCTACAACTTATTCTACTACTGGTTATATATGCTTTGCATTAGTTTTGATAACTTATTATTACGATAAAAGTGACTCTATTAAGGGATATCAGTTTTTTTTATTAATATTAGGTATAGTTAGTGTATATGTCTTTTTTACAAGAAACCTAGAATTGTATGATAGAATATTTGGAAAATTAGACTCTACTTCGGTAGCAAACGCATCTATGGTAATACGTACAAATGAAATTATTTTTTATTATGAATTATGGAGATCAAACTTGAGTTATACGCTTTTAGGTGCTGGAGCGACAAATGCATATAATATCGTTATGGGGCAACATTCCATAGCGGATGTATTCTTTGAAGGGTCTACACAAACAACATTTAGGGAACTTGCAAGTTTCGGTATCGTATTTACATTTATTCGTTTATGCTTATTCTTTCGATTTTCTAAGATTTTTTGTAAAAAGACTTTATCGCAATTTATTATTGTATTGATTATAATAATAATGATAAATACTGAAAGTATGATTTATTCGATGTTGTTTAACAGCCTCTGGTATTTAGGCGTAAATAATATAGATAACAAGAGGTAATTAATTTTTTCCAGAATAATAATAAGTTGAATAATTAATAAACATTATATGAAAAAAATAATGTTCGTATTTGGTACTCGCCCTGAGGCCATCAAGATGTGTCCACTGGTTAAGGAATTCCAAAAGTACCCGACAGAGTTCGAAACTATTGTTTGTGTAACTGGTCAACATCGCGAAATGCTAGATCAGGTACTAAAGATCTTCGATGTGACTCCTGATTATGATCTCAACATCATGAAACAGGGACAGGATCTCACTGATGTAACTGTACGTGTCCTCACAGGTCTACGTGACGTGTTCAAGGAATGTTGCCCTGATGTTGTGCTTGTCCATGGCGACACCACTACTTCCACTGCTGGTGCCTTAGCTGCATTCTATGCCCAAATTCCAGTTGGTCACGTTGAAGCGGGGCTTCGTACCCACAACCTTTACAGCCCGTGGCCAGAGGAGATGAACCGTCAGGTGACTAGTCGTATTGCCACCTACAACTTTTCGCCAACCCTTCTCTCCGAGAGTAATCTCAAGGCTGAGGCTATCCTTGGTAATATCTATGTGACTGGTAATACCGTTATCGATGCCCTTCATATGGTAATCAATAAACTCAATACTGATGATGCTCTAACTAAGGAACAGGACAATGTGCTTGCGGTTGCTGGTTATGATGTCACACGTTTAGCTGATGGCAAGAAACTCGTTCTAATCACCGGTCATCGTCGTGAGAATTTTGGAGATGGATTCATCCGTATGGTTACCGCCATGAAAGATCTGTCAGAAAAGTATCCTGAGGTGGATTTTGTATATCCAATGCACCTTAATCCTAATGTACGTAAATCTATTCACGAGGTGTTTGGTAAAGATCTTACCCGTCAAAACTTCTTCTTCATTGAGCCTCTGCAGTACCTTGAGTTTGTTTACCTCATGAGCAAGGCTAATATCGTGCTTACTGATTCTGGTGGAATTCAGGAAGAAGCTCCGGGTTTGGGTAAACCAGTACTTGTGATGCGTGATACTACTGAGCGACCTGAGGCCCTCCAGTCAGGTACTGTACATCTTGTAGGTACTGATTATAGTAAGATTATGAAAGAGGTTAGTAGCCTTCTTGATAATGCTGAGGTATATACTAAAATGTCGCAGGCTGTTAATCCTTATGGTGATGGTAAGGCATGTGACCGTATTGTGAGAGCTCTTAGGGGCGAAGAAGTTGAACGTTACGGAGGATAAAATATGGTTGTACTTATTAGATGTAACGATATACAGTCTGATCCTAGAGCAATGAAATATGTTCGATACCTGCAAGAAAGATGTATTGAACATAGGCTTATCGGTTGGGATCGCGACGGAAAGAATCCTGACTTGCCTAATTCCGTTATGTGGAAAGAGCAAATGGGGTATAACGTTGGTGGTTTCAAGGCTGTTAAGAAACGTATTAGATGGATGTGGTTTGTGTATAAACAATTATGTACATTGAAGTTTAAAGATGCGATACTTCATGGTTGTGATATAGATTCTGCATTTCCTGCAGCTTTTTATAAAGCAACACATAATGGTAATAAGTTAATATTTGATGTGTTCGATTGGTTTTCTGCTACACTCTATAATCAAAGGCTATATATTTTGACTGCTTTTAAGTTTATGGAGAAATATACGATCAAAAAGGCTGATAAGGTTATTCTTTGTGAACTAGAACGTATTGAGCAAATACCATTTGAGATTCCTTCTTCAAAAATTAGTATACTTCCAAATATTCCGTTTTTTAATTGTGTTGATTTTTTAATAAAAGACATAAGGAAACAATTTAATAACAATAAAATTACTTTTTCTTATGTTGGTGGTTTTTCAACAGATCGTTGCCTTTCAGAAATCATATCATTGGCAGAAAAGGGGATTATTAATTTATCTATTGCAGGTTTTGGTAACGTTAAATTGGAGAAAAGATTGTTGAAAGACAATAGTATATATCCAAATATCAGATATTATGGAAGGGTAAAGTATGAAGATGGTCTGAATATATCATATAATTCAGATATAATATATGCAATGTATCAAAAAGTAAATCCTAATAATGTATATGCAGCTCCTAATAAATATTACGAAGCCATGTTTCTTGCTAAACCAATTTTCTCAACCAAAGGAACAATTGTTGAAAAGAAAGTATTACAAAATAACATGGGCTATGTATCTGATGAAAAAGAAGAGGATATACTTGAGGTTATAAACAGAATTGATATGGATGATGCTTTAGAAAAAGGTAAAAATGCGAACAAAATTTGGAGAGAAATATTCTGTAACTATACAAGAAAATATTTGGAAAAGGAATATCTTGAATTTTAAAAAACTAATGTAACACTTATTGGGTAATGAAATTCTTTATTTGTGGATGTAATGGCATGGCTGGTCATACCATCTCTCTTTATCTTAGGGAACAAGGATATGAGGTATTTGGTTTTGATTTGAAGGAATCTACTCTTATTCCCTCTATTGCGTGTAATGCTTTTAATACGGAAACCCTTCGTAAGGTTATTGCTGAAGGTAATTACGATACTGTTATTAATTGTATTGGTATACTTAATCAATTTGCCGAGCAGAATCACGCACTGGCCTCATATATTAATTCTTATTTTCCACACTTTCTTGCGGATGTAACAAAAGGAACAAATACTCAGATCATACACATGAGTACTGATTGTGTCTTTTCTGGAACAAGAGGTGACTATGTTGAAACTGACCATAGAGACAATGAAACGTTTTATGGTAGGTCTAAGGCATTAGGAGAGTTGGATGATGATAAAAATGTAACATTACGTGATTCAATCGTGGGTCCTGATACAAATCCTAATGGTTTGAGTTTATTGAATTGGTTTATGGCACAGGAAAATGAAATAAATGGATTTACCAATAAAATGTGGACTGGATTGACAACTTTGGAATTGGCAAAAGCGATGGAAGTAGCAGCAAAGGAGCGTGTTCATGGTATCTTCAATTGTGTACCAGATCATTCTATATCTAAATATGAACTTATTTCATTATTTAATCATTATCTGAAGAATGATACTGTAAAAATTAATCCTGTTAAAGGTACGTTAGCAAACTTTTCTTTGAAAAGAACTCGTTTTGAGTTGTCATATATTGTTTCTGATTATGATACTCAAATTAGAGAACTTGCAGAATGGATTAAATTACATAAAGATATGTATCCTCACTACAATTTATAATATATGACTGTATTTACCAATAAAAGAATCCTTTTATTTTCTCCTTATGGTTGTACTAAACATTATGGTGTTGCCATTAAAGAGGAACTTGAGAAGAGGGGAGCTCATGTAGATGAATATGATGAACGACCTTCTGAGAAAGATTATATGAAAATTATTATACGTTTGCTAAAGAAGAAAGTTCCACAGATATTTTTGCGTTATATACAGGATGTGATAAAAGAGAATAAGACTAAAGATTACGATTATATCCTAATATGTAGAGGAGAGGCTTTTACTCCAGTAGCTATTAATTTTTTAAGGAAAGCATATCCTAGGGCGAAGGTTATTTTATATCTCTGGGATGTAATGCGTAATTGTGTTATGGATGATGTGCTTGCTTCATGCGATAAAGTAATGTCATTTGATCCTGAAGATGCAAAAAAACATAACATAGGTTTTAGACCAACATTTTTTGTGAATGATTACCTCCAAGTAAATGAAATGTCTGAGTTTGATTATGATTTGGAGCTCATTTGTACCTTGTATCATCCTCGTCATAAAATGATTAAGCAATTACGGAAGAATTTTGCATCTCAAGGTTTGAAGTTCTATGCATATCTTTATGTCCCAGGCTTGATTCGTTATATACAGGAGTCACTCTTTCATTTTCCGTTCTATAGTTTTAAGGAGATTAATCTGAAACCAATCTCAATTCGAGAAACAGTTGAAGTTCTAAATAAGACAAAATGTATGCTGGATGTCAATCCGCCATACCAAGTTAGTTTGTCTACTCGTGCCTACGAGGCAATTGCGTCCCGTAGAAAATACATTACTACAAATAAACACATTATGGATTATGAGTTCTATGATCCCAATAATATTCTAATCATAGATATTGATAATCCTGTGATACCAAAAAAATTTATTCAGACACCTTTTAATTCTGTAAGTGAGGAAGTCCTTTATAAATATTCTGTTGCTGGATTGGTAGATGATTTATTTAACGACGTATGAATATATTGATAACTGGTGTTCATGGATTTGTTGGAAGCAATCTTGTTAAGGTATTGTCGTCAAATAATACAATCTATGGACTTGATATTGTTGTCCTTGAAAAGGAGGGGGTGGCAAAGACTTTCTTATGGGATGATCTGTCCCAGTTGACTAACATGCAGATTGATGCTATTATTCATTTGGCCGGTAAAGCGCATGATACACGTAATAAGAGTACGTCTGATGCATATTTTAAAGTGAATACTGGGCTTACGCAGAAAATTTTTGATTGGTATATGATTCACTTCAAGGTACGTAAGTTTATCTTCTTCTCGACAGTGAAGAGTGCTGCTGATCATGTGGAGAGTGGGATTCTTACTGAAGAGTGTGTACCTACGCCTGTAGGTTCTTACGGCGAGAGTAAGATCAAGGCGGAAGATTATATTATCGGAAAATTTGCACCAGAGGCATTGGAACATCCGTTTCATAACTTCAGCGATGAAGACCATTTTAAAAATTTGTCACTTTCTGAAATATCTGATACGGATTTGTACAAGCAAGTTTATATCATTCGTCCTTGTATGATTCATGGTCCTGGTAACAAAGGGAATCTCAATTTGCTGTATGGTGTGGTGAAGAAAGGTATCCCTTGGCCATTGGGGGCTTTTGAGAACCGTCGTTCATTTACAAGTATAGACAATCTTTGTGCTGTTATTGAAGGATTGCTGACCAAAAATGTAGCAAGCGGTATCTATCACATGGCAGACGATGAAGCGCTATCTACCAACGAATTGATAGAGGTGATTTGTTCTGCTATGGGAAAGAAACCCCATATTTGGCGTATTCCGAGGGGATTGATGAATGTTGTGGCGAAAATTGGCGGTTGGCTTCATTTACCGTTGAATCCACTCCGTATGCAGAAGTTGACAGAAAATTATGTGGTGAGTAATGAGAAAATTAAGAAGGCTTTGGGATTGAAGAAGATGCCGGTAAGTGCTAAAGATGGTTTAACCGCTACAATTAGAAGTTTTTTAGCTGATAAGTAATATATAATCATGAATATTGTTATTTATTTAATAATCTTAGTTCTGCTCTTCGGGGTGGAACTTTTTTATTTTAAGATTGCCGATAAGTGTAACATCATTGACAAGCCCAATCTCAGGAGTTCGCATACGAGTATCACCCTCCGTGGCGGGGGTATCATCTTCTTGGCAAGTGTATGGATTTGGGCTGCTTTCTTTGGAGTGGTTTATCCTTGGTTTTTGACAGGTTTGACAGCCATTACGGGTATCAGTTTCGTAGATGATATCCATAGGGTGTCGAATCGGATCAGGCTGGTGGTACAGTTTGTCGCCATGTTGTTGATGTTCCAGGATTTTGGCATTCTGAACCCTGAGAGTTGGTGGATGATTGTGGTTGCGTTGATTTTGTGTGTGGGTATCATCAATGCGTACAACTTTATGGATGGCATCAATGGTATCACAGGAGGATATAGTTTGGTGGTACTTTTTCCATTGATCTACTTAAACTCAAAGTTGTGTTTTGTGGAGAACAGCTTTTTGATAGTGGTACTGTTGGGTGTACTGGTTTTTAATTTCTTTAATTTCCGTAAGAAAGCGAAGTGCTTTGCCGGTGATGTGGGCAGTGTTGGTATCGCATTCATTATCCTGTTTGCTTTGGGCAAGTTGATTTTGCTGACGGGGGACTTTACTTATATCCTGCTGTTGGCTGTGTATGGAGTGGATAGTGTGCTGACAATTATCCATCGTATTTTATTGCATGAAAATATCGGTGAGGCTCATCGTAAGCATGTCTACCAGTTGATGGCAAATGAGTTGAAGATACCGCATGTGGTGGTTTCTATCATATATATGTGTTTACAGTCGGTGGTTTCGTTCGGGTTGCTTTTATTGCCGATGAATCATTGGATTTATTTTATGATGGTATTGCCGGTATTGTGTGTTGTGTATGTATGGTTTAAGAGGAAATATTACTATTTGCATGAGGAGTATCTTAAATGTTTAAAGTAGTAATCTGATAATTTGGTAAGCAGTCAAAAATTGGCTCATAATTGAAATCTCTATCTTCGCTGCGAACA
>ERZ791886.159-NODE-159-length-47910-cov-11.516310_pt1 | contig 47910 bp, 41 predicted proteins | sample MGYA00510158_ERZ791886 | MGnify/ENA primary metagenome ERZ791886 (study PRJEB30046, sample SAMN00792063) | human gut metagenome | study: EMG produced TPA metagenomics assembly of the A metagenome-wide association study of gut microbiota in type 2... | reverse complement strand
ATTTTCGCTAATCACCAATTTTACAAGTACTTATAATTCATCGAACTCACGTTAAACTAATAACCAAAATCTATTATAATGAAGATAAAACAACATTATCTCTGCAATTATACACATTTTTTGCGGAATAGACTCATATTGATAAGCTATATTTTATTTTTTGTCGGAACATACCCGCAAATGCTTCATGCTACGGAAAACGCAGGAGTCATGATAACCGACGCTGGAGAAATCACTATTAAAGTAAGTAACAAGTCCATCAAAGAGGTGTTGGTGCTCATTGAAGAACAAAGTAAATTCGTTTTTATATACAATAGCGAGACTGTCAACCTAGATAAGAGAGTGACCATGAACCTCACTTCCTCTTCCATCAATGAAGTGATGGGCACTTTATTAAAGGGAACTCCTTTGGCATACGAAATATCCGCACGCCAAATTCTCATCTTTACGAGAAACGGTGGAAAGCAGAACGAGCAGCGACAGATTATGGCTACCGGTATAGTAAAGGATGAACATGGAGAGCCGCTAATTGGAGTGAGCGTACAAGTGAAAGGGACTACCATTGGCGCCATTACGGATATGGACGGTAACTTCTCAGTAAAAGCCAATAGCGGTCAAGAACTTGTCTTTTCATATATCGGTTACAAACGTATGGAACTGAAAGCAGCCCAGAACATGAATATATTGATGACAAGTGACTCGGAACTGCTGAGTGAAGTGGTGGTAGTGGGATATGGTACGATGAAGAAGAGTGACCTTACCGGCTCTGTGGCCGCTGTCAAGTCAAAAGATTTCAACAAGGGGCTGGTTACCTCCCCTTCGCAGTTGATACAAGGTCGTGTTTCTGGTGTGAACATCACCAATAACGGCGGTGAACCCGGAGGCGGTGTAACGATTCGTGTACGCGGTTCTAATTCTATCCGTTCTGGACAAGACCCTCTGTATGTAGTGGACGGTGTGCCTCTTGACACTTCAGAAGAACAGCAACCTTCCGGTGCAAGTATTGCCGGTGTGGGCAGCAATGCCACGAAAAATCCTCTGAATTTCTTGAATCCTGATGACATAGAGTCTATTGATGTTTTAAAAGACGCTTCTGCCACTGCCATTTATGGAGCACGTGGTGCCAATGGTGTTATCATGGTTACCACAAAAAAGGGAACCGAAGGAAAGGCAAAAGTGGCTTACTCGGCATACGGTAGTGTTTCGTTTCTACCCAAGCAGTATCCCATGTTGAATGCATCACAGTATCGCTTGTTTGCATCGGAAAAAGGGATTGAGATTGAAGATAAAGGCGCCAATACCAATTGGCAAAATGAGATTTTCCGCACCGCTTTCTCACACAATCACAATCTTTCCATTGGTGGAGGCATGAAGAACGGAAGCTACCGCGCATCACTTGGATTCCAGGAACAGAAAGGTATTGTAAACCGCACTGGCATGAAAAAATATACAGGACGTTTCTATGTAAACCAAAAAACACTGAACAATCGCCTTAACATCGAAGCCAGCATTACGGCTACCCGTACCAATGACCAGCGTGTGCCGTTAGGGGAGTCCGGTGGTTTTGAAGGAGATGTACTGCTGTCGGCTTTAAAAGTAAACCCCACCTATCCTGTCTACAATGAAGACGGAAGTTTTTACCAAAAGAGCAAGGATGTGCGTAATCCGGTAGCCATGATCAACCTTACGGATGACAAAACGGAAACGGATCGCATGCTTGCCAACATTACCGGGACATTGGACCTCTGGAAAGACTTGAAATACAAGATGAACGTAGCTTTCGATGAAATGAAGGCATCACGTAAAGTAACCCAGGATGCCGGCCTAATTTATCTGACCGATAAAGGTACGGTGGATATTAATAATGTAGAGGGAAAAAGTTTCCTGATAGAGAACTATCTGACTTATAATTTTAATATCGGAACCAAACACCGTTTCAACCTGTTGGCCGGACATTCTTACCAAAAGTTCCGTAACTATCGTTATGGCTTCTCTGAGAATGGTTTCGAGATAGATGGTATAGACTATATTTATGATTTAGCCTTTGGCAAGAACAAGCAGATAGAAGGTAACTCCAATATTACAGTCAATGAGCTCCAGTCATTCTTCGGGCGTATCAACTACAACCTGATGGACAAGTATCTGCTTACTGTGAACTTTCGTACCGACGGTTCCACCAAGTTCGGCGACAACAATAAATACGGTTTCTTCCCGTCAGCTGCATTGGCGTGGCGCATGAGTGAAGAGAAGTTCATTAAGAGACTGAATTTCTTTGACAACTTAAAATTACGCTTCAGTTGGGGTGTTACCGGCAACCAGGAAATACCGAATAAAATTTCAAGAATCTTGTTGGGAACAGGCAACAGCGAAGGTGCCATTTTGGATGGAGGGACGTTGGTGGTGCCTGGAGTGACCTTAAAGCGTACTCCTAATCCCGATTTAAAGTGGGAACGTTCAGAACAATTGAATCTTGGCATTGATTTCTCCATTTTCAACAATCGGTTGAACGGTACGGTTGATTACTTCTCAAAGAGAACACGTGATGTCTTACTGGAAGTATACTCTATTTCTCCGGCACCTACCACCAAAGTATGGAGCAATGTGCCCGATATGAAGATTCTTAATACGGGATGGGAAATTGGGCTGAACGGAATCCTGATTGACAATAAAGACTGGCATTGGAGCATAGGCGCCAATTTCTCAAAGATAGAAAATGAAGTAAAGGATTTGCCCATGTCTTATCTGCCTACCGGTAAGCCCAGTGGACCTGGTATTGATGGTTTTACTTCGCAGGTCATTAAGAGTGGTTATCCTATCGGCACGTTTTGGGGATATAACTTTCTTGGTTTCGATGAAAATGGAAAGAGCAAGTATGAAGTGGATGAGAATGGCAAAAAAATAGAAAAGTGCATTGGCAATGCCCAACCGGATTTTTCCATTAATTTCAATACAAGTCTTTCGTATAGGAATCTTGACCTGAGCTTGTTCTTTAATGGAGTGGTGGGCAATGACATCTACAACAATCTGGCTAATGTGATGGATAATCTCAGCTTGTTTTCCAAAGGTTTCAACACAACGGTGAATGCCACCAAATCGCCTGAGGCATTTGACAATGTACTTGACTATTCCAGCCGTTATATCGAAGACGGATCATATCTTCGTCTGAGCAGTGCAACATTAGGATATAATGTTCCCTTAAAGTCAAATAAATGGGTCAGCAATGTCCGTTTGACACTGACCGGGAACAACTTGTTTGTCCTGACCGGATATAGCGGTTATGATCCGGAAGTAAATGCCGGACGCAGCACAGACGGAGTGCCTTCACTCGGCATCGGTTGGACCAGTTATCCTATGGCACGCAGCTTCAGTTTTGGTGTAGCCATTGATTTTTAATTTTTAATTGATTACTACAATGAAAAGAATATCAGTTATAACTTGTATACTGCTCATCGGCTTCATGATGGCAGGATGCACGGACCTCAAAGAAGAAATTTTGAATGAGAAAGACAGTTCGGATATTATCTCCGACTCCAAGAATGCGCCCATGCTGGTTGCTCCGGCCTATGCTTACCTACGCGACTTACAGAGTCGCAGCGGCGTATGGCTGGTATTGGAAAGCGTAACCGATGAAATGCTGTTTCCCACCCGTGGGACGGACTGGAACAATGCCAACTACCGCACTTTGTTCACACACGAATATGACAGTAAAAATACCTATATTAAAAATGCCTGGAACAGTTTTATGATAGGTATCACCAAATGCAACACTGCCTTGCAATACCTGAGCAAACTGCAGCAGACGGAAGAAGTAAAGGGATATATGAACGAGGCTCGTTTCATCCGTGCGCTTTGCATGTATCATCTGATGGATTGTTTTGGCAAATTCCCCATGCGTGAATATGCAGAAATTGACTATTCCAAGAAACCGGTCATTCTGGAACGTCCACAAGCCATTGAGCGCATTGAGAATGAATTGTTGGAAATCATTCCTCTATTGAAGGAAAAGGGTGAGGTTCCATATGGGCGTATCACTCGCGCGGCTGCTCAAATGCTGTTGGCAAAACTTTATCTGAACAATCAGGTATATACAGGAACAGCTCCTGACTTTACTGACGGAATCGGTAAATGGACAGAGACAATTGCACTGTGTGACGAAATCATCGGTTCCGGCAAATATAAGTTGGCCGATGACTTTTGGAAACTTTACATGGCTTTCAATGAAAGCTATTGCGACCAGACGGAAACAATCTTACCTATTATCTATAATATGACCGCAGGTTTGAAAGGTATTGACTGGCTGAATATCACTTTGCATTACAATCAGACATTCGGGACTTTCAAAGGAATGTGGAACGGATGTTGTACGACTCCCGATTTCCTGAATACTTGGGACACAACGGACTCCCGATATCAAGACAGTCGTCTGAAAAACCAGATAGGATTCAATTTGGGAATTTTGATAGGGCAGCAATATGGTTTGAACGGGGAGAAACTGAAAGACCGTACCGGTGCGGATTTGGTATATACACCGGAGTTCAGTGTACAGAACTCATCAGAAGCGCAGGGAGCACGTGTCGTAAAGTATGCACCGGATCCGAATTCGACTTATGGCAACAAAAGTGAGAACGATTTCCAGTATTATCGTCTTGCCGACGTTTACTTGATGCGTGCCGAGGCCAAAATGCGCAGTAACGATGCCAAAGGCGCCTTGTCTGACATCAATGCGGTTCGCAGGAAACGCAGTGTCCGACCTTATACTTTAGATGAACTGACATTAGAGAAAATTTACAATGAGCGTGGTTATGAGTTCTATTGGGATGGTCCTTCACGCCGCAACGATATGATACGATTTAATAAATATTGTCAGGCACGCTATGAGAAACCGGCTTCTGAGACCTATAAGATTTTGTTGCCTATCCCGCTGAGCGCCATGGAAGCCAATCCCGAACTGACGCAGAATAGTGATAAGTACGAATAATTGTCCACAAGGCTATAGCCCCCTCCTAAGGCTCTGTCGTAGTAAAGGCAGAGCCTTTGTGTCAAAATTCCAAAGTTTTTATGAAAAGATTATATATTGGCTGTTTACTCAGCCTATTGTTTGCCTGCTCATCGCATGCCGGGCAAAAGGAGTTCCCATTGCCCCGTTGGATTGAAGAAGCGATATTCTATCAAATCTATCCTCAAAGTTTTCAGGACACGAACGGAGATGGTATCGGAGACATACAAGGCATCATCAGCCGTTTGGACTATATACACTCATTGGGATGCAATACCATTTGGTTGAATCCATGTTTCCATTCGGCATTTATGGATGCCGGCTATGATGTGATTGATTTTTATCGTGTGGCTCCCCGTTACGGCACGAACGATGACTTGCGCAGGCTCTTTGATGAAGCACACCAACGCGGTATGAGAGTGGTGCTCGACTTGGTTGCGGGGCATTCGTCCGACCAGTCTCCCTGGTTCAAATATTCTCAAAAACGAGAACGGAACGCCTATACCGACCGCTATATTTGGACAAATGACTCCACGGTATGTCCTGACAGATTCGTTAAGGGAGACTTTAAACGCAACGGAAGTTATCGCAAGAATTACTTTGAGTGCCAGCCTGCCCTGAACTATGGATATGGCAACCCTGATCCTAATAATCCATGGGAGCAACCGGTGAGTGCCCCCGGACCTACTGCCACTCGTTTGGAACTGATCCACATCATGGACTACTGGATGCAGATGGGATGTGACGGTTTCCGTGTGGACATGGCAGGCTCGTTGGTGAAAAACGATCCGGATTTGTCCGGAACTACCGCTTTATGGCATAGTATCCGCACTCATTTCCAAGAGTTATATCCCGAAGGCATACTGTTGGCCGAATGGAGCAATCCTCAAAAAGCATTAAAAGTGGGATTTATGATGGACTTTATCATCCATTTCGGCAGAACTGGATATAGAGAACTGATGTTCAATGAAGCAGGCACCTATCGCAGAGACACCTGCTATTTTGATGTCCGCGGAGTGGGAAATCCGGAATTATACATTCACAATCTGTACAAATGCTTAAAGGTGGCAGACAATTGTGGGCATGTATGTATTCCGACCGGCAACCATGATTTCCAGCGTATTCGTTGCGGGCGTCGTGATACAGAAGAACAAGTGCGTACAGCCATTACATTCTTCCTGACCCAGCCCGGAGTACCTTGTATCTATTACGGCGATGAAATAGGCATGCGTTTCATAGAAAATCTTCCCAATAAGGAAGGCAGTATGCTGTCCAGTGGAAACCGGGCAGGCTCCCGCACTCCCATGCAATGGGACGCTACACCTGGAGCGGGATTCTCTACAGCTTCTCCCGACAAATTCTATCTGCCTTTGGATTCTTTTACCAATCGTCCGAACGTGGCAGCCCAAGAATGCGACTCTACTTCCCAGCTTCACTTTGTACGCCGTCTGTTGAAGCTGAGACAGGAATATCCGGCACTGGCTTGTCGTGGTGACATTGAATTTTTCCAAGAAGGGGAAAATGCTTATCCGATGGTGTATGAGCGCAGGAATGGTGACCAACGCATTTTGGTATGCATCAATCCCTCAGGACGGGAAGTTAGGACTGTCCGTAAGTATACCGGTAGCTTTAAAACAGTTACTCCTATACTTACGGAAGGAAAACCACAGGGATTAAGGGCATATAAAGGGCATCTACATTTAGATGTGCCTGAACTTTCAATAGGAATTTATCAAATAGACTAATATGATGAGAACAAATATTTTACTTGTTATTTTGTGCTTGTCCTCCTCTTTGTGGGGACAGGATCCGTGGAAAATTATTGCTACCGATATTCGACCGGATCATTATTATGGAGTGACTGTAGGCAATGGAATGTTGGGGATTGTCTCATCGGCATATCCATTCCGCACGGATAATGTGGTATTGGCGGGAAGTTACGATAAATATGGACGTGGACGCGTCAGTAATTTCCTTAACGGATTCAATATGCTGAATACTTCGGTTTCCATAGACGGAAAGACCGTCAACTGCAGCAACATATCCGGTTTTACGCAAACACTGGACATGAAAAATGCCATGCACACCTCACATTTCTCTTTTGGAGAGAAAGCAGATGTCACCTACTCTTACTTGGCATTGAGGCAATTGCCTTATTGTGCCTTATTGGTAGTGGATGTAAATCCAAAGAGTGATTTGACTCTCTCTGCCGTCAACATACAAGAAATTCCAGACGCTTTTCGGGATGGACAAATGTATTACAATGAAATCAACCGCCGACATGCGTCCGTTAAACTGTTGACCACTCAGGCAAAGAGCCCCACAGGACATTTAACAGTCTGTGCTTCTTCCGCTTTTCTTTTCCCTGAAAAGGTGGGTGAAGAACCTCGTGTCATTCATAACACACCGAACAGCAACAGTCACCAAATGCGTTTCTCTAAAAAATTACAGAAAGGGGAAAAATATCGTTTCTGCATTGTCGGATCTACACTAACTTCAGCTCATCATCCCGACCCGACAAATGAAGTGGAACGGCTTACTGTATTTGCACATCTCGAAGGTTGCGACCGCCTGCTGGCACGCCATTTGTCTCAATGGGACGAATTGTGGGAAAGTGATATTTTGGTGGAAGGAGACGCTCAAGCGCAGCAGGACATCCACAGCATGATTTATCACCTTTATTCATTTGTCCGTGAAGGTTCAGCACTTTCCATATCACCGATGGGACTTTCCGGATTGGGATATAACGGACACATCTTTTGGGATGCCGACACATGGATATTCCCCACCCTGCTGATGCTGAAACCCCAGTTGGCAAAATCCATGATTGAATATCGGTTTAATCGCCTGCAAGCAGCCCGGAAAAATGCCTTTGAGCACGGCTTTCGTGGAGCCATGTTCCCTTGGGAAAGCGCTGACAGTGGTTTTGAGGAAACTCCAGTATGGGCACTTGCCGGAACTTTTGAGCATCACATCACAGGGTGCGTAGCATTGGCTGCATGGAATTATTATCGAGTCACTCAAGACAAAGACTGGCTGAAAAAAAAAGGATTTCCAATCCTGAAAGCAACAGCTGAATTTTGGTTGAGCAGGGTCGAGAAAGGGAATGACGGCACATATCATATACGGAATGTGGTAGCTGCCGATGAATGGGCAGAGAATGTGGATGACAATGCCTATACGAACGGTGTGGCAAAATTGAATCTCAAAGCCGCTTCCAAAGCAGCCAAACTATTGGGAGAACCGATAGTACCGGAATGGAACAAAGTGAGCGAAGGACTGGTTATTCTCTCGTTTCCCGATGGAGTGACGCGTGAGCATGCCCAGTATGACGGTGAAAATATCAAGCAGGCAGATGTAACTCTTTTGGCTTATCCGTTGAAATTGATTACAAATTCCACGCGGATAGAGAAAGATTTAGCCTATTATGAGACAAGAGTACCGGAAAAAAACACCCCAGCCATGACGCAGGCTATCTTCTCTTTGCTATACTCGCGCTTGGGCAATGCCGAGAAGGCGACTCATTTTTTCAAAGACGCCTATCTTCCTAATTTAAATCCACCCTTCAGGGTGATTGCCGAAACGAAAGGAGGAACCAATCCTTATTTCATAACGGGAGCAGGTGGTGTGTTACAGGCTGTGATGATGGGGTTCGGAGGACTGGACATAACGGACAATGGCATTGTACAAGAGAAAACTGGGGTACTTCCCACACATTGGAAAACACTTACTCTGAAAGGTATTGGAACAAAAGGAAAGACATACTTGCGGAAGAGGTAAGCTGCATGCACTGACGCAATTTAGTCATGGCACGATGAATGAGATTTCTCGTTGATTGATAATTCATACCCAATAGGGCAGGGAGTTCATTCAACGGGATTTCTTGTATATAATATAAATAAATGGCTTCCCGTTGGCGGGCAGAGAGCGTTTCCAGAGCTTTGGCCAGTTGCTGTTCCATCTCTTCATCATAGCAAGAGGCCTCTTCTTCAAATGCATTCCGAGAAATCAGTTCAATCTCAAAACGAACCTCATCCATTTCTTCTAAACACAGAATGGAATGAGCCTGAGATAAATTCAATAATGTCCGTTTTAGAGCGATAAAAAGATATCCTTTTACAGATACAGTTTCTCTCAGATTTTGTCTGTTATTATAGAGCTTGACAAACACATCCTGAATAGCATCTTTGACCAATTCTGCATCAGGGGTCATTTTCCGACCATAAGCATACATGGCATCGGCATACTTTTCAAACAGGTACGCAAAAGCATTCTTATCGGAAGATAAAAATGCATGCCAAAGTTCTTGTTCTGTTTGGAATGTTTTTTGTCCGATATTCATAAAGTTAGATATTATCTAGCAAATGTACATGATATTTTTGAATTATTCAAGTCGCTGGTATAAGTTTGCATGAACAAACTTCATCTATGATTTTCCTATCTATAGAGCAGAAAAGTTTCCCCTTGCTCTTTCGATATGCAAAAGTTAATTATGAAACGGCAGCGATAGTTCTATTGAGCTTTATGAAGATGAGGTAGATTTATTTTGATATGTATTCAGTATTATTCAAAAATGACACAAGTGGTTTGTCGCCAATAAAACTGGACCGATGATAGACTTCATGTAAAAGAAACGATAAGTGGGAATGTCCTTCGGCCACGGTAAATATAAAGCTGTGATATATGAATCATAAGATATATAATACATGGTGGCCTAAAAAGAGGAGATGTTATCCTACAGATTTACTTTCCATTATTTCGATTAATAGAAAGTGCAGAATAGGAAAAATGAAGAGGCAAGCTATAAACTCATCTCTTCCATTATCCTGTCTATCTTCCGCATATCACATCATACGCGGAGCAGCCTTTCGTATAATCATCTATCCCAGGTTCGAATTCCTTCCACCATTCCCAGACATACAGACCATAACCTTTCCATTGCAGTGTCTCTATCTCTGCCTTCCACTGATAAGACCATTGACTGTTAAGGCGTGGACAAATAAGGGTGCGTAGATGCCTTGGAATACCTGTCATCAATTCCTCCGACAATGCCTTTCCGCCCGTCGAGAACCATTGGAAACCGGGAAAAAGCTTTGTCATCCCTTCAGCCACGCCATCATCATCCACTAACACCATCCTCATGTCCGGGCGGTATTCCATTGTCGGATTTGGGAGATGATGAAACGAAGGGGTATTTTTTACTCTGGAGAACAACGCCTTCAGTCTTTCATCCGTCCCTTCCCTTCTCAGCGTCTTACTCCCGAACCTTTTATTCCTGTATGCATTGCCGACCGTATACCTGATCTCACCGGGCGTAAAGTCGGAGGAGGCGTAAGGGAGAAGGATGTCAAGTGCCTCGTCTCTCCCGATACCGTATTCACAGAGATTGCAGGCCGTATCATAGACATACCCGTTACGGTTGCCTCTCCTGAATCCCCCTTCCGTCCATGAGAGTATGATCCTGAGCCTCTCGTCCATATCGGTTATCGGGGTTGTGTAGTTGGCTGTTGACGCTTCTTCTTCCACTGCTACCACCTCAACCGGTTTATTCCATACAAGTGCTCCGGAGTTGAGATGGAGGTCAGGATCATAGGTGACGTTCGTATATCTTGCCACATCCTGAGCTCTTCTATCCTCTTCCACACCAAAATCCTCCGCTATGGCCCTGTAGTATAGTTTATGGCTTTCCGCGTCAAGACTTTCCGGAACCTTGACCAGCACCTTGAGGCCTTTTCCGGATATTGAGAGGAAGACCGAATATACATAAGGGTTCTTCATCAGCCGTTCCTTCTCTGAAAACACGTCCCCGTCCAGATGGTCTATGTCGATGGCCATGATACCGCTATGCCTTATCAGCCTGTCTTTCCCGCGTCTCTCGAATATGCCTGAGAATGAAAATCCGGGAGCGTCGAATTTAGCCCGGTCCATTTCCTCCCCGGTCCTGGCGTTCCTGACCTTGTCCGCATATTCCCTGTATTCACCCTCCTGAATCTGACGGAGGGCATAATCCACACTCATCCTTTTTGCCGGAAGTGTATTGCTCTTGCTTGTATAAAAATCTATATCGTTCATTGTTGTTTGTTTTTAAGTTGTTGATGTGTGGAGGCGTTCGCTGTTTGGGAAGCGAACACCCCACTATGTCAGATTATCGGTTTATATGTTAGATATTTAAAGTGTCCAACAACTGTCCACGGTGTCCATCACTGATCACCACTGTCCACAATATAAAAGATGGACACTTGTATCTTTTCTTTCTTGGGTCATTCATCCTTATATTCTGTTCTGTCAGGTATTATAATATTGGATACCATATGAATCTGACAAAAGAATGACCCAAAAGAAAGAAAAAACTCATTTCTCTCTCTCTTTCTTTGGGTTATTTCCTTGTAATATTCCATTATTAGTCATTATACATAGGATACCATATGAATTGGATAAAGGAATAACCCAAAAGAAGAAAAAATGGATAGTGGTGTCCATTTATTTTTATAGTGGACGGTAATGGACACCGTGGACAGTAGTGGACATTGATGGATATTATGGATGACCGGCTAAATCATTAGTGTCCATTTATTTTTATATTGGACAGTGGTAATCAGTGATGGACACCCGTATTCAATCAGGCCTAGGGTAAGACAAAAATCATTCAACCAGCCTCAGGCTTATAGTACAATGCCCCGACAGAGAAGAGTAAAGGCAGAGTTCTTTCAGGGATTTCATGGGTGAAGGGTTGGCCCTCAAAAGCCAATCCCTTCACTTCCACTACTCCCCATCCTCAATATCCATCTCCTTCAGCCTTTTCCCTACAGTGGTGGGTGAGAGGTTCAGTTCCCCGGCTATCTTCCTGTTCGACATTCCCTGCCCATGCAATTTCCTGATCTGTTCGAGCTGCATGCTGTCACCATCCTTCAAAAGGTCACACTCCCTGGCTGTCTGGACAGGAATTTGGGTGTCCATTCCGGTCTGGTGAAGCTGTGCGGGCTGTATGAAACGGAGCATGGTGGGATCGAGCGTCTTGTCAATCACATAAGGTATCACATGGTTCCCGTCCCATACTATCCTGCCGTTCCTGCTCTTGAGTTGCTTCACGTATCTGCCCGTCGAGGGATTGCTGCTGTCCGTTCCTATGGCGAAGACCGACTGAACGAAGTTGGTGAGCATGCTTGAGCCCAGGCAGTGGTTTATGTCAAGGGGTGTGGACGGCTGGATCTTCGGGGTATGGTTGACTACAAGGATAGAGTAACCCTCCTTCGCCCAGCTACAGAACTCCTGGCAGATCGGTTTCACATCCTCGGCCTTCATCCCTCCGTTATTGACAAGAAAGGTGAGGTTGTCAAGAATCAACACCCTTGCGTTCACCCTGGCCATCATCCTCCTTATCAACGGCAGGAACTTGTCCGAATCATAGAGGCCATCTCCAATCATGCTTAAATCCGGGCGGTGGAGATTATCGGGCCATACATGCAGTTCACCGTCCCTTGAGGTATATCTCTCCTGGAACTGCTTCATGGAGAGTTCAAGGTCGAGGTACAATACGGTTTTCCCCAGTCGCCCGCTTATATGCTCCGCTATCTGGACCGCATAAAGGCTCTTGCCTGTATTTGTCCGCCCGAAAAGGATGGCGAACTCGTTCTCGAACCACAGGGCGTTTCCGTTCCCGTCACCTCCCCATAATATCTCCGGTACGGGTTTCCGTTGTTCCTTCATCATCATGCTGTTCAGGGATTGTCCCATTATAAAGTCAAGTCCGTCCGCTCCGTCTGCCTGTTGTGTATTCCTGGGTGTTGCAGGTGCCGTGTATCCATCCTCCCTCTCCGTATACCATTCCTTCCCGCTGCCGAAAAGGTTGAATTCCGGCACTTCTATGGGTGGCACGACAAGAGGTATGTACGGCAACGGGCTTTCCGCATCATTCCAGCATTTCTCAAGACTGGCATTGATGGAAGCGATAGTTTTTTCATCTGGTTCTAATTTTTCAGTCATCATTTTATCACAGTTTTTAGTTGTACATTGATTTAATCCACACGTATAAGAATCTCCAGTTTTCAGACCGCCATTCTGATACCAATGAAGAAAGGATGACAAAACCGGCCACTGTCCCGCCATCCCTCCATGACTGAAAACTGAAAATAACTTGTACACAGATTAGGGCATGACTGGAAATGGCGCGCGTTTTTCATGTCCGGTGCGCTATATATAATAAGGTATAATTGCCCAACGTCCAGCATCCTTCCAAAGCCTTATTATCGAAGAGACAATGCTCACAATGAAGGGCGCCGAAAAAATACCTGAATATAAATTGCCATAGCCAAGAAAAGGCAAAGGAAATGACCAGGGGGGATGGACGGCGCTCTTCTATTTTTTCTTCTTCCCTTCTAAATCGCGTTTTTGCCATCCTAACCAGCTCAATGCCTAATAACTGAAACATAAATAACATAAAGCAATATGTTTGAAAATCTAATCAATAAAATATTGGGAGTTGAGCGGGAGCCTATGCCCAATCGTCAGGAAACTGTTACCGCACCTGATGTCACCGAAAAAGCGGTATCATTCGAACCTATCCCTGAAAAATACCAAAGAGACATTGAAGCGCTCCGGAATAAATATGGAGACGCTTTCAAAACCGGTCTCTGCATCAATCTAACCCTACAAGAGGCTTTATCAATCATGCCGAGGGTAAGAAGGAGACGTCTTGATTCATACAGAGGGTTGCAATCCTATTTGATGAAAGAATGGGATATAACACTAACCATTAAATCACAAAAAACTAAATCCAAATCATTATGAAAAACTATTTTATAGCAAACGGTGAGATTTTAGACACTTCTATGAGTATTGAAGAAATGGAATCACGGGTACAGGAATCATTAGACGAGAACACTTCCGGAATGGCGCAATTCAGAATAAAGGAAATCAGCGAGAAGGAGGTCAGGATGTTCTTTGTCAGGGACTTCGACTATAATCCCAACCAACCTATCATTTTTGACGCTGACATGGCCTTGATAACCGGAGTGGGAATAGGAGCCTTCCAACTTCAGACTGTAGGAGGATACCCAATGATACATCCGCTAAAATTTGCCGGGAAGAACTTCTATACCGACATCACAAGCTTTATCAGGTTCTATAAATTCCAGCTGTTTGAAGAGACGGGGCAGACAGTGGAGCATATCGGAATCAGATGCTATTCGGATCGTATCTTAATGCAGATAATCTTTTAATTCTTATGAATGTATTGGTAGCATGTGAAGAGAGTCAGGCCGTTTGTCTGGCTTTCAGGAAACTAGGCCATAATGCTTTCAGTTGCGACCTTCAGGAATGTAGCGGTGGACATCCCGAATATCATTTTAAAGGGGATATGTTTGACGTGATAGCAAACCGTGGGGGAACTTTAGAGAATGGCACTAAACACTTTCTTGACGGTAACTGGGAGCTGGTCATAGCCCACCCTCCCTGTACATTCTTGGCTGTCTCGGGTGCAAAGTGGTATTATCACCCCGACGATAAGAACCTTCCTATAGAACAGAGAAGACCCCATCCGAAATTCCCCGACAGAGCCAAAGACCGTGAAGAGGCTGTTCAGTTCTTCATGGATGTTTCAAGGGTTGGAGTAGATAAATTAGCCATCGAGAATCCAGTCGGTATAATGAGTAGCCGGTGGAGAAGGCCTGATCAGATAATAGAGCCTTGGATGTTCGGCCATGAAGCAAGTAAGAAAACTTGTTTATGGTTGAATAATTTGCCTCTCTTGGTACCGACAAATATAGTGGGGAAAGGTGAGGTGCTGACATTCAAGAACGGGAACCGGATGCAGAAATGGACCTCCGACATATTCTTCTCGGGCGTGTCGACTGAGGAGAGGAGAAAACTGAGAAGCAAGACCTTTCCCGGAATAGCGGATGCGATGGCTGACCAATGGGGAGGAAAAATGGCGGCATAATTACACTATAATGTATGGATCAAAACAAGAACAAATAATAAAATGGCACAATATTTCAGAATAGCAACAAAGGACTTCTGCAACACACTCAAACCCGGCTCTTTCACGGGAGATACGATGATGTGTCCTACAAGAAGTCAGATTGAATCGGCCGGGTTGCATATAAAGAAGGGTTATACCTATGCGGCCGACCAGCTTGTTCCCGAAGACCATATCGAGCGTCTTGACTGGGAATACACTTTCTCCGTGACTCCTGCGACAGCTACCATATCCGCGGCGGGAGGTTCACGGAAATTCACGGTGACCTCGTATAAGAGACAGTACAGTTACAGTAATGCGGGAAACCGTATCTATGTGGAGGGGTCACAGACTAATGTAGCTTATACCTCAGAAAATTCAGGCTCCGGAACATGGACCGCCGCGAGTGATACTGTCAGTTATGGAGCAAATACTGGATCAACACAGCCAAGTGGTACTATCACATGGACTCAGTCTGAATCTTTCGGCTCTGATCCCGAGAAAACAGCTACTGCAACTCACAAACAAAATGCAGACTCTATCAAACCGGATGGAAATGGTTACGGCAATCCAAGAATCACAGCTTTCAGCTATCCTACAGTTATTCCGGCTGCCGGAGGTAGTTCGATACCTAGTTACTCCTATGAACAGACTGTATATTGGGTATCTGGAAAAACAACAACACTTACATCCGGTGGAACTCCAACGTTTAATAGAACTTCTGGGACAGCAACCGTAAATTCCTCGAGTGGTTTGGCGAATACTGGATCTAAAGGTATAATCCAATCCGGACAAACTACTGTGGCTGTTGTTTCACTGACTATCACGATGAACGGTAAATCCAGTCCAGCATCTAGCGCTAATGTTAGTCAAGCGGAAAACAAGATTGAAAGTACATCCTGGAATCCTTGGAATGTCTCTGTCAGCGCTGATAGAACAAATTTCCCCAGGGAGGGTGGTACTACAACAGTAAGGGCAAGTGCGACAAGAACCGGTACACATACTTGGAGTTCGGGTTCAACATCTTCAGCAAATGATACGGGAACTCCTTCACTGAGTTTGTCCGATACTTCCGGATTCTCACTATCTTCGAATACTGGAACTTCCGCAACATTAACAGTATCAGTTAACAATGGTGCGGAAAGAAGCACCAGAATTACGGCATCCTATGGAGGAGCCAGTGACCAGGTGAGAATTGATCAGGAAGTAGGTATACTTACTGATAGACAGTGGGATTATAGGTATGATAATATATGTAGTATTAATATATCAAATACTGGTTGGTCTTGGAATGATACATCCAAAAGAAGTTTTTCAGTAGATTCCAGAAGAGGTACTAGTAGCTGTTATCGTGATGGTACTAGCACAGACGGAGGTACAACATGGAATTGGGGGGATTGGAGCGACTGGAGCAGCTTCAGTTATACCAATATTCCAGCCACATCAAGCGTTACCGGTTCATTCTCAATCTCCGGATCAACCGTAGGACCTACTTCTAGTAATACTGGGGAATCTTCTAGAAGTGGTACCTTGAGTGCAAGTAATGCATATACCAGTGATTCTGTAACACTTACACAAGGTGCCAATGTGGATTATGACTATAGAATTTCAATATCTCCAGCTTCTTATAATTTCGGAGCTTCAGGAGGTTCCACGTCATTTACAGTAACTCCTCAGATAAGAGAGGGGTCTGGGAGTCCGATATCCTGGGGTGACTGGTATGATAGTCCTGAAGGAAGTTATAGTTTAAGTACAAGCCTACCATCAGGAATTACCGCGTCAAAGTCCGGTAATACAGTGTCTGTAAGTGCTACAGCCAATTCCAGTACAAGTAGCGGAAGGAAGGGTTCCTTCACTGTAACTCATAGTGGCGATGGTTCAAAATCTGCCGGTGCTACAGTGACTCAAGACAAAAAGGATGATATAACTACAAGAACTGAATATCAGTATGAATTTTCCGTAAGTCCTGCCTCATTAAGTTTTAGCGCAGACGGTGGAACGCAGTCTGTAACAGTTGCTTCCAGGAGACGACCGGTTACATTGACTTATACCGATGGGAGTCTGACTGATGAAAGTGCAGGTTCCTGGTCTACCTGGTCAAGTTATTCCGGAAGAATAAGTAGTGGAGCAGGATTTTCTGTTTTAGGAACTTCTGTAACAGCAGGTGCAAATAGCAGTACGTCAAGTCGAGAGGGTAATCTGGAATTGACTCAAACACAGACATCTGATTATAGTGGCTCTACTAGTAGTTATAAGTCAGATTCCTCCAGTTTAAACGTCCCCTTGGACCAGATGGGTGCAGATATCAAGTCCGTCAACTTCATACATCTGAGTTACAGCTGGCAAAGCAAGGATGGTGCCTATGACATTTACAGCGTATATGCCTCCGCCAGTTATAAAGTCGCCTCCACTGTCATCGTGGAATGCAGGCTCACCTACGGTTCCTCCCTCGGGGCGGGTGCGGAGAACTACGCTTTCACGATATCCTCCGGAAGCACGACATCGTCAGCCCGGAAGTGCTATACTTTCGCCGGGGACTATCCGGGTGTGGTATCCGGAACCGGCAGTGTCAGGCCTTCAGAGGATGAAACCTACCGCTACTCCTTCCTGGAGTAGACTCTGTAGGAATCCGGCAGTAATACCGTCTCCTGATGTCGGTTAATAGCGGAGACGATGGCTGAACAATGGGGAGGTAAAATTATAGCAGCGTAGATAATAACAACAAACACAATGGGTTAACTATGAAAAGTACAATATATACCACTATCGGAGCGTCCAACCACTCTGATACAACAAGGGAAGAGCATGATTTTTATGCTACATTCCCCGAAGCCATAGACAGATTATTCAAGGTGGAGAAGTTTCCTGATACTATATGGGAACCTGCCTGTGGAATGGGGCACCTGTCTAAAAGGATGATAGAATTAGGCAAGAAGGTTTATTCCACTGACCTGATAAACCGGGGTTATGGTACCGGTGGCGTTGATTTCCTGAAAGCCACCGAGAACCCTTATGGAGCTATCATTACCAACCCTCCTTATAAGATAGCCCTGGAATTTATAGAGAAAGCCCTGGATATATCGGATGAAGGGACCAAAGCAGCCATGTTCCTGAAGCTGACATTCCTGGAGGGAAAAAGACGTAAACCGTTCTTTCAGACCAATCCCCCGCTGAAAATCCACGTCTTTTCCTCCCGTGCCGTTGTAGCCAGAGGTGGAGATTTTACAGTAGCCCAGGCAAATGGGAATGCTATCGCCTATGCCTGGTTTGTCTGGGAAAAAGGTTATAAGGGAGATACTGTAGTGGATTGGATCAACTGAAATACGGCGTAGGGAAACGATACATTCCGGAACTGGCAAATATAACGGTTTTATGACGGAATGGTGTGTTCCCGCTGGATAATATAAATTTATTAATTCATTAAATAATAGAATTCTATGACAAAGAAAAGTGTAAATACCACTCAAGAATTGGGTAAGAATATATTTATAGCAGGCAAAGTGTATGACCTGCAAGCAATGGACAAGGATACGGTCGAGGCGTCAGTTCAGGAGTATCTGGACAATGTAATCGGTAAGGACAGGGTAAGGTTCGAGCTGTGCACAATCGGAAATATGACCGCCATGTTCTTCCACCGGGGACTTGACTACAGTGCCTATAATGCTGACCCGGTGAAGGATATCATGGATGCCGACGCCTTCATGATGACCGCCCATGAATACGAGGGTTTTGAGATGCCCCGGCCTTTTCCTGCACTTCCAGTCCCTGGTTTCGGCTATCCCTACCGGATAAAGCAGACCGATTTTCTGGATGCATACCGGAAGAGTGCCAAAATTATCGGGGCAAGCAGGATAAGGAATGCATGGCTGGATATAAGTCCCCGGTCTATCGTGCTAAGGATGCAGGTAGGATAAATGCCGGATGTAACAAACGGATAATACAACGAGGGTGAAATTGGGTGTTAGCCCTAATTAATATTAGAGTTTTTTCTTATAATTAAAGGAAGTCGCTGTACAGAAGTATGGCGACTCCTTTTATTTTTTGCAGAGGAGCCGGATAGTGTTAACTAAATCTTTTTTGCTATTTATATACCAATCTTTTCGTTGATGATGGTATTATTCTCGTTGTCCAGCTCAGTCAACCGACAACTGATATACGCCTCCTGTTTCTTTACATTCCACTGGTCCGGATATACCCTTACACCCGTGGAAAGTTTTATCTGCTTGTTCCTGACGCGGGTCACAAAATAAATGTTCGTCGGCTTTTCGGACTTGGGTTTTCTCAGGTTAAAATTGCATCCGATCTCGTTGATGAAAAACTGTGCATTCATAAAGCGTTTTGGGGGATTCGTCCTTTTTGATATTCTTTAATCCAGTCCTTTTAAAGTACAAAATGATGAATCAAATTAATATATAGTTCTTTGAAAATATACCAAAACAAATCTTTTTGCTTCTAAATAATACAAGAATTCTTTCAAAAAATGTTTTATTACTGTCAGGAATACGCTTATGATAGTTTTTTGATAGGATTCTAACTTGTTTTGGCAAAAAAAAATCAATCTATAATAAATCTCCTTCCTATATTTACTTCAAATTTCGTTCAAGTTCTTCTAGACTTGAGAAATTAAAAAATAACTGTTAACTTAAAATTTATGCTAATGTATGAAATGTAGATTTATTCAAAAAAGCTTATTGGCATTATCCATACTTCCGTTTCCGCTAACGGGAGTTTATGCCACAGCAGATGGGTATGATATCGCTTTTTTATCCAATGAAGAGAAGTTTGTAATAGATTCGGTGAAACGTTCCCTGCAAGGAAATGTTGTGGATGCAAGTGATAATACGCCGTTAATAGGCGCTACGATTAAGGTAAAAGGTACTCAATATGGAGGCGTCACAGATGTAGACGGAAATTTTTCTATCTCTATTCCCAACTCTTATTGTACACTTGAGATCAGCTATATAGGATATAAAACTCAAGAAATATATATCACGGATCAGGGGATTGTCAATATAAGACTGATGCCTGATAATGAAGTGTTGAGTGAAGTGATAATAGTGGGTGCCGGCACCCAGAAAAAAGTGTCAGTAACTGGAGCCATAACCGCAGTAAAAGGTGCCTCACTAAAAGTTCCCAGTTCTTCATTAACCAATAATTTAGCTGGCCAATTGGCAGGTGTGATAGCTACAACCGGCAGTGGTGAACCAGGTAGTGCATCTTCGTTCTACATCCGTGGTATCAGTACTTTCGGCGGCCGTACCACTCCACTGATTCTGTTAGATGGTGTAGAGATTTCATCAGGTGATTTAAATAATATCCCCCCAGAAACCATTGAGAGCTTCTCCATCCTAAAAGATGCTTCGGCAACGGCCATTTATGGTACACGTGGAGCCAATGGTGTGATGCTGATCACTACAAAAGCTGGAATGGAAAACACAAAAGCCAAAATCAATGTGACATATGAACATTCTTTCCTAAAACCGACCAAAATGGTGAAGTATGCGGATGGCACTACCTATATGAAACTCTACAATGAGGCCCAATTGAGCCGCAACCCAAATGAAACACCATCTTATTCGGATGACAAAATCAATTATACAGCAAGTGGTATCAATCCATATGTTTACCCTGATATAGATTGGCAGGATTTGATGTTCAATAAAATGTCACAAAATCAGCGTGCCAATATTAACATCCAAGGCGGTGGATCACGAGTTACCTATTATATCAGTTTGCAGGCTAACCACGATAACGGAATTCTAAATGTACCGCAGAATTATTCGATGAATAACAATTACAATCGATGGATGTACACATTTCAAAATAATATTGACTATAAGGTAACCTCTACTACAACATTGGGATTGAGAATGAATGCACAGATAACCAACTCCAAATCACCCAATACAAGTTCAGCAGATATTTTCGGTTCACTCTATTTAAACAATCCGGTACAGTTCCCGGCCTACTATCCTACAGATGACAAATCCCGTATCTATTTCGGTAGCGGGTTTTTACAAGGACAGGATTTATATCCTAATCCTTATGCTAATATGCTCAACTCGTTCAAGGAAGACAATCAGAATATGATGCACGTCACTTTGAATCTTGAACAACAGTTGGACTTCATTACCGAAGGACTCTCTCTGACGGGACTGGTGAACTTTAAGAATTGGTCAAAAAGTTACTACACACGTTCCATGTCTCCTTATTATTATCAGGTAGTGGATGGAAGCTGGTCACCAGACAATCCAGACTACTATGAGTTGCAACGTTTAAAAGAAGGTTCGGACTATCTTAACGAATCGGGTATTTCGAAAGAGAGTGACCAGACATTCTATTTTGATACACGCCTGAACTACAGTCGTACATTTGGTAAACATGGAGTGACCGGTATGTTGATGTACATGATGCGTGAGTTCCGAAATAATGTGTTGCCTAACCGCAATCAAACATTTTCCGGCCGTTTCACCTACGATTATGACCATAAGTATTTGGTTGAGTTCAACTTTGGTTACAACGGTACTGAACGTATGGCTAAAGGTGAACGTTTTGAGTTCTTTCCGGCCGTTTCATTGGGATGGGTTATTAGCGGTGAGAAGTTTTGGGAGCCGATACGAAAATATCTGAACCATTTTAAAGTGAGGGCTTCCTATGGCTTGGTAGGTAGCGATGAAACTGGATTGGCTAGTGGCGCCCCACACTTCCTCTACAAATATGACATTGACCTATCCGGAGGATGGGGATTCAAATCCGGCACGAATAACTCCAATAGCCAAAGTTACACAGGATTACGCATAAAAGATTATCCCATAACCAATGCTTCGTGGGAACGCTCCAAACAGTTTGATATTGGTGTGGATATGCAATTTTTCAATCAAGTGGACGTGATCTTCGATTATTATAAGTATAAAAGAGACCGCATTTTGCTGAACCGTGCGTCTTTCCCACGGATTCTGGGTTATGAAGTAGCCACTCCGTGGGCCAACATGGGGCGCGTGGATAATGAAGGTGTGGAGCTGAGTGTGAACTGGAGAAAACAGCTTAACCGCGATTTGGCAGTAGACCTCCGTGTCAACTATACATATTCAAAGAATAAGTACGTATATAAGGACGAACCAGACTATCCTTATGTATGGCAAACAGAAACCGGAAAACCGTTGGACTGTGTACGAGGCTATATTGCCGAAGGGCTGTTTGTAGATCAAGCCGACATTGACTCACATGCTGTCCAAAACAACTTTGGTAGCGACGTGATGCCTGGAGACATCAAGTACCGTGATGTAAACGGTGACGGTAAAATTAGCGAGGAAGATAAAGTGGTCTTGTCTCCTTATGGCTGGACCCCCCGTATCCAGTATGGCCTTGGAGTCAGTGTGATGTGGAAGAAGTTTGATGCCAATATTTTCTTCAATGGTTCGGCCAAAAGAAGTATCCGTCTTATGGATGGTGGAGATAGGATTTACCCGTTCGTACAAACACAACATCATGGACGTACAAACCTGATGCAGTGGATTGCCGACAGTCACTGGACAGCTGATGGAGACAATACTAATGTTGTATGGCCACGTATGGGTATCTCGCAAGCGCAAATAGCTAATAACTTACAGCCCAGTAGTTGGTGGATGAGGAACGGCAATTTCTTGCGCTTTAAAACGCTGGAAATAGGTTATCGGCCAATTTCGTATTGCCGTATTTATTTTAGCGGAGACAACCTGGCCGTATGGTCACCTTTCAAGTACTGGGATCCTGAACTGGACTACAACATGTATCCGTTAAGCAGAACCTTCAACATTGGCGTACAACTGAACTTCTAAAACTTGAGTCATGGAAAAACAATTAAGAACAAAACAGAATCAACCGATATTTAATATGAAACTGAATAGATTTAAATCTAAAATGTATGTAGCCATTGCTTCCGCTCTCCTGATGCCCGTAATAGTTTCGTGTAGCTATTTGGATGTATCTCCAGCGGAAACAGTAGATAAAGATGACATGCTCGTGACACAAGTAGATGCCTTGAAGTATCTGTATAGCTGCTATGGTCCTATACAATATGATAATTTAATAAGGGTTTTTCGCCCGTTCAACTTGCGGCAGGGAAGTGATGAATTTGTTGCATTGGCCCCTCAAAACACAGATTGGCAGCGCTATCAGTGGGATCAACCTTCAGGTGCCAACACCTATTACGGGGCCTTTATAAATTATTATGACGCTATCGGCTATTGTAACCAATTCATTCGAGATTTGAGTGAGGCGGAAATAGTTGAGCTAAATCCATCCGATGCCGCACAGTATATTGCTGAAGCTAAATTTCTCAAGGCTTATTTTCATTACAAAGCTATGGAAGAATATGGCCCTATTCCCATTATGGATGTGATGTTGCCAATGGACATTTCAAAAGAAGATTTGCCTGGACGTTCACATATTGATTATTGTGCCAAGTATATTGCGGACTTGTGCGACGAAGCTTATGCCAACTTACCGATTGCCCACAGTAATCCACAATATTATGGACGTGCAACAAAAGCAATGGCTAAGTTCTTGAAAGCAAGGGCCTATTGGCTGACTGCTTCACCACTTTATAACGGAGAGTTCCCACATCCGACATGGAGCAACGAAGAGTATGAAACTCCGGGCTATGGAACAGAGCTGGTAAGTCGTACTTATGACGCTCAAAAATGGGAAACAGCACGAGTAGCATGTTTGGAGGCTATACGTGAAGCTGATGCTGCCGGACATAAACTGTATGATTTGGAAGCTTCAGAGGCTCGGCGTCTTGCTGATAATATCCCATTGCCGCAAATACCTGGTCTGGATACCACTACTCCAGAAGGTGAAGAGTTTGCCAAACGAGTGATGTTGATGCGTTATGTGCCAGTGGCAGGTCCCAATGAAGGGAGTTCTGAGTTTATCTGGGGAATGTTAGAAATTGCTCCCGATGTGGATAATGCTTCCATGCCACACTATGTTATCACTGATCAAAATGGTATCTTGCGCGGGGGATGGGGATGGATAAGCCCTACGCTCTATACTGTAGAGCACTTTCTCACGGCCAATGGGAAAGTGCCTTCCGAAGATGAGAACTTTCCTTCTGAAGAAAACTGGTTTAAGTCTGCTGGACTCAATAATCCGGACATTGTCAATCTCTATGTAAACCGCGAGCCCCGTTTTTATGCCTATATTGGTTTTGATGGCGATGAATATTCTCCGGTTATCAAAAACGGTGCTCCGCTTATTTTGGATATGAAAAACAGTCAAGAGAATGGTTACAATCCGAATTTTGGGGCTAACAATCAGTCGCAGACGGGATTTTTAAACAAGAAAATGGTACATCCCAATGCACGTTATACAGGTATTGATGGCAACAACAATCTGGCGCTGGGATATGATCATCCCTTCCCTTTATTTCGTGTGGCCGACTTGTATTTGATGTATGCTGAGTGCTGTGCCCGGCAGAACAACCATTTGGATGAAGGATTAAGCTACCTGAATAAAGTACATACCCGTGCGGGTCTGAAGGCTTTCTGTGAAAGTGAAATGAGTGGAAATGGACAGTTGCTGGAAGCCGTACGCAACGAGATTTTCTCCGAATTCTATTTTGAAGCTCGTCGCCAATTAGAAATTCGCCGCAACGTAGAGGGGGACAAATATATGAGCAAAAGCCATTATCGCAAGTTGAACTGTATGGTAACTAATCCTACGTTTGAAGAATTCAACCAAATTGAAGTTATCGACCAGCCATTCAAGTGGAACGACCGCATGTACTTATATCCGGTTGTTAATTCTGAAGTCTACGCTAATCCACAACTGGTACAAGCTCCTTACTATTAATAAATCAAAGAATGGATAGGAAGTATGGTAATCCTTTCTAACTTGATTTGCCCAATAAAATGTAATTAATATTATAAAAAGACTATGAAGAAAGTTGTAAAAATAACATTGATTTTGCCCTTCTTGCTGTCGGCTTGCAATGACAATATAGACATACAAGATTGGTTTCCTACTGAATATCATAAAATTCTTTACATACAGGAAAGTGGAGAACAAGAGGTTACACTTTACAATACAGGTGAAGATAATGTTTATACATTTACAGTATGCAAGGCTGGCAGTGACCCATCACTTGAGGCTCATGTCCGTATTGATGTAATGTCACAAAGTGATGTTGATGTAAAATATTCCAATAATCAAGGGGTTCCTTATAAAATCATTCCATCTGAAACATTTACTTATGAACCATCTGAACTGACATTTGCTTCCTCTGATATTTCTAAAAAAGTTACTGTCGCAATCAATCCGGAGAAACTAAAAGAGATAATGGAACTCCCTTCCGAAGTAAATACTCGCTGGCTCCTTCCGCTTGTTGCTGTAAGTGAGAACGATTCGATTAACATTGATAAAAGAGACTATACTTTACTGATAAACGATGTTATGACATTGCTGGCTGGCTTTAAAAAAACTGGAACGCAAATCATCAATCATGATTATACATCTGGCACATTTGTCACTTCAGTACCTTTTGGCTTATTGGAAGTAACCAACAAGTGGGACATCAATGCCACCATTAAAGTGGATAAAAATTACGTAAAGGAATATAATAACAACAACAACACAAACTACCAGATACCTGCCGATGGTTCATATAGTATTGATGAAAACGTGACTTTGTCTTCGAATATGCAGAATGTTTCTATAAACATTTCTATTTCTGATTTTGGAAATCGAAAATCCGGCTGTTTTATGCTTCCTATCCGTATTGCCGATATTTCGAGGTTTGAGCTATCCGCTGAGGCAAATCTCTATGCTCCAATAGTAAGGCTACTGGGCAAACGGCTTGACCGTTCGGGATGGACTGCCGAAGCTTGTTCTGAAGAAATGACGGGTGAAGGTACGACTGGTCGCATCATGGATGTGCTGGATGGTAACCACGATAATTTCTGGCATACGAGCTGGCAAAGCGGTCCATTCTGTAATCATCCGAATGAAAGCCATTATGCTGTTTTCGATACAAAAAGCGAACATATGTTTACACAAGTCGGAATCATTCAACGGAATAATAGCGATTGGGGACTGTGTGTGCAAAATTATGAAGTATTCATCAGTTCAGACAAAAAAAATTGGGTATCAGCAGGCAGATGTTTTGCAGAACGTAGTACCGACGAATTAATTGCAGATATTACACCGATGAAGGGACGGTACGTGAAGTTGTGCTTTCTAGACTCCAGACGTTCTGACGGACAGATAAATCTTTCCGAGGTCTATTTCTATGGTGAATAATGTCATTGCAGAAAGATGTGGCAAAGCCGGTTGCTTTGCTATCTGGTCAGTTTATCATGGTTTTGTCACATCATTACGGATTTTGTCTGTGTAATGAACATTTTCAGGTTGGTCAAAAAGTACCCAATTTTACTTTTAATACTTGTTTTTAAAATTATGAAATCAGAAATCAATCAAATTATCTTGATGCTACTAGTATCCCTATGTGGGATATCCTGTAAAAGTCACAATTTATCTTCAGAAGAAGAACAAAGCGAAATAAAGGAAGAACGTTATTGGAACCCCATTATTAATATTTCTGTTCCCGATCCTACAGCCATTCGTGCAGTTGATGGAACTTTCTATCTGTATGGAACGGAAGATACACGTAATATACCTATATATCATTCCCAAGATATGGTGAACTGGAAGTTCGTCGGTACCGCTTTCACGGATATTACTCGCCCTCAATTTCCTGCGCAAGTTTCTGCCTCAGAGGCCAGCCTTTGGGCACCAGAAATTCGTTATATTAAAGGGAAATATGTTCTATTCTATTCGTTGGCACGGTGGGGGGAACATTGGGTTAGTACAGTTGGATATGCCTTGTCTGACAAGCCAGAAGGACCTTTTGTTCCCAAAGGTTATGTATTGACCAGTAAAGAAATGGGAGTAGAAAATTCTATTGACCAATTCTATTATGAAGAGGATGGCAAACATTATATGTTATGGGGAAGTTTCTTCGGTCTATATATCGTAGAATTGAGTGTGGCAGATGATATGACTATCACGGCAAAGAAAGAAACCATGAAACTTATTGCTGGTAATGCCTATGAAGGTGTTAATGTATGGAAACGGGACGGGTACTATTATCTGTTTGCTTCTATTGGCTCTTGCTGTGAAGGAATCAAGAGTACATATCAAACGGTGGTGGGGCGTTCGAAAAGTCTATTCGGTCCTTATCAAAATAAGGCTGGAGAACAAATGCTAAACAATCGGCATGAAGTGGTACTTCGAAGTAGTGTGGATAATGTTTTTAAAGGTACTGGGCATAATTCTATATTGCTGGAAGACGATGCCGGGCAGACATGGATGATTTATCATGCTTATTATAAACCTTGGGCTACTGGGGACAATGGCCGAAGTGTCAGCATGGACATGGTAAAATGGGTGGACGAATGGCCTTATGTCAATGATGGTACTCCATCTGTTAGTGCCAAGGCTCCAATAGTTGATAAATAAAGATAACGAGAAGATATGAAAAATTTGTTGTTGCTATTTATTATGGTTTCTTTTGTGTGTACGTCTTGTACAACAAAAACAAGTTCTCAGGAAAAACGAAATATCTCTATAAAGTCGGTAACAGCTACTTACAAGAATCCAGTCTATGCTGAAAATTCGCCAGATCCGTCGGTGGTACGGGGAGACAATGGTATGTTCTACGTATTTTCTGGTTCTATGGTTTTAGAATCACCGGATTTGGTCAATTGGGAGCGTCGTAATCGTTGGGCATTTGATATTACTCCCAAGTGGACGAAAGGTGATATTTGGGCTACTGATGTGACAAAGTGTGGTAATCATTATGTGATGTACTATGCACTCTCTGAATGGGGTGAGCACTGGAAAAATGGAGTGGGAGTGGCAATAGCCGATCAACCGGAAGGACCTTACACTGACAAAGGCAAGCTTTTCACTTCAGAAGAAATCAAAGTAGGTAACAGCATTGATCCTCATTATTTTGAAGAAGATGGAGTGAAATATCTTTCTTGGGGAAGTTTCTATGGGCTGTATGCAGTGGAGTTGAGTAATAACGGTCTTAGTGTGAAAGCAGGATGTAAAGCAGTAAAACTTGCAGGAGATGCTTATGAAGGCATAATGATACACAAACATAATGCTCATTATTACTTGTTTGCTTCTACGGGGAGCTGTTGCGATGAACTGAATTCTTCCTATACTACTGTAGTGGGGCGTTCGGATAGTTACTGGGGTCCTTATGTAAATCGGAAAGGTGAACGTATGTTGGATAATAAGCACGAAGTGCTAATTTCCAATAACGATTATTTTGTGGGAACAGGACACAATTCAGAGATTGTGAACGATGATAGTGGAAACGAATGGATTATGTATCATGCTTATAATGTTGCCAGACCGGAGGATGGGCGAGTGTTATTGTTGGACCGTATTTATTGGAAGGATGGATGGCCTATGGTGCAGGGCAATCATCCTTCCCATAACCCCCAGAAGGCGCCAACCATTAAATAATGTAAATACGATATAAGTAAATAAATAGTTTATTGAAAATTAAGGATATAGTGGTAAAAGTGACAAATTTATAGTGACTAATTATAACTTTAACACGATTATCACTATGTTCTTAGACTCTAAAGTTACAGAGACTTATTGTATGGTTGATGATTTTTGTAAGGAATTTGTGTTGTAGTAATAGGAAAAATATATGATTGAAGATAAGAAAACTATGTATCGTAACAAGTCCAACCATATGAGTGATGTCGAAATAATGGTGATTCTTATCCTATTCCATTCCGTTTTTTTGCTACTTCAAGCATTATTAAAAGAAGCATGCTTGCAAACACTTGAAGGGCTTGTTTCCATGATGTGTATCCTATAATCGTGTTGTGGGATAGAAAAGGGAAGACTTGCTTCCTCTGACCTTTTTCATTAAGAAAGTTTTATTGGGAATCTGTACCGAAATTGGCTTTATCAACTCCACTCTCCTGTATGTCTCCGTAACTAACGGATATTGATTCACAAAACTCTCGAAGGACTTGTCCTACGTGGAAAATGTTTTATGGAACGGTTCTTCGGATTCAAGTTGCATACTTATCAATGACAAAGAAGAAATACTTAATTTATGTTCACCTCGAAGAATGTAAATAATTGGGAGACATTGAAATAAGCTAAGTTCTTGAAAATATTAGAAAGAAAAAATTGTGTATACAAAGGATATATCGGTTAGACCATATGTAAAAGCTTATTTTTTCAACGGCATACAGTTTGTTACTAAAGCTAAAAACAATAGGAACTCCTTGATGAATATAAGTCGGTAAGATTTTGCTCAGAAAAGGAGTATTAATGGAAACCGTCAATGATAAACTGAAGAACATTGCATAAATTGAACACCTCATATACCATTTTTTAGTAGTTTCATTGTAAATCCCTTGTGGCTATTGTTGCCTACTGTTCTTTAAAAAACAGCTATTGATATCAAATTTATTAATGACAGGTAACTGGTTATTTTCTGATTTTATATCACACTAACACATGAAATTTACTGTAAGAACAAAAAGTCGTTTTAAATTTATCCCTATATTGCGAAAAAGTAACTTCTTGCCATAGCATATGTATGAAATATACTGTTGATATTATGAAAGACCTTACAAATGGTCGACGAATTCTTTAGGCGACATACCGAACTGCTTCTGAAAACATTGAGCAAAATATGAAGAAGAGTTGAATCCTACCATCTGGCTTACTTCGTTAATTCGATGATTTCCTTCTCTGAACAAATAGGCTGCTTTTTTCAGGCGTTCTAATTGTATATAATTATTAGGAGTTATATTAAGTGTGCTTTTAACTTTACGATGCAAAGTGGAATTACTGACATGCATTAGCTCTGCCATTTGTTCCAAATTGAAATCTGGGTCTTGCATATGTTCTTCCACTATTTGCGCAAGCTTGTGTAAGAATTCCCGTTGGTCACTATTCAATCCTATGGATTTGGCTGATACGAAAGGAGATTGTAGAAAGTTGTTTCGCAGTTTTTCACGGTTTTCCAATAGATTATTGATGGTGGTATGTAATAGTTTTATGGAAAAAGGCTTTTCCATATAGGCATCAGCTCCGCATTTCAAGCCATCAATTTTATCTTGTAAATCAACTTTGGCGGTGAGCAATATTAGCGGAATATGACTAAATTTTAAATTAGATTTGAGTAGATGACATAATTTCAGTCCATCTATATCGGGCATCATAACATCCGATATGATGAGGTCTATATTTTCATTTTCAAGTAAATAGATCGCTTCCCTACCATCTGCAACTACTAATACATGATAAGTGGCAGATAATTGATGAGCAATGAATGTACACATTTCTTTATTGTCTTCTACTACCATGATGGTGTACTGTGGCAGAGAAGAGGTTCCAGTCTTTCCTTGTTCAATAATATTGTATTCTTTTGTTATCTGAGATGAAGTGGGGCATGTTGAGATGATAGGAATAGAAAGGATAAATCGAGTTTGTGCAGTATTGGGATCTAATGTTAAAGCGCCATGATGCAATTCTGTCAATAAACGTGCCAGCGGAAGTCCGATTCCAGTACCGGATGCTTTTTCCCTGCATTGTACGAAGGGTTTAAATATCTCCTCTCTCATTTCAGGGGAGATTTCTGGTCCGTCATTACACATGGATAACAAAAAGTGACCATCTTCAGTCCACAGACGAATGTGTAGATAGGTTTCTGCATATTTAATAGCATTGCTGAAAAGATTACTGATAATTTTGGTGATAGCCTCATTGTCGGCATATGTGGTAATATCTTCTTGTCGTTCAATGATATATTCTATATTTTGTGACTCAGCCAATGGGAGAAATTGTTTATAGAGATTTTCCAGAATAATATCTATTCTGCATTCTGCCAATTGTAGTTTTACACCCAATGTCTCTGCTTTTTGGAAATCAAGCAGTTGATTTACCAAATTGAGCAATCTATTGGTGTTCATATCTATGATTTGCAGATTCTCATGCATTTGTACCGGGATATTTTTCGGAGTAGCAAGTATGTTTTCCAAAGGTACTTTAATGAGAGTTAGCGGAGTACGTATCTCATGAGTAATATGAGTAAAGAATTCTATTTTGGCATTATATAAATCATGTTCCTTTTTGCGCTCAATTTTTTCAACCAGAGTTTGTCGTTTCTTTATATATTTTTTACGGATTATTATTAAACTGATAATAATGATAACTATTGTAAAAAAAATGTACAGCAAGTATGCCCAAACCGAAAGGTAGAATGGAGGATGAATACAAATCTGTAATTTTTTATGAATGTATTCTCCTGATTTCGGTTTATAGGTATTCTTCAGATGCAAAGTGTAGGTACCGTAGGGTAGATGTGAGTAGTTGATGATATGTGTAGATTCCACTTCATACCATTCTTCATTGAAACCTTCTAAACAATAAACCAGTTGGTGTAAACTGGGGGATTGATAGCCCAAAGCTGCTACGTGTAATGAGAACGAATTTTGGTTTGCTTGTAACTCAATCTTATCAGATAAACAGATGCTTTTCTTAAGGGGAGATTGTCTTGAGTTGACATTTACCGGCTTATTAAGGATGGATAAGTCAGTAATGACAATAGGTGGATTGAAGTTATTATCTGTGAAAGTACTCGGCTTAAATCGTATGAATCCATTGATACAGCCAAAATAGATTTGTCCTTCAGTGTCCTTGTAACTGGCTTGATAATTAAACTGGTTGGTTAGGATTCCATCATCTACAGTATAAATTCGCTTGTAATTCTTGTTAGGATTGAAACACACTAATCCGTTGTTAGTAGTGAGCCATAAATTTTTTTGATCATCCTCTTGCATGCAGTAGAAGGTGTTGCCTGGAAATCCATCTTCGCTATTATAGCAAACAAAACTATCGTTTTGAGGTACGTATCGACAAAAACCTCCTCCTTGTGTCAAGAACCAAAGCTGCCGGTTACTGTCCTCATAGATATCAGTTACTTTATTATAAGGAAGTGAAGAAGGATCGTTTGGGTCATTTCTGAAAAACTTCCAGGTATCATTATGGATATCATAACGATAGACTCCATTGGCATAAGTGGCCACCCAGATATTGTTTTGGTAATCTTCAAGGATATCGTATATACAATACCCTTCTAATTGTGGCACGGATCTGAAGTCATCTGTATCATAGCTATATTGTAGCAACCCATGTATAGTACCTATCCATAATGTATTTCCAGTCGTTTTTTTTATAGCAAATATATCATTAGTGTTCAGCCCATTTAGTACATTGCTTTTACTATAATGTTTCACTTTTCCTGTACACAAGTCTATTCGGCTTAGCCCGCCGGAAAAGTTTCCTACCCATAACCAGTTTTTATCTAGGCATAATCCGTGTACATTACTTGATAGATATGGATGTTTGAAAGGGATGATGCTATCTTTGGTTTGATCAAAATAAAATAGCCCCTTGTCCTCAGTACCGATCCATAGATTACCATCACTGGCCTCACAAAATTTGCTTACCCTTTTTCCGAATCCGTGGTATCTTTCAGGATAGAACTTCTCAAAATGGTTGTAGGGGTAAGGATAATAGTTGACTCCTCCGAAGTAAGTTCCTAGCCACATTCCTCCTTCTCGGTCATGGCAGATAGCATAAATGACATTGTCACTCATGGCGTAAGAAGTATTGTTTTCCGGTGCAGTAATGTGTAAACAAGTATCTTTTTCTGTATTATAGATATACAATCCATTTTCAGTTCCTATCCATAATTCATTGTCTGACCTATAACATAATGTACGTACATATCCGTTGATTAATCTACGGGTCTTATGAGTAGTTAAATTTACTTCTGTGAGTCCGTTGACAGAACCTATATATCGGTAGTGGTGTTTTCCCTTGATTTGTACTGTTATATTATCATTTTTGAATGGCTCATTTCCATTGACATCTTTAAATGGTAACAATGTTCGGAAGTTGTCTTCGGAATAATAGAGATTATTGTCATACAACCCTAACCAATACTTTTTTCCTGTTTTCCAAAAATGATTGATGTTTGGAAGGGGAATATTTTTTCCTCTCTTATGTATGGGCAGTTGGTTGGTGAGTGTATTTTTATGTATATTGTAACAGAACAAGCCTTGGAAGTCCGCTGCAATCCAGACGTCTCCTCCTTCCTCTATTGATATCTGAGTAATGGTGGACCGAATACTTTCTTTTTGAGGGGTAGTTACTCGAAATGGACTGAATGTTTCCGTTTCTGTATTATAGATGTACACTCCCACATCAGTTCCTATCCATATATTACCTTGAGAATCTTCGGTGAGAGTAGTGATGTAGTTGTTTCCAAGAGTAGAATTCTCCTTTTTAAAAATCTTGAACTTTATTCCATCATAACGATTCAGTCCATCTTTGGTTCCGAACCATATAAATCCTTGTCGGTCTTGCATAATAGCTAATACACTATTGTGAGAAAGGCCATTATATATATCCAATGTTTTGAAATAAAGCTTTGATGTGTGTTGTGCATATAAATTGCCACAATATATAAAAAGATAAATTATACAGCATATAGTGGATAACTTCATTGTTATTCTCTTGTTTTTATTTGTCTGTTTATTTAGATTCATGATAATATATTGACCAATGATATTTGCAATAGACTTACGATGCATAATTGCAAAATTACCTAATTTATTGTTATATCTTTATTTAAAGGTAAATGTATAATTTGAAATATTTATTTTTATAACATATATTAATAATTAAAAAAATGTACGATAATCGTTTTTACCTAAAAGTACTTATTTTTCCGAGAAATGTAAGCGACTGCTCAACTACATCTTGTGTATTCAATTTATCTGTAAGATGCACTCCATTGTAAGTGCATCTTAATTTTTATATACCAACTTGTCTCAGGGTTGTTTTTGAGTGGCAGTCTCGTTTTTTCCTGCATTTTCCCGGAACTGTCCCGATTATTTCTTCCATACATCCGGCAGCAGCTCCTTCAGGTCTCTATCTGATTTGAGAGCCAAATAATAAGAGAGTCTGCCGTTCACATCATTTCAGCCACTCTCTCGGGGTGACACCACGTTCCTTACATGAGCCAAGCAAAGAATAGATTATAGCCGTATTCTCAGCCGCTTCATGGTTTCCGCAGAACGGCATGTCTTGATATGACCAGTGATCATAGGGAACTACAGCGGTCAAAGACAAGCGCATCAAAGGGAAAGGGATACTTGGGAAAGCTGAAAGTTTAGGGTATCCTTGAAAAGCCATGTTTTCAATCCTCGTGACTCCCTGCAGTATGATTACTTCTTCCGGTTCATTGTTGAATGACGTATCTGCATTTTCCGAGAAGCAGCATTCAAAGCCAGCCTTTCAAAGTGGTCATAGAATAATGGAGGGAAGTCCTTTTCCGGAGGATTACTCTTAGAAAGATACAGCTTCACAACCAAAGAAAGAAATGAGAAACTGGGTATTAAACCCAATTTCTCTTGTTGTCTTATCAGTCCCTATGCCACTATCCTGATTTCATGGAAGGAATATGACATGTCCTGATTTTCTGGCAATCTCATATATCTCTTCAAGGCATTGTGTATAGCCTTCATCTTAGAAGGCACCCTTTTTCTCACTATTCCGGAGATATATCGGGCTGCTTCTCCGATAGTCATGAAAAACTCCGGTTGGTTGTCAAAGGAGTCCAGACAGTAAGGTTCCGGAAAATACATGCCGGTCGTATCATTGGTGGAATAGACATTGTTTCCCGGCTCAGATTCACGGTAGTACACCTTGACGGACGGAAATGTCCGTTCTATGTTTTCTCTGAGTCCGGACTGCTCGTACCATGCCGTATAATGATTAATCATGAGCACGTTGCCGCCCAGCCTATAACCGGTTATCTCCCCTCGGCAGTTGAACGTCGTCCAGTCTCCGTCAAGCCTTTCAACCAGATTCCCCAGCCACCATTTGCCAAAACCGTTCTCTATGATGGTGGTCTTTCTCTTGTCCATATACTTCAACACCTTGTGCAGTGACCTTACTTCCTTCGGGTCACCAACGCACTTGTATTCCACATCACACCAATTCGGCATGGCGTACCTCCTTTCTCTTTTGACCATATAGAACTCCGGTATCTTTGCTGACATCATTTGTCAGCTCTGTAAAATTTGGGTGCAGTGGAATAATCTTCCCGGCACCTCTCTGATTTTTAGTATTCTCTTTCATTTTCAAATTATTAATTAAGTTATTGTTCCCAAGAAAGCACACCTTCAGGAAGTGGTGAAATTCTTCATGTCCAGCACAGTATCCAGTAGGGTGTGTCTCTCCTATTATAAGAATATGAAGCTTTGCAACCTCCCTTTTTATTGTCCGGATTGTTATCTGTTTATATCCGATATGGTATTCAAGGTACAATTCTATTATTGCAGCAATACTATCTGAACATAGTATATTCTATTATGAAAAATGTTGCATGGCAGTGGTTGGACAGTTGACCGGAGGCAGATTGTATGATAGGATTCACTACCATTTATATCTTAATAATACCCACTCAGGCGGCGTGAGCCTACAACAGACGAAAGAGAGAAAATATTATATTCCAAAATCAACTTTTTTTGCTAAAATTGAGATTTTTACTTAAAAGAAATTGATTGCATAAGGAAAAAAATTGATTGCGTTCCGTTTACTCTCCATTGGCTAGATTGAGTACCCGAAAATGTTGCATATGTAAAATCAATATATGCCTCAGTTGTTTAAAGGTGGAAATTATAAAACAACACATCAAAGTACCCGACTATAATCACGGTTTCTATTCCACTTTATTATGATTCAGTAGTTTATTTGTTCTTCCCATCCTCAAGAGAAGAAGGGGGGAAAGTGGAAAGGGGAAATTGTAAGACTTATTTTTTGATTAATTTTTGGATAGATAAAAATTAAAAAGTGACTACAAAAATACCGTTTCCAACTTTTTTTCCGATATTACCGTTCCCCTTATTCTTTTGAGGTAGACAAGGAAAGAGAATGCGGTTAACACTATCAATTAGTCTAACTATAACTGAGATAAGAAAAATATGCGCCAATCCCAGACAATTATTACTGGTCATTCTGATTAACCGAAAACAACAACCAGCTATCTTTATTACTATAAATTTTATCAGTCAACTATTAATAAAAACAATTGAATAAAATTCTCACATTATTCTATCTTGCTAACAGAATTCAAACAGTATAATAATATCAATCAACGGCTGGGTTAATCAAAGTATTCCGATAATTTTATTGCATATCATCATTCACAATCCCAGGCAAAATAATTGTTGGCAGAAAATATATCATTTCTGCTCAATATAAAAAAATACCAATATTATTCATCCGGTTAAAAATATGGTGATAAATAAACAATGTCGTTTGCTTTACCCGTCATGGAGATAGAAATATGTGTGTTTTAATCATCATAGTAATGTAATCAGGGTAAGTCAGAGGCAAAAGTGATACGTAGCAACATTATACTGGTAGCTTTAAATGTGTTAGCTCTTATTGCATATATTAATTATATATTGTTTCTTTGCAAAAGAACAAAAATAGATACAGCGAGAAAAAGACAATAAATATTTATAGGAAAATGTATTTCATCATCTATTGAACAAGACTATGGCTGAAGAAAGGAATCTCAAAAAGCACATTAAACTTTATAAGTTAAGCATGAAAGATGTGAATGATTTTAAAATTTGCCAACGTTATTGTCTAATTATTTTTCTTACTAAAAAATAATATATTATGTGCCTTTCTAAATTAATATAACATCATTTTTTTAATTAATTTATTTTCAGATTAGAATAATAAATATATGGATTCAACGATTTTGTTAACTAATTATCCTAGAATAAAACAATTTGTTCAATTTGAAGAAATAACAACGAAAGAGTCGCTTGATGCAGTATTCGGATATGATATAAATCCGGACACCAAAGCTGTCACACTACAGATAGCCAACGATCTTATAACAGCACTATTGATATATGATAAAGTATATGTTGAGGCCAGTCATATTTGGGATATAATTCAAGTATGGGGAAGTGAATATCTAAAAGAGCTATTGAGGCTAAACTTTCTCCAAGTAATTCCGGATCAAGGTTTAAATCCTGTAATTAAAAGAGCGGAGTCTGGTTGGAAAGTGGGATTCTTTGCATATGGTCAACATACACTCTTACCAAATGAATCTCCACGCATATTTCAACCACATAAATGGAGTCATATAGAAAATCAATTCAGAAGAGCGGGAATTGCTGAGCGAGAAACTAATGCCCTTATATATCTAATTAATGAAAACAGTGTTAATATAGATGAGGATGATATCATCCAAAGAGCTACTGAAGAAACCATATCAGATCTTCATAACCAATTATTGCTTAATCAATATAAATTGATAAATCCGATTTCTGGCAAATTGGCAGGTGCGGATTTTCCAAAACTTTTGAGATTGCAAGAACTCAACAAAACAGCGGTATTGGCTTCAATATTAAAAACTGACTGTGTTAAAACTGATGCGGAAATAAACTTAGTATTGGCATTAAAATCTTCATCTGAATTTGCTTCTAAATATAAAAATGGTATTGATATTTTGAATAAAATTGAATATGAAAAAGGATTTCCTGATTTAGGGGAGCTATTTATTTCCCAAATAATAAAACTCGATGATATTTTAAAGCTAAGAAACGATTTTCAAGGTAAAATATTTAGATATTGGGCTCAAAGTACAGAATACGATGAAAAGTTAATGCGCCAAGAAATAATGAGTTTAGTACATAATGCTTTAGGAAATAACATATCCAATGCAATCAGAATGCTTGCTTGTAATTTTATAGGCCTTACAGGCTTTGTTCCAGGAACGCTAGCTTCATGTATTGATAGTTTTATCCTTAATAAGATTGCTAACGGCTGGCATCCCAATTTCTTTTTGGACAACAAAGTCAAAAATATGCTTGACAAATGTATAGCTATCAAAGAGCAGGAACAAAAGAAAAAATTAGCTCAATATTGTTTTAAAGATATAGGTCGTAATGATCCTTGTCCATGTGGAAGCAAGAAAAAATTCAAGTATTGTCATGGAAAAGTCATTTACTAATTACATATCAATACCAACAAAATCCATGAATGTCAACCAATGAGTGGAACGATAAAATTTTTTCCAGTCATTTTTGTCTTATTCCACCATTTATAGAACCGGATGAAATGATTGTCGGCAAAAAATGTATAAAACCATGCCGAGACTATTCATCCGGTTAAGAATATGGTGATAAATAAACACTCTCATTTGCCTTACCCGTTTCATGGAAACATTTTATCAACCATCATAATAATATAATTAGAGGTTAGTCAGAGACAGAAGTACAGACGAAGTATGAGTATGGTACATAACCGGAGGATGGAATAATTTAATCACATAAATGCTTACTCTTTAAGCTTTTGTACATGATTTGTAACATTTTTTATTCCACCTTGTCTTCCAGTTATGTATTACATTCCACTTACGTTCCACGCTCTTGTCTCCGACCAACCCGAAGAAAGAAAAAAAGAGAACCAGGCATTATCTCAGCTCTTCTTTTTCTCTTATTCATCCACTACAGTAAACTCGTGGAAAGAATACCGGACATCCTCATCGTTCTGTTCTTCCATATATTCATCCAAAGCCTCCCCGACAGCATTCTTGTCAGGTTTTACATCTTTCCCTATTATCCCAAAGACGTACGCTGCCGCCTCTTCGATGGTTGTAAAATACTCCGAATCATCATCGTAAGAATCCGGGTAATATCTCTCAGGAAAATACTCACCGCTTGCATCATTGGTATGATACACGCCACATCCGGGTTCTTCTTCACGATAATACACACCCCACGGACGGGATTTCGGTTTCTCGGTTGAGATGAAAGGCAATGACACCGATAGTTTATTACAGGAAATCGAAGAATATTACGAAGGCTTCGACCCTGACAATGAATCCTGCCTATGGATTGGCAAGAACGGCGCACCTTACCGAATCAAAGACATCGTGAACGATATGGAGCAGGCAGAAGCCATGATAGAAAAACTTTATGAGACATTAAAAACAACCATGCAATGAAAACGAAAACCCTCTACACACGAGACGCCGAAAAGGCAGGGATAAGCCGTTCCCCAAACTTTCACCGCACGGGGGGGGACAATGTATCGAGCGAACCCAAAATTTACTACAACACGGCTCATTAATTTGATATTCATTATGAAAAGAACAAGTTACAGGAAAGATTTTCAGAGTTGGAAAGGTATGGTGGCTCTAAAATCACTCTGTTGCAATATAGTCGCAGGCCGTTTTGATTGGAAGAAGTACGCTGCTATGACAGAGGGCGGGTTGGCAATGAAACTATTCAGGGAGCGGTGTATGTGGAGTTTAATATTTTTACTTTCAACCATATGTCTTTTCCTGATTTTTTGCAAATTCTTTGCAAAAACCAACCGCCATACAATAAATCTTCGTAACTTTAACCTCTGAAAACATAATGATAATCGCTTAGAATGTCAGTTGAATACTACAAACATATTGCTTTTATTATTATATTGCTGATTTTCAAATGAATAAATTTAATATTTATTACCGACTCACATTATATTTACAGAATTAGAAGCAACGGAATATGGCACAGACTTTTTATACCAAATGGCAATCTTCTGTCCTTGCAGACGCAGAAGCTTATGTTTCAGATGAATACAGCAATTTTCAAACGGCATTATTGTGTGAAATATCCAGATATGCAGAAGCCGTGGGTGCGGCAATCGTATCCGAGAATAAGGGGCATTACTACACAAGTTGCTTTATTGAACGTAACGGTAAGTTCGTATACCTGAATCATTCCGCAGATATGCGGATGGATGATGGGATAAGGATAGAACTCGGTTCGTTCATGATACGGACTGCCCGGCACGCAAAGGATTATACCGGTGGAAGCAATCAATATTGTGATATGCCGCAGTTACAGTCAATGATTGACAAACTATTGTCGTAATGATAACATATAGCCCGTAGCGGAATGGAAAACCGGTAGGGACTATAAGAATGCGGAGCGATTTCACTTACTTGACTATGACACTTTTGTCTTCCAGTTATGTCATACATTCCACTTACGTTTCACACTCTTGTCTCCGACCAACCCGAAGAAAGAAAAAAAGAAACCAAGTATTACCTCAGTTTCTCTTTTTGGTTTGACTATAACAGATTGAGTTCTGTCTCTTCTCCGTTCTGATAGCAATGGATGTCCAGATTTTCTGTAACCATCCATTGGCAACTGTTAAGTCTGAATCCGTATCTCTCCTCGATGGTTGAAAGGAAAGATTCAAAGTCCTCATATTCCTCTGATTCTCTCAGTTCTTCGTCCGTCAGCTTTATGATATTCAGACAGCCGACAAAAAAGTCTAGAATCAATACATACTTAGGTTCCATAATTTCAATCCTCTTTTAAGTTATACCTTTTAATCAGTTTATATACAGTTGATTTGGAGAAGCTGCATCCCTGGGAAGTAACGAATCCCTCCCTGTTCAGAATATCCGCTATCTCCTTTAGTGTATGGTTCTCCTTGATTAATGTACGGAGCATTGCGACAGCTCTCGTATTATTAGGGTTATTGTCCGCTTTCCGCTTACAAGTCTTGATACTGTTCCGGATAGCTTGCTTATGCTTATCCATCAAGTGTTCCGGATTGCCAAGTCTGAATCCTCTTGCTTTCTTGGCCTGCAATGATGCTTTCGTTCTGGCTGCTATCAATTCAGCTTCGTATTGAGATATTGCGGACAGGATATGCAGCATCATCTTGTTTGCCTGTGGGAAATCGCAGAATACTATATCCACATCACTTTCTAACAGGTTGGACAGAAATGAAACCGACCTTGCCAGTCTATCCAGTTTTGCTACAATCAACGTTGCTCCATCTTTTCTACATAGGGCCAACGCTTCCTTAAGTTTGGGTCTGTCCTTTTTCCGGCCCGATTCAATTTCGATATATTCAGCAACCGGAGTTTTTCCACAGAGGTATTTCTGTATTATCTCCCTCTGTGCGTCAAGTCCCAGTCCTGAGTATCCTTGTTTTTGTGTGCTCACCCGAAGATAAGCCACATATTGGTTTTCATTCTTCATCGTCTTTTTTTTAATAGTTTTAACAGTGGTTCCACAGGCTGGATGTTCGTCTAATCTATGGAACCATTCACGTTGGTTCATAAAAAAGGCTTTCCATGAGATTTCGAGTTCCAATAAAATCTACTCCCTCACAGAAAGCCCGTTGTCACATTTCCCGATTTTTCAGGGAACTGCTAATACCTTATAATATTATATGTTTCAGCAATCCTCTTTTCATAATCATCGGTTTTCTCTACAAGTTCATCCACCTCGGAAACAAGCATGTCAAAGTAGATGTCTTCCCTCTTATCCCTGATTTCTCCATCCTCACCAATCAGACAGACTTCAAACAGGTCCGCACCTTCATTCAAGACTATCTGAACTTTTCCGGTGTGCTTGAATCCGTTGACCTTGAATTCAATACCACACTTTATCACTTTCACTGTCTCAATCTCAACTCCCCAGGACATAAGGACGGGGAGATCGGATTTCAGGATTGACCAGATATACCTGGCCAGTTCCAAATCGTAATTCATGTCTCTTTCCATACTTCCAAAGTTTTTAGGTCCGTACTTTTTTCTTCATATATATCTTCTTCATCATCACACCAGAACATCCGGTAATCCTCACATATCCTTCGATAATCCTCCAGCCCGAAATGAGGAAAATTGGTGGAATACATGTCATGAAGGTCTTCAGGGGTTAAAGTCGGGTCATGGTTCAGCATATCGTAAACCTCATCCTCAAATTCATAGGGGCTGAAATATGAATCAGTCAGTACATGAGGATATACATCAGTACAATCCTCTATGATATGCTCTACAAACAGCAGGCATTTCAGCAGGTCTTTCTTTATTGTTATCTCCTCGTCAGAATGGGCATTGTAGTAACCGCATGAGACATTGATGCAGGAGACCCCAAGTCCGTTTTCTTTCAATGCCAGAACATCGGTCATCAAGCCGTTCTCCTCCCTGTAACCCCATTTTTCAGGTTCAAGGGCTTCTATAAACTTTTCGGAACACAAGTCAGAATATCCGATACTTGTAATCAGATCCGAATTACCCTTTCTGTCAGGCTGGATAACGAACCTCACGTCATCGAAGAAGGACATCGCCGCTTCAGAACTTCCCCTGCATCCGGTCTCCTCCTCTCTGAAAAACATTACTTTAATAGAATCATACTTCTTCAGGCATTCAAGGCAGATGAACACTCCGTTCTTGTCATCGGCTCCCAGATTCTCAAATCTCCTGTTCTTGGGCGAATAACCGAATATGATTTCCCTGGTCTCCACCGCCTTGAAATCCTTTGAATGCTTGCAGTGTGAAACCTGGTCGATATGGCTCACCAGGCAGGGATAACTTTCCGCTTCTCCCTTTACCACATACAGGTTCCCGAATTCATCCTTTGACACGGATATGTTTCCGGGAAGTTGTCTTATGTAGGAACAGAGGAACTTCACCATCTTCTGTTCCTTTCCGCTCGGGCTGTAGATACTATACAGCCTCTTCAACAATTGCATATTCATGATTCATCTCTTTTTTAAGTTTATAACCGTATGGAAGGTTGGTGCTCGGATTTACTTTATCAAATACATCCTCACCGAACTCCCATACATCTTCATTCTCAATCAATCCATCCAATGTGTCTATACTAATGGACTTCTCCTCATAGATACCTTCCGATTCATTCCAAATATGAATACAGGTTATATCATCAAGGCTTTCATACCATTCATCATCATACTCGGAATAATACCAGTTCTTCCGCTTGAATTCATCCTCCGCTTTCTCCATACACTTCTTGCAGCAATAGTATTCCTCCGTCACTTCCGAACACATGGCATCATCCAACAGGATATATGTTCCACATTCATCACAGCAGACACAATCGTTTTCATGGTGGTATTCCTGTGTTGATTCTATCCATATAAAATCATCCAGGTTTTCAACGTCTACCCGGATCTCCCTTCCGTTCCGATAGCAGAGTCTTGTATCATCACAATAGTATTGGTGGTAATCATCCCATTCCCGATCGTCATCATCGTCGTCAGTATCACCATATAAGTTCAAGTCTGTGGTGTCAAGGTTATATGAAAAGTGTGAGTTTTCGTAGTTATAGGCTTTATTCAGGTTATAACTGTACCATTTGAAAGAATCCTGATAAGAAAGCGTGTCTTCCAGTTCCAGATCACAGTCAATCTCAAACTTCCTGTCGGATAATGAGTTCCCATGAATATCTACAAATGCGTTAGCTTCATGGCAGGATGCACCCACGATTTTATAACCGTCTATGTAATCACCTTGAATGAGTTTGTCAATCAGTAACCGTTTCAATACATCATCGCCTCCTGAAGAGTATTGCCTTTCAAGCAGCCTCCATTTATTGCCATCCTGATCCGTAACGTCAGTAAATAGAATGGATCTTGCTACAACCAATCCTGTTTTGTCTGTTATGTAAGCCGCCTTGGCTTTTACCGAATCACGATAGAATGAGGTCCGGTCTTCGTCCACCATACATGAACCGAAATTACCTTTGCAATAATCACTATCATATATCTTCCAGAACTCATTGTTTATATGTAGTTCCATATCAGGTGATTTCCCATGTGTATAAGTACACCATTGCTGAGTGAAAACATCTCCTGCAATCCAGTTTACGACACTTGGAGAGAGCAACTTTCCTATCTCTGTCTCAAGGATAAGCTCTCTCATGAATTTTCCGGCCCTCATCTTGAAGACCCGGCTACGTTCAACATTTATATAGCGGACTGAACTTTTATCCAGATCCTCACATACACCCTTGCTTTCGTCAGTCTGATATCTGGAAGAGTGGTATGTCTTGCCTATCAGTTCCACCCTATAAGGCAGCTTTTTATCACCTTTTCCTGATTCAATGACAGCATCCATTACTTTTTTCTGTAGGTCAGCCATATCATATATATGTAACAAGGCATAATCGTTATGTTCCCTGCAATACCGGAGCAGTGCAGGATTCTTCAGATGGTTCAGCAGTATCCTGTTCTTTCTTACCACTGTACCGTTATCTCTTTTTTCAAGTCCGAAACAGGCCTTGAACCTTTCGTAACCATAAAAATCATAGTATAACATAATCTTCTGAATTTTAAATTGTCGGTAAATAAAAAAAGGAGAGATACTTCCTTTTTATCGGAAATATCCCTCCCCGGAATATTATCTTGGTATGTCTCAACCGTGTCAGATGAATGGTATCGTATCCTCTTCCAGAACTCCCGATTCCACTATCTTCTTACATAGCTCATGGGAAGCCTTGTTCCTCAGGTCATATCCGTAACCTTCACTTCCCATAATCTTAATCACTTCAACCATACTTCTGAATAAGGTCTGTTGCAGGGGCCTGTGGAATGTGGTAACTGCAATGGCGAACCTTTTCTCATTCCACCCATAGTCGTTTAGGGCATGTTCAAGTTCTTTTGCAGCCTTGAATTCCCTGCTGTTTTCATTCAAATATTCTTCATTCATATTTCTGTTTTTTAGTTCTTTAATGATATGCTCCAATCTGTCGTATTCGTTTTGTCCTGCCTGATAAGTCCGGTCAATACAATCACGACAATATTCCAAGCGTTTAATCTGTTGTTCTAAAGTTTCTTCCATAATTAAAATCAATAAAAAAGGGAGAAAGAACCGGTTTGCCATATTTTAGTTCTTTCTCCCTTGTGAGTTAATTTATTTTCAGGTCTAACTCAAAAACCATCCGTAGTTCTCCGTATCCTCACCGTTCAAGGCTTTCTGGATACCAACAGCAAAATCAGTGCAGTTCTGATTGCGCTCCAGGAATTTGTCAATATAGGATTGTTTGGCGGCATCATTAAGAAGCTGCATCAGATCCCAGCATGAAATATTATCCCTGCCGCGTAACCCGAAATTAGGATTCTCTATGTAGCCTTTCGTAGCTGCATTGACATTGGAATCACCTAAAATCACCTTCGGCAGTTCTCTAAGTTGGGGAGCAGGTAAAGCTTGATATAGTCTGAGCCTGCCTATTATCTGACAGAACTGTTCCTGTGAAATCTTCGTTCTTCCCAGGTTTTCAAGTAATCTCAAATTTTGCTCCGGTTTGAAATCCTGGAATAGTCTGAGTGCTGAACTGTATATATCTGCATCACTCATCACTTCCAGTCTTCCGGTCAAGCCATCATTGGTCAGCATCAGATTTGAACACACACGAACCCTCCACCCGATAAAGATCTTGAATTTCTCGGGTGATTTTCGGGCGTATAAGTTTTCTTCATTCAGACTTCTTACACCTCCGATACATAGATGTACTTCTTCTCCGTTCATCATTCTGCTCATGGAACGGATATGAAAACAGAAGGCCATTCTCTGGTAGTAGATGGTCTCGTCCTCCGGTTTAAGTTCCTCCTTCCTTTTGGTCAATGCACTCGGCACTCTGCCCAGGATTTTATGTGATACCCTAATTTCTGTGTTTCCAAAGTTCTCTCCGGTAAAATATACTCTCGCGGCATCTTCTACCTGGTGGATAAATTTCTGGTGGCTGATTGTTAGCTGGTTGTCTCCGAAACTAGGGACAATACAGTTTCTCTCCAGTTCTTCAAGCGTAATGCCCGAAGTATTACTCTCAATAAAATTTGGATGCTCCTTCCGCTCTTCCGATACGATTACAGCATCTTCGACACCAATTGCATCCATCATTCTTGTTACCATTCCGATTGTTCTTGGAATGACAGTAAGTTCATTAGTCATTGTTTCCATACTCTTTGTTATTTTTAGTCGGTTAATAAAATGCGGTGAAACAAAAAAAAGCCAAGAGGTGTCATTTCTTTGCTTTTATGAATATACCTCTTAGCTTCTTTATTCCTTTGAGTATTGAAGTTGCTACCTCCAATACGGTTATTATTACGTCCGCTTTCTTGTCATAATCCATTCATCAGACGTACTATCAGTTTTCAGTCGCAGCATCAACGGCCTTGACTTCACCCGTGGCAATCTTCTTTTTTCCGAATTTGCCACAATACTTTTCTGCAAGCTCGATTACTACGGAACCTGCCACGATAATCTCGGCCACATAAGCTGCGACCTTCAATCCTTTAATTAAATTTCCCATGTCTCTTAGTTTTAAATTGTTAGTAATTATGTTTCTATTCTCTATTTCTCTTATATACTTTTCTCATATATAAGGCTTTGAAGGGAAATCAAGGAAGGGGAGAAGAAAAAAATAGACCAATCTTTCGACTGGTTGTGATAGTTGAACCGTTGTAAATAGCTCCTCGCATTTACTTGGCCTGTCATGCGGCATACATTCTTTCGTGGGGAACTTTATGTCTTGTCCACATACTGGAATTGCTACGCATCATCGAATCTCCATCTTATCCATCGTCTGAAAATAAGCGTGACCCGGTAATTGTTTTTATCATTAACGCTTGAAGCTACGCACCTTATTTCAATGGTGCTTAATAATACTCCAAGCTTTTTCTCATATATAAGGATTTGAGGGCTTTGGAAATGGATAGATTTTTTGTAAATTTGGTACTCTGAATCTTTTTGTTTACCTTTGTAGTAACCAATATATTAGACAATTATGAATAGCAACAATAAGAATCAGATAATCCGTTTTGACTGGGCTATGAAACGTCTGCTCAGGAACAAAGCTAACTTCAGTGTCCTTGAAGGTCTGCTCACTACGTTATTGGGTGAGAAGATTATTATCCAGCGACTCCTAGAAAGTGAAAGCAATCAGGAGGATGAGTATGACAAGTATAACCGTGTCGATATGCTTGCCGAGAACTCTAAGGGTGAACTGGTGCTGATAGAGGTGCAGAACAATAATGAGTATGCCTACTTCCAGCGTATGTTGTTCGGTACTTCCAAGCTGGTGACCGAGTATATCAATAGGGGAGAAAGCTATGATAAAGTTCGTAAGGTATATAGCGTTAATATTGTCTATTTCTCTCTGGGACATGGAACTGATTTCGTTTATCATGGGAAGACGGAATTCAGAGGCATCCACACCAACGATCTCCTAGAACTCACTCCATTCCAGAAGCAGACATTCAAGGTGGATACGGTAAGCCAGCTATATCCTGAATATTATATCCTGAAAGTGAACGGTTTTAATCAGGTAGCAAAAAGTCCTCTGGAAGAATGGATCTATTATCTTAATACCGGAGAGATACCTTTCACTGCTACAGCTCCCGGTCTTGAAGAGGCTCGTGAAAGGCTGAAACTGGATAGCATGACCAAGGATGAGCTTGCTGCCTATTACCGTCACTTGGATAATATTGTTATTCTTCGTGATAATATCAATACCGAGCGTGAAGAAGGAAGGGCAGAAGGATTACTTAAAGGTCGTGAAGAAGGTCGTGAAGAAGAAAAAAGAGAAAGTGCTCGTAAATTAAAAAAATTAGGCGTAGCAATTGAAGTAATCTCACAAGCTACCGGATTATCCCAAGAGGAAATTGAATGCTTATAGCGGCTTTCTGAAAAAGTTATATAATGTATAACCCATTTCGTTAAGGAGTGTTTTTTTTCTTTGCTTACCATAAATATATTTGGTTCGTCATCAGATTTTAGCACAGGAAAGAGTTTTTATCATAGATTTCTCTTTTATACTTTAAAGATAAACGTCCTTGTTTTTGCAGTCTTTAAGGGAGCGAAGTTAAATGAACATAAAAATAAGGGGGAGTCAGAGGGGGAGTAAGACCGCTTGTAAAAAGAAAAAGCCACTGACAATCAATGGCTTAATATCTTTTATAGTGGACCAGCCTGGGCTTGAACCAGGGACCTCCAGATTATGAGTCTGTTGCTCTA
>ERZ791886.141-NODE-141-length-53860-cov-6.968274_pt1 | contig 53860 bp, 50 predicted proteins | sample MGYA00510158_ERZ791886 | MGnify/ENA primary metagenome ERZ791886 (study PRJEB30046, sample SAMN00792063) | human gut metagenome | study: EMG produced TPA metagenomics assembly of the A metagenome-wide association study of gut microbiota in type 2... | reverse complement strand
ACACCGGTGACGGACAGTGCCCGCTGGCGCTGGAACAGCAGAAGGCCCAGCAGTCCGGTGCCGCTGCCCAGGTCGCACACCCGAAGCCCCGGCTTCAGCCGGGGAAAGCTGCCCAGCAGAAAGGAGTCGGTACTGGGCTGGAACAGGCCGTCATCGCAGACGAAGGAGAGTCCGCCGGGGCAGAGGAGTTCCCAGTGCTGCAAGTCGATCCCCCCATTGGATGATGTCTATATTCATATTATAATGGAAGATCATCATTCTTGCAATGGGGGGCACGGTTCAAAAGAAAAGGCCGCTTGGGCGCGCTCCGGTGCAGTGGCCCTCCGCGCGACGATCGGTGCAAGCGCCGATTTGGTCTGGCCTTTGGGCACGCCTGGGCCTTTTGCGATTCCTGTAGTTGCTGCCCTGTGGCGGATCGTGCGGACGGCGCGGAGCGGCCACTGCATGTTCTCGCCTTCTCTTTTTGCTGCCGCTGGCCCGGTGGGTGATGGAAGTTTCTGCAGCAGGCCGATGCTCTCATCGCCCGCCGGTCCAGGCCCCTGCGGGTCGTGAGGGCCGAGACTTACAGCACGGCCCGGAGCCAGCCCAGGACCAGCAGGTGGAGGGGGTAGAACATATAAAAGAACCACTTGGAAAAACCGCCGCTGGTTCCGTGCCGGCCTGTGTAGCGGGAGAGGAGCAGCAGCGGCAGAAACGCCCCCACGTACTCGACGGAGTAGGCGTAGAGCTCCCAGTCGATCTGGAAGACATGGTCGTAAAACAGTCCGAAAAACGGGTGGATCAGCAGGGAGAGCACCCCCATGTCCAGCATGACCACCATGCAGTAGGCAAACGCCTGGTGCTTCCAACTGCCATAATAATAGTCGAACACGAGGATAATCACCACGCCTGTGTAGCCCCAGTCCGCCGGGACAGACAGGATGAACAGGAGCAAAATCAGCAGGACCTTCCAGGCAGAGCAGAGGCGCGGGCTCCTGCGGATGCGGACCGCCAGAACGCCCAGAAAAATGGTATAGATGACATTGGGGCGCATCAGCTGGATGGCGGCCAGATCGCCGCCGAAGTGGAAGTACAGAAAGGGAAACCAGCTGACCAGCGCGAAAACAGCCAGGCGGAGCAGATACCGGTTGAGGTTTCTGGTGTGGTGACAGCCCTCCACGGCGGCAAAGAACATGGTGGGGCCGGTGATTTTTCCGATGGAATGCAGGAGAATCGCCAACAGGGTGCCGTCGGGGACAAAGGCGAAGGCGATATGGTCGATCACCATGGCCGCCACCGCCACGGCCTTCAGATGATTGAGGGAGAGCCCGCCCCGGGACCGCTCCAGGCATTCAGCGGACGGGGGAGGGCAGGCGGGCAGCCCCTGTGGCGTTTCTCCGGAAAGGCCGCGGCTTTCCTCCAGACAGTGGTCGGTCATGCGGCTCCCTCCATGGCCCGCAGGGCCGTCACCAGAGCCGGTTCCCCGGCGGGGGAGAGAATGTCCGGCGTGGTGCCCGTTTCCTCACTGCTGGAGCCGTCACCGTTCAGGCCGAACATCATGGTGAACTGCACCAGGATGCCGCTGTTGGGCAGCTGCAGGAAGACTGGATCCAGAGCCCCGATGCCGTCGCCGCCGGTGGGACTGCCCACCAGGGTGGCGAAGCCTGTCTCCTGGCAGAACACGGCGAAGGACTCGCTGGCGGAGTAGACTGCCGGACCCACCAGCACCCAGATGCGGCCGTGGAAGGGGGCCCGCTCTGCCGCTGGCTCCACAGAGAGGGTGCTCTCCACAAAGTGGGTGGCGGCCTGGATTCCGTCCCGCTCCAGCTTGGGCAGATCCGGCAGGTCCGCGATGGGGTGCAGCTCCTCCGGGGAGAACACCTCCTGGATATAGGGGCGGTTGTTGTCGCTCTCCGCCAGCAGGGCATAGTTGGTGCAGGAGAGGGGGCGGTCCGTCAGGGGCGCCGCCAGCAGCTGCTGCCAGTAGACCTCGCTTCCGCCGGAGTTGTCCGTCAGGTCGATGATGAGATCCGTGCAGTCCGCCGCCTGGCGGTAGAAGTCCGTCAGGGCCGCCCGGTCTGTGGTGTAGCTGTCCTCATATTCCGCCGGGAAGCTGTCGATCTTCACATACCCCACGTCTCCGCCGGGCAGGAGCAGGGTGTGGAGGTTCGCGGCAGGCTCCTCCGAATCGGCTGAATTGACCGTGCCGTCCTCTTCGCCGTAGGCATCCAGCAGCGTCTGGAGTCTTTCATAGCCCCGGACGGTCACCGGGTCCGTCAGCACCTCCCGCCAGTGCTCCCGGTCCTGGATGCCGCCGTCCTCATAGGCCTCACAGTAGGCGCGGTACATATCCGGCTCCACGATCCAGAGGTGGCCGTATGTCCCCAGGCGGAACAGTGTGCTGTAAACAGCGGAATAGAATACCTCGTCGCTGTCGCTTTCCTGGATCATCTCCCGGTATGCCTGGAAGATGGCCGCCGACGGGTCCTCCGGGTTGTCCCGGTCTCGGACACCCATAGAGAGATAGCTGTCCCCCAGCGTCTGGACCAGGTAGTCGTAGTCCTCCAGCCGCTGTTCCTGGGTCAAGCCAAGCAAGTGGTCCATGGAGGGGACCTCAGATTCCGGCCCTCCCAGGGCACCGCATCCCGCCAGCAGACAGGGCAGCACCGCTGCTGCCAGCAGCTTCTTCCAAGCGTGTTTCATCGTGTGTCTCCTTTCAAATCGGCTGTCCCCAATATTACGGGAGTAAAGGGCCTCTTTCTTCACTCCAGCGGGGAACACCGGCAGGATAACACCAATTTCTTACAACTCTATGGAGAAATCTCTTACAGATTTCTTACAGTTCCCGAAACGACAAAAAGGTCCGCGAGCTTTGGCTCGCGGACCTTTTATGTATCCTCGATTACTCCTCGGGGACGATGGCGCCGTTGGGGCAGGTGTCGCTGCAGGAACCGCAGTCCAGGCAAGCGGCAGCATCGATGACGTACTGGTCATCACCCTGGCTGATAGCACCGGCGGGGCAAGCGTCCGCGCAGGAGCCACAGCTCACGCAGGCAGAAGTGATTTTGTAAGCCATGGGAAGCACCTCCATCAGAATTGTACCCCTATTGTAGCATACAAATTAAAAAAAGCAAGTACCAGCCGTTCAAATTCTATGGTTAAATTTTCGAAAAAATACGGGAAAGCGTCCAAAAATGACGTTTGTCAAGACTAACTGTTCATAAATTGTTTTCAAATAGGTCAAAGAAAGTTAAAATTCAGCTCTTGACATTTTGCTCGGGCGTGTTATACTAAACACAGAACAAAAGGTTAAAGAAAGTCAAAGTCAAAGAGACGAGGCGTTCTTTGGAAAGGGAGGAATCATCCGTGGGGATTTCCGATTTGATTGCCAGCTTTCTGCAGGAGAGTTTGGAGGAGACGGACGGTGGTGTGCTGGAGGTCCAGCGCAATGACCTGGCCCAGCGCTTCAATTGCGTACCCAGCCAGATCAACTACGTGATGTCCACCCGCTTTTCCCCGGAGCGGGGTTATATCGTGGAGAGCCGCCGGGGCGGCAATGGCTACATCCGGATCACCCGGGTCCGGGTAGACCGCCAGACGCTGCTGATGCAGGTCATCAACACCCTGGGCAGCCAGGTGGACCTGGCCTCCGCTCGGGCCATCCTGAACAATCTGGTCCAGGCCGGCGCCCTGGAGGAGAACGCAGGTCGGAGCATTCTGGCCGCCGTCGGCGACAAGGCCCTGGCCGCGGTCCCGCGGGAGAGCCGGGACACCGTCCGGGCGGACATCATGAAGCAGGTGCTGATCCTGCAGGTGTAGCCGGGACCCGGGCAGCGGGGAAAAATGTTTCAATAAGCACGCACAGTTTCCAGATGATAGGAGGAATTGATTTATGAAATGCGAAAATTGTGGTAAGAATGAAGTTACCTTTGTGTATCGGAGCAACGTGAACGGCCATGTGGAAGAGAAGCACCTGTGCAGCGACTGCGCGGAAAAGCTGGGCTATACCCAGCGGCTGGGTGCCCAGAGCCAGCGGATGATGCAAAGCTTCTTCGGGAACAGCCTCTTTGGAAACGATTTCTTCGACGATTTCTTCTCTCCCATGCCCAGCCTGCTGGGGCGGAGAATGAAGATGCTGGAGGACCCCTTTGACGACTTCTTCGCCGAGATGCCGGCCCTGAGCGCCTCTCCTGTCCAGCAGCAGGAGGCAAAGCAGGAAAAGAAGGACGAGCTGGTAGGCCAGGAGGACCAGAGCCGCTTTGCCTATCTGCGCCAGATGAACGCGCTGAAGCTGGAGATGAAGAAGGCTGTGCACCAGGAGAACTTTGAGCGGGCGGCGGAGCTGCGGGACCAGATCAGGTCTCTGGAGGCCGCTCACAAGGAGCAGAAGGAAAACAAGTAAACGGGACTTTCCCATGGAAAGGAAGGTAAGACACTATGAATGAGAACAAATTTTCGCCCAGGGCGGAGGAGGCCCTGCGGCTTTCCCAGGAGGCAGCCGGTGAGCTGGGCCACGGCTACGTGGGCACGGAGCACCTGCTGCTGGGCCTGATCCGGGAAGAGGAGGGCGTGGCCCACACCGTTCTGACGGAGGCGGGCCTCACCGATGACATGATCGTGGAGATCATCAAGAAGAGCGTGGGTGCCGGTCTGCCCGGCAGCAATCCCGCCCAGGGCCTCACCCCCCGCGCCAAGCGGGTGGTGGAGCTGGCCATGGAGGACTCCATGCGGGGCGGCTACAACTACGTGGGCACGGAGCACCTGCTGGCGGGCATCCTGCGGGAAGGCAACAATATGGCCGTCCGTATCCTGCGCACCGCTGGCGTGGATGCCCGTCACCTGTACACAGCCCTGATGCAGAAGCTGGGTGAGATGCCCCGGAGTCAGGCCGCCGATCCCGGCCGCTCCGGCACCAGCCCCGCAAAGGAGGATAACGGCAAGAACAAGACCCTGAAGGAGTTCACCCGGGACCTGACCGCCGACGCTCGGGCCGGCAAGCTGGACCCGGTCATCGGCCGGGACGGGGAGATCCAGCGGGTGATCCAGATTCTCTCCCGCCGCACCAAGAACAACCCCTGCCTGATCGGTGAGCCCGGTGTGGGCAAAACCGCCATCGCTGAGGGTCTGGCCCGGAAGATCGTTATGGGCGACGTACCCGACGAGATGCTGGACAAGCGCCTTTTGTCCCTGGACCTCAGCGGCATGGTGGCGGGCACCAAGTACCGGGGTGAGTTTGAGGAGCGGATTAAGAAGCTGCTGGAGGAGGTCAGGAAGTCCGGCAATGTGATCCTCTTCATCGACGAGCTCCATACCATCGTGGGCGCCGGCAGCGCCGAGGGCGCCGTGGACGCCGCCAACATCATCAAGCCGGCTCTAGGCCGGGGCGAGATCCAGGTGATCGGCGCCACCACCCTGAACGAGTACCGGAAGTATATCGAGAAGGACGCCGCCCTGGAGCGCCGGTTCCAGCCGGTGCAGGTGGGTGAGCCCAGCCAGGAGGCGTCTCTGGAGATCCTGAAGGGCCTGCGGGAGAAGTACGAGAAGCACCACAGCCTCCAGATCACCGACGAGGCCCTGGAGGCCGCCGTGAAGCTCTCCGCCCGGTATATCAACGACCGGTTCCTGCCGGACAAGGCCATCGACCTGATGGACGAGGCCGCCAGCCGGGTGCGGATGGAGACGGAGGAGATCTCCCCGGAGCTGAAGAGCCTGGAGGAGAAGATCGCCGCCCTGGCCAAGGACAAGGAGGCTGCCATCGAGAAGCAGGACTATGAGACCGCCGCCAAGCTGCGGGACATTGAGAAGGACTACCAGGAGCAGGTGGAGATGGAGCGGGAGAAGCGCCGCAAGAACAACACCCAGCACCGCCCGGTGAACGCTGACGACATTGCCGCCGTGGTGGCCGGCTGGACCGGCATCCCCGTCACCCGTCTGACGGAGGATGAGGGCACCCGCCTGCTGCACATGGAGGACACCCTCCACGAGCGGGTAGTGGGTCAGGACGAAGCCGTAAAGGCCGTGGCCCGGGCCATCCGTCGGGGCCGTGTGGGTCTGAAGGATCCGAAGCGCCCCATCGGCTCCTTCCTGTTCCTGGGCCCCACCGGCGTGGGAAAGACGGAGCTGTGCAAGTCCCTGGCAGAGGCCATGTTCGGCGATGAGAACGCCATGATCCGGATCGATATGTCTGAGTATATGGAGCGGCACACAGTGTCCCGTCTGATTGGCTCCCCGCCGGGCTATGTGGGCCACGAGGAGGGCGGTCAGCTGACGGAGAAGGTGCGGCGCAAGCCCTACTCCGTGGTACTGTTTGACGAGATCGAAAAGGCCCACGAGGATGTGTGGAACATCCTGCTGCAGCTTCTGGATGACGGCCGGATCACCGACTCTCAGGGCAGGACGGTGGACTTCAAGAACACCGTCATCGTCATGACCAGCAACATCGGTGCCCGCAGCCTCACTGCCATGGGCAGCAAGCTGGGCTTTTCCGCCGAGGAGCGGGACTCCGATCCTGACGCTGAAAAGAAGTTCGAGACCGCCCGGGAGCAGGTGATGGCGGAGCTGCGTCAGACCTTCCGCCCGGAGTTCCTAAACCGGATCGACGATATCATCGTATTCCGCCCCCTGACGGAGGAGGACATCCGGGAAGTGGCCCGGCGGATGCTGAAGACCGTCTCCACCCGGATGGAGACCATGGGCATCCATCTGGATGCCAGCGACGAGGCTGTGGCAGAGCTGGCTAAGGAGGGCTTTGATCCCAAGTACGGGGCCCGTCCCCTGCGCCGGGCCATCCAGAGCAAGGTGGAAGACGCCGTGGCCGAGAAGATGCTGGACGGCACCCTCAAGGCCGGTGACACCGCCAAGCTTACCGTGGAGAACAATCGACTCTGCGTTTCCAAGTGAAGAGACCTGGTCAAGCCGTCCGGAGGCCCCATAGCCTCCGGGCGGCCTTTCCGACATACCGGCCGGAAGCGAATAGACTTGACTTTGGCGGAGAAACAGGTAAAATAGAGAGGTATAAAATGAACCCATCGTGCTGCCCTCGATCCAGTAAAAGATGGTGCCAGAGTGCCAACGCGGCGGATCGCAGAGTATATTGCCGCACGTATGTGGGGAAGAACGCCCTCGGGCGGGAGAAATATCTATGACCAAATGTAGCGTAGTTGGCAGCACGCGTGATTTGGGAGGATAGACGACCTATCCATTCCCTTGAAAGTGAAATCCCGGAAGTCCTTGGGACAGTAGTCTACGGCGGAAATTTCCCGGTTGAAAAATTTCGGCAAAATCGGGCTTGACCACAGCGCCGCCCACAGACACGGGAAACTTGCTTTTTCCTTCCTCGCGTGGTATCATGCAAAAAAACTGAATATCCGGGTGTAGCGCAGTTGGTAGCGCGCTTGCTTTGGGAGCATATCCCGCCCATCCATGAGGGAAAAAGCCCAACCCCACAACCTGCTGGGACACTACCAGAAGCGGGAACCAGTTCCGTAAAGTCGTTAGTCAAAAAACGGCCAAGACCACATGAAAGACCACAGATAAAACAATTCCATAACCGGGTGTAGCGCAGTTGGTAGCGCGCTTGCTTTGGGAGCGTGAGGCCCGGGTTCGAGTCTCCGCCCATGGAAATCCCGCAAAGCCTTGGGGCGTCTGGGTTGACAGCACTTTCCCCCTCGCCTGTAACTGGTCAAAAAATGACCTTGACCACATGTTTGACCACAATTGGAAAATTAGATAACCGGGTGTAGCGCAGTTGGTAGCGCGCTTGCTTTGGGAGCAAGATGCCGGGAGTTCGAGTCTCCCCACTCGGACCAAACAATGATAATCCGAACTACATTATCCAGGTGGGTAATGTGTTCGGATTTATCATTTCTATTGAAAATATGATTTAATGGGCAAGGGGGCGAGCGAGTTTCCCGCCCTTGTTTCTTCACCAACATTCATGTATAATGCCAATAGACATAGGAGGAGGGATTTAGGTCTATGAAACGATACCGTGGATGGATCGTCCTACTCGTTTTCGTTGCCCTTTGTGCTGGTGGAGTTTGGCTTGTTTTGAAAGCCACAGCAGAATATCCCACACTGGATGAACCGGTTTCTTACCCTGTTAATCAGGTTGAGGGGTTTGAACTGACAATAGAAGAACCCTCCTGGTCCCCCTTTAAGGGATACACCATCCGCTGGAGCGTGGATGCCGATTCCGAAGATGTATATTACTTCATCCAGGACGGTGAACCTCCCAACAGATTTGAGTATCTTGAACACCGTGTTGATGGACAGTGGTATCGGTTGGGATATACACAGGACAACTTCCCATTCACAACCACTGAATTTGCATTGGGTGGGGGAGAAAGCCATGGGTTAAGCGAAAGTATTGTACAGAAATATGATTATTACGGAACTCGTCTGGAACCCGGCACTTATCGTGTAGTGCTTGAAATGAAAGCAAAGGACGGAACACCGCATTATTTGGCGGCAGAATTTGAAGTGAAGTAAAAGAGGCGGGAGCATCGGTTAAGATGTTCCCGCCTTTGTCATGCCTGTTTCTGTTGTTCAGCCTGCTTCTGGGCTTTCCACTCGGCAAAGTCCCTTTGTCCTTCCTCGCTCTCGAAAAACGCCTGTATCTCCGGGAGCAGGACACGGACCAGGGCATGCAATTTCTCTCATATCATGCCTGTTGATTTGTCCTCGAGGGATCATATATATCCTTTCGGAGAAGTTGCTAGCGCTCGGATTTGCACTCGCCCGTGGGAGTAACTTGTTTGGTTTTGCGGAATTTTTCTTTATAATACGCCTTGTCAGAGATAAAAGGAGCAAGATGTGTTTCAACCTTGCCCCTGCAGTCAGAATCTGATATTCGGTTTGCCAAACGGGAAGTTGCTTGGTTTCCGCCATTTATGCCATACTGTTATTCATAAACCCGCCAAATGCAAGAATACACCAAATCAATGCTGCTGCAACGATCAGCTTCATAACCATTCCGGCTCTTGTTTTAAACTGATAAATGAATGGAGCTGTTCCGATGGAACAGACTGCCGCGCCGCAAAGAACGACCCGTTGAAAGTACGTCAGATGGATCGGACTGCCGCTGACAACTGCGGAATTGGAAATCACAAAAAGAGCGGCGCCAAGCAGATAGAGCAAGATGCTGATCACATTTCTCTTCTTCATGAACTTCCCTCCTGTAAACTTGTGATTCTATCTGCATAGACGAAAAAAACGTCAAAGGGTTCCGGAGATTGATCCTATACCGCCCGCTAAACATCCACGGATGTTGGCGGGCGGCATTCTTTGCAGCGTATGGAAAGTTGTTGCGCCTGACGCCCCGGCGTTTGCCCTGCTTGCCGGAAGGATATTTTTTCGGTACAATGGCAACAAGAAGAGCGGCCTGACCTTAAGTTTAGTGGAGGGCCTGAAATCAAAAAGATAAGGAGGATGAATCAATGCAGCACGAATGCAGAATCACAGTACTGGAGACCAAGGTATTCCCGGAGTACCAGGAGAAGTATCTGGCAGATCCCAAGTCGGGCCCCTGTCCCTGCTTTCAGAAGGGGGATACTTTTTTGCTCAAGCGTACCCCAGAGCAGGATGATTTTTACCACCTGATGAACGGAAAATTCTGTGGAGAGGCGTGGGACCCCATCAGTCGGTATGTCTACACCGCATTGCAGGGTGGGTCGATCATGCACAAGTGGACCAACGACGAGCGGATGATTGCCTGCTGCAACGATGGGACTAGGCCGGTGATTTTCAAAATCGAACGGATCGACATCCCGGAAACCGAAGAAGAGAAACAATGGCTCGTAAAACAGAATTTCAAAAATACGGCAGATAATGCCTACACCGGCTGAGCAAAAGCTGTTTTCGTTGAGCAAAGACTGGCTGAAACCACCGCTCTCCCGCAAAAGATAGCGCGGTTATTGGGTCATGTTAATCTGCGTTGCTTGCGGCAACGGGCCGCTTTGCCTATACTGAGGTCGAAGGGAGTGAGTTCATATGCTCAATGAAAACATCAAAGCGCTCCGGAAATCCAAGGGGATTTCCTAGCAGGATCTTGCCGACAAGCTGAATGTGGTGCGGCAGACCGTCTCAAAATGGGAACAGGGATTGTCTGTCCCGGATTCTGATCTGCTGATTTCCCTGTCGGAGGCCCTGGAGACACCCGTGAGCACGCTGCTGGGGGAGACTGTGGCAGAGACAGAGGCGGACACAGTCAAAGCCCTTTCGGAAAAGCTGGAGATCATCAATCTGCAATTCGCCCGGAGAAAGGCTTTTCGAAGAGAGTTCCTCCACTGGTCCCTGATCGCATTCTGTGCACTTCTCTTGGCCGGATTTGCGGCTTTGGCCGTGGTCAACAGCCCGTACCTGGGCTGGGATTTCAGCGACCCGGAAACTGCTGTCATAGGCACGGTCCTCCACGCCTTTGAGTGGGTGTTTGTCAGAATGGCACCTCTGCTCCTGGTGGCGGCAGCTGTCGGGATTTTCCTGACGCGGAAAAAAGCGTGATTGATCCAGAAAACTGTATGCCCTCAGATACTGCCGCTGTCCTGGTCCCCTTAAAGATTCTGCGGTTTCGGTCGAAGAATCTTATAAGAAAGCTGTTTGAGCGGCCAGGAAGAGGAGGTAATTTTTTATGGCAATGGCAGCAATTCCGTTTCGCCCCTATACCGGCGTGATCGACACCAGCAGCAAACGCTATCAGGCGGCGAAGGCCATGCTGGATGAGGGAAAGATGACGAAGTCTGAAGCCCGGAGCGAAAGCGAAACCCAGCTGGAGAAACTCCGCATGCTGCTGCGCATGTTGGAGAAGGATACCTCCTCCGTGGACGAACTGCTGAAGCTCTACGAGGGAGACGAAGAGATGGCCATCCGCAACCTCATGGGACAGCTGGACGAGGACGGAGACCGCATCAACTGCTATGGAGTGGCTGGCATGGATATCACAGGCAAAGACCCTGCCACCATCCAAAAGCTCATCGATATCCCGGAAGCTGCCCGGCAGGACATGTTCGACACGACCCTGCAGGAGTACATCCGTTTCAACGGCATGGGCAGCGGAGAGTCGGACCGGACCGCCGTCTTTACCCGCTATCAGCTGAGCGTAGAGAAATCTGAACGCCTGACGAGTACCTGGACGCTGGAGCAGTATGAGCGATGCTATGAGCGGGCCTTTTATAACATTGTGAAAGCAGCAAATCCTGACTGGAAACCGGGGCAGAGATTTGATCCCAGTATCCTGGACGGTGTGACCAGGCAGTCCGTGGAGCAGCAGATCGTTCCCTCAGATGGCCGGACCCTGACCCTTACGAGCGGGGACGCCATCGATGTGAGAGCGTAAGGGGCAGACTGCGACGTCAGGAAATCTGCCTCACTCCCTGCCTAGCGCCTTTATGTAATCTGTGCAGCACTTTACGCTGTATATCCCTTATCAAACAGAATGAACCGGTCGATAAAAACAACGGGGACGATCATTTCATGAGAAAGGGTGATTGCTGTGATAGAGTCTATCATGGGAATGCAGACTGCTCAGATTCAGAGTGCTTACAGCACTTCCCTGATGAAGAGAACGATGGATGATGCAGAGAGTCAGGCAATTTCTCTCATCCAGGATATGGTCAATTCTGTTCCCGCCCCTGCTCAGTATGCGTTTGATGTTTATGCCTGAGTGATTCAAAACCATACGAAGCACATCTGCATCTTCTAAGCGGTTACCCACCGGTTAGGGATGGCAGAAAACCCACGGCAAGCTATTTGGCTTGCCGTGTGGTTTTGGGGTAGCAAGATGTTGGGAATTCGAGTCTCCCTACTCAGGCATAAAAAACCGCCAAAATCAAAAGATTTTGGCGGTTTTTTATGCCTGAAGCCTATTAGAAATTTTGAATGTTATCTTTCCCAACTTGGGGGCTGTCAACTTTTCCAGTGACGGAAATATTTTTCTCATCAGCCACCAAAAACCTCCCTTTGTTGTAAGATAAATAAAGCCAGCCTCATGTCTGTATGGTAGAGGGGTACTTCAATTTTTGCATGTGAAAACGCCAACTCCAGACCAATTTGAGTGGCATAATTTGTCACAATGTGATACTCTTTAATAAACGATGAAAATAGACTTCTGTACTCCACTTCTTGAATATGCGGTTAAAATCCTGTGAAATTTGCTGCAAAAATTGTGGAAGCAAAAATATTGCGTATGAAGGTTGGGTGTAAAAGGGAATGTTAAAATCAATACTATACTATCCTACAATTGATATAAAAGATAGTACTTGGCTTAGATGTGCTGCCCTATATTGGGATGAAGTATGCTCTATCGTGCCGAATAAAGATTATGATTGTTTTTCTCCTGAGATTTTATATATGCGGGAGAGAGAACAATATAGGGCTATATATCCTCAAGATATTTTCACCCTTGGGAAGTCAGTTGAATTTTCCAATATGGTCAAAAGGTACTTTTTTCGGTTCCGGGATATCCGTGGGAGACAGTGGCCGCACAACAAATATGTGAATTCTGTCCAACTATATGATCCCAGTCTTTCGGCATTGATCTATTACGAAAAAATACCTCCCGAAGTAATACAGCTGCTGAAAGATGGAGGAGTGATACATATTGGGGGCAATGGTTATGTTGAAACAACAGAAGAATTTGCAACACAATATATGCGTCTTTTAGCTGAATTTGCGAGCAGATATGATGATCACCACATGGTAATCGGGACAGACCGACAGTCAAAGTTGGATAGTATTTATCCGCGGACTTATACCCCCAAAAAGAATAACGCTGCAGTCTGTCTTATGCTAGAAAAATGCTTGCCTGTTCCAGCTAATGACGTTGGATTTGAGAATCTATTAGATTTCAAAGAAAATCATAGAGACGATCTGTTGAATTTACAGTCTAAGCTACTGGAATTTGAGCGCGGTGTTGCTGAATGTGAAAATTACCTAATGCTGAAAGATCATATATTATCTTTTAGAATGACTTGGGAAAAAGTCTTATCTGAATCAGAAAAAATGTATAAAGCCGAAAGAGTCAATTTTGTTTTAGACAGCATAATTTCCTTTATTTCCAGTGGAGGCGGAATGGCTGGGTTAACCCAATGGGCCCAACAATCCATGCTTACAAAGATCCCCAATATAGCTGTTGGCGCTGCTGTGGGTATAGCGGGCTTGATTGGTATAGGCGCATCATACCGAAAATATAAAGGACGAATTCGCGAGAATATGACAGATGAGGGATTTGCCTACCTAATTTCCGCCAAAAAATCAGGTTTGTTATCTAATCGTCATCCTATGGAAATATTATGAGTGGTTATGTATTATTGAAATATGCTTATTGAAAAACCGTATCAAATTTGATACGGTTATCGTCTATCTCTTAAACATGGCTCTCTGTGGACCTGTTCGCGAAAAAAACGCAGTCTCTTTGGAATGGAATATTTTTATTTCCTTTACACTCAAAGACAGGAGGATCTCACTATGTCTTCCAAAGCACCGAAAAAAACGTTTTCTGATCTGAAGGCAGCGGCTCAAAAAGGCCTTGCCAACATTGATGTTGATGCGCTCAAGGATAAAGCAGCAGGGGCCACAAGTATCATGGTAGAAAAAGCTGGCGAACTCAAAGATGCGGCAGTCGATGTAAAAGATGATATTGCCGCCAAGCTTACAGAGCTGGATCGTATGCTTCAGGAATCCGTCACAGAGTATAATGACGCCTACACCATCATGAACGATAAAGGCGTGCAACTGTACATTGAGCGATGCCGCTCACTTGATTCGATCTCCTTTGCGGAAAATTTGGTCAATAGCATTGCCAACCGCCCGAAAAGTTTTGATGCAGAATTTGAAGAGATTTCTGTCCACCGCAAGAAATTTACGGAATCTCGGGATTTTGCTGACCGTGAACTGCAGGAAGCGCGGAAGGCAGCAGCCGGTGCAGGCGCCGGACTTGCCGCAGGCGCATCCGTGGCGTTCATGGCGCCTACTGCCGCCATGTGGGTTGCCACCACCTTTGGCACTGCCTCTACCGGTGCGGCGATCTCAACGCTCTCTGGTGCGGCTGCGACTAACGCCGCACTGGCCTGGTTGGGGGGAGGTGCACTGGCCGCAGGCGGCGGTGGAATGAGTGCCGGAAGTGCGTTGCTGGCCCTGGCTGGCCCGGTGGGCTGGTCGATTGCCGGTGCAACGCTGCTGTCTTCGATTCTGCTCTTTGCCTCCAAGAGAACCAAGTTAAACAAGCAGAAAAATGAGGAGATCCAGGCAGTCAAAAAGAATATCGAGGCCGTTCGGGAATTGGATGGGGAAATCGGCCTGATTCTGTCTGAGACTGTGGGGATCCGCACTGGCCTCAATGATATGCTGACGAAAGCCCTTTCACTGTTTGGCGCGGACTATCTGATGCTTGGTGATGCGCAAAAGCAGCTTCTCGGGGCCCTTGTCAACAACACGAAAGCGCTGTCGGCCATGTTTGAGAGAACCGTGGGTGAGGCGTAATGGAGGAGTACTTCAAACATCAGGCAGCGCAGTTTGCGCTGGAACAGCTTATGAAAACGTCTGCCGGAGAAAAACTTCAGCAGGCTTTGCAGCTTATCCAGACCATGCAGGAACACCTGACGGCTCTATCCGAAAAGGAGGAAGCGCCAAGTGTGACAGGCGCAAAGGTGGCAACGGTTCTGACCCTTGCCGTATGGAAGAAAATCGCAAGTGGGAAACGTCCTTCTTCATTCGATCAGGAGGACTGGAAGGAAATTGGCCGCGCAGTATCGGAGTACGCTATTCTTTCAGACGGCGAGCAGTACAGCATCTTCGTCTTCCAGTTATACGAAAAGTACATACGCGCCTCGGCAGAAATGATCGCCAGATTTGCCACTCCTGAAACTGTTGAAGCCATCATGAAACTGGCTGAGGAACTACACAGCAAGGAGGAGTTGCTCAGAAGCGGGACGCTCTCGGAAACAGCCTACACGGAAGATTGCCTATGGATCTCTCTCGAGGCTATGTTCAAGCTGATCGCTTCCGCCGCCTCCATGTTCTGCGGTCAGCAGGCTGCCGAGTTTGCGCAGGCGCTTGCCTCCTGTGCCTTTGAGTACGGACGGCTGATGCTCTATCGAAAAGAACAGGCACTGGTCACCCAGTTCATCGAGTCCCAGCACCGCTTGGACGAAGAACTAGAGAAACAATATGCGGCGTATCTATCGGAACTGGAAGCACAGAGCAAGCAGTTCTATACGCTGATTGACCATGCCTTCGACCCCGATTTCCGTACGGCTTTTCTGCACTCGATCCTTCTTGCAGAGGCCGCCGGGGTGAAGAAGCCCGAGATCCTTTCGTCCACCGAGGACATTGATTCGTTTTTTCTAGACTGAAACTTTATCTCGCATTCATCCAAATAGAAGCGTTACCGATATGGTGCTTGTCCACATCGGTAACGCTTTTTCCTTTGCCACCTCCATCATCCCAGCATCCCAAATTTTCTGGTTTGATATCAGAGAGATACTCATGGCGGCACCTCCAGCCACTGCTGATCCTCCGCCATGCGGCCTTTGGTTTTCTGGATGATCTGCAGAGGGTCATATTCCGCCACGCCGATGGCCTCCAGATACTCCCGTAGACCGGCCCGCTGACGAGGAATGCAGCGCTCTTCCAGGAAGGCCTGGAAGTCAGCCCAGGTGGGATGGGGATTGTTGCCGAACGCCGTTTTCACCGGGTCGGCCACATGATTTTCCGCGGACACGGTTCTTGCCGTGAAGTCCGCACGGATAATGGTGCAGAGCCGCTGGCCATCGTAGAAGCGGAAGGTGCGGACGTCGTGTCCCGCGTCAGAGACGGCATCCGGGCGGGAAAGGGTGATCCGCTCCCCGTCGAAGGAGAGTTCCAGCTCCCGCTGGGATTCGCTGATGCCCATGGCCTCCAGCCAGGTAGTAGGCAGCGTGACCTTGCAGGTTCGGGATTCTTTTGCCGCAGTTCCGCCTGCGGCACTGATATTCACTTTTGCAGTGCGCTTCTCCACAACACATCACCTCGAAAATATTACATTCTATTCGGTACGAATAAACAAGGAAAATGCGAGTTTTCCATCGCTGGCGACAGAGAGGGATTTTTTCAATGGTGACATTCTGCCAGCCGGATGCTGGGATTGTTTCGTTACTGGAATCCCAGCATTTCCCGTACCATCCCATAGTGCTTCGCCACCGTGTGCCGGGTCACCTTTGCACCCCTGGCAATGATACTGTAATTTGTCTCGTCCGGGTGAAGCCGCAGGTATTCCCAGATCTGCCTCTGTTTCTTGGTGAGCTTATCCGGTGAGACGATTCCCCGCAGGCGATCCAGGATACGTTTCCGCTCCGCGTTCATCTGCTGGATCAGTACCTTCAGCTTTGCCTCGCACTCCTCGCGGGTGTGGGCGTAGACGCATTTGGAATGCTTCGTGCCGTCCGGCCAGGTGGGGGAGTAGCGGCCCTCAAAGAGGTGGTCATTGAGTTCATTGATGCAGCCAGTGCCGGGCTTTCTGATGCGCCGCATGACCGGCTTGAAGTCGGCAAGGGGATTCTGCGCTGCCTCCGAAGTGTCCTCCGCCACCTCATTGCCCAGACCTCGGTCGATCTTGGCGGCGGCTTCGCTGAGCATGTCGCCGGTGATGTGGGTGTAGATGTCCAGCGTGGTCGCCGCCGACACATGGCCCAGCATGGCGGAGAGAGTCTTGATATCCATGCCGTTTTCCAGGGCCATGGTAGCGAAAGTGTGGCGCAGATCATGGAAGCGGATTTGTTTGCACTGGGTCCGCTCCAGCGTTACATGGAGCCGCCGGAGCATGGAGCCGGGGGTGATCGGCGCATCCTCCTTAATGGGCGAGGGGAATACCCAGCGGCATTTGGCCGTTTTCTGATACTCCCGGAATACCTCCACCACTGCAGGCGGCAGCACCAGCTTGCGGATGGACGCCTTGGTTTTGGGGATGCTTATCTGCATCTTTCCGTTCACTTCATAGATCTGCTTGGTCACTGACAGTGTCCCGGCATCCAGATCCAGATCGGACCATTGCAGGGCCAGCAGTTCGCCACGGCGCAGTCCCGTGGACAGGTCCAGCAGGAACAGCTCGAAGTATCCATCTGCCTTGGCCTGCATGAGAAACCGCTGAAGTTCCTGGCGGGACAGCACCTGCATCTCTCGTCCGCGCTTGGGCGGCAGCTTGCAGCCTATTGCCGGGTTGGTCCGGATCAGGTTCTCCTGCACCGCCTGGTCCAGGGCTGCCCGGCATTTGGCATGGCACATCCGCACCATCCGGTCGGAGAGACCCTTGCCGTAGAGATCGGTGCGGATGAGCCGGCCCTCCTTTTTCAGGTGGGCGTAGAACTGATGGAGATCCTTCTGGGTCAGCTGGCACAGTGGAATCTGGCCCAGCTGCGGAATGACATGCTGGTAGATGTTGGTCTCATAGGTGTGCTGCGTGGAGGGGCGGAGACCGGACTTGACGTAGGTCTGATACCAGAAGTCCACCCATTCTCCGAAGGGCATGTCGGCACGAATCTTTTCGGACTTCGTGTTGCCAACCGCCTCCATCAGCTTGATGAGCTTTTCTTGGCACTCATGCTTGCTTTTGGCCAGCACGTTTTTCGTCTTGGGCAGGCCCTTGTCATCGTATCCCACCACGGCACGCCCTTCCCAGCGTCCGTCCTTGCGCTGCCTTATGGTGCCGGTTCCGCTTTTTCGTTTCCTTGCCATGGGTTCAACTCCTCTCCCAGAAGATCTTTCAGGAAGCCGCCCACCACATCGCTGGCGGCTTTCTGCATGTCCGGCGTCACATGGGTGTAGGTGTCCAGCGTGAAGGAGGCGTTGGTGTGACCCAGGATGCCGGAGAGTGTCTTGGCATCCACACCGCTGGCCAGCGCGTGAGTGGCGAAGGTGTGGCGCAGATCATGGAACCGGATGTGAGGCAGTCCTGCCTCTTTCAGCAGTACCTTCATCCAGTAGTAGGCGGCGCTGGGGCGCACCGGCTTCTCTGGTGCCAGAGGGTCCGGGAAGATCCACTGACTGATAGAGTGTTTCTTCCGCTCCTTCAGACGCTGGATGGTACTGGGCGGCAGACGGATGGTGCGCCTGCCCCGTTCCGTTTTGGTTTCGCCGATCTCCAGCTCGCCCCGCTTGGGAGCATTCACAGAGCGGAGGATCTTCAGTGTTCCGGTGCTCGCGTCGAAGTCCTTCCACATGAGACCGCAGATTTCACCCCGGCGCAGGCCGGTGGTCAGCTCCGTGTAGAAGAAGTCCCGCCAGGTTTCGTTCTTGTCCACTGCTGCCAGGAAGGCGTCCATCTGCTCCCGGTCCAGGACCTGCTTGGGCTTGTAGCTGTTCTTGGGCAGCTTGGTTCCGTCCGTGGGATTGTAGGGGATGATGTGGTCCCGCTCCGCATCTTTGAGACACCGGTGGAGCATGGCGTGGATGCGGAGCACCATGGTGTCCGACAGCTCGTATCCATACTCCGGATGGTCGTGGACCCGGCCCTCTTTTTTCAGCTTCTGGATATCCAGACGGGTGATGCGGGAGATGATCTTGCCGCCCAAGTAGGGCTTCACGTAGCACCGGATGTACTGCTCGTAGCTGCGCAGGGTGTTGGGCCGCAGAGTGACGGCACCGTATTCCTCCATCCAGCGATCCAGATACTCGCCCAGTGTCATGCGGCTGTCCTCGGTGAGCTGCGCATCCTGATAGAGATCCATGTCCCGGTGGAGTTTGGCCAGCAGTTCTTTCTGCGTCTTGGCCAGTACGTACCGGAAGATGGGCTCGCCGTTTTGCTTGTGGCCCACCACGATGCGGCCCTCCCATCGTCCGTCCTCCCGTTTGCGGACCATGCCGTCTCCGGATGGTCTCCGTTTACTCATGCTCAGTCACCTCCTGTTTGTCCGGCTTCTTTTCTTTGATATAGCGACGCAGCTCATGACTCTTTTTGCTCCTGCCGGCGCAGTGCACGCTCCTCTTCATCGTCTTCGAACGAGTAGGGCGTCAGCTCTCCGGCGATCCCCAGCCCCAGCTGGAAGCCGGCGGTGAAGGACGCCAGGGAGACGTCCTCCCGCAGCTCGATGGCCAGGTCCGCCAGTTTCAGCAGCGCCTCCCGATCTTGTTTGTCCAGTTTGTCCCGCAGTGTGAGACGCAGCGTTTCCAGCTCCCGACGAATCTCTGTGCAGTCCGGCTCCCGGAAGAACCGCTGATGCAGTGCTTTCATGTAGTCGTTCATGTGTGCCGCCTCCTTCTTTTGCTACACACAATACCGTCCGGCGTACGGAATAGCCAGAGAGACACAGCACTGTTAAGAGAAAGTTATCATTTGCTTTTACAGCAGATCGTCCTCGTCCGCGACATCATCCTGACAGAAGGAACCGCCTTGTTCCCGACGATAGCTTTGCAGGAACGTGGGGGCGCGGCCCAGGTGTTTGACTTCCTGTATACTGTCTGATTGAATGGACCGCACCTCGCTCTCAGGCAGGTTCGCCATCCGCGCCAGGATGCGCGCCATGGTGGCGACTTCCACCGACAGTTTGTACTGTCCCGTGCCCAGAGATTTGCTCAGTGTTTCGAACCGCTCCATGGGAACTTCACCCCAGCTGCGCAGTTGAGCGAGTTCAAGGGACAGAAGATGGGAGCAGTAGAACTCGATGGCCTGCTCCACGAAGTCATTGCGGGAGCTGACACCTGCCCGCCGCAGATTTTCATCGCACAGTTTCAGGTGCCGCGGGGTTACCGCAAGCCCTGATTTTACCCGTTTTTCCAACATTTCCGGTCCTCCTTCCGGTACCATGGAATATCCACCCGAAAACAGCCGTACAGTGCCTGCAATTTCCGGATTTCTCAAGTTGGAGGTGCACCTTGTTTGGTACCAAACCGCCCAAACCGCCGCTGTGGGAGGTACCACGGCCCGCATTGCGGGTCCGGTGTTTTTGGGGCGAAACGGTACCTCGAAGGTGCACGCCCCTTTATCTAGTACTTTTTTCGGCTGGCTCAAAAGGCCTCAAAATGGCCTGATTTCCAGGGGGGGAGAGTGGGGCCGCAGAAAACGGCTCCCCTCTCCCGCACAGCTCCTTCACACGCCTTCTGGATCTGCTTCAGGTGCTGGGATGGGGGTGTCCCAGCCAGGTGCACACAGGGGCTCACAGCGTGTCTCCTGTGTCCCGCCTCCGGCATACCGCCGCCGGGTCAGGTTGCGGAACTCCCGGGGACTTTGGATGACGTCATCTTTCAGCATCCGATTGCACACGATCAGATCCCAGGCGGCGCGCCGATAGCTGCCGCGCACCACTTCGAAGGTGCTGTGCGCAAAGGCCTTCTGCTCCTCTGTGAGATCGCCGCGGGACGGATCGATCAGGAACAGTGTCAGCGAGTCCTCCGGCATGGGTGTGCCGTGGAGGGCTTGCCACCGGGTTTGTATGCACTGCCTGGCGGTCAGGAAGCAATCTGATGATGCATTGGGGTCCTGCTCCAGGAGCTGATCCAGCATTTCTGCAAAGATGGTCATTGTGCAGCGCCTCCTTTCCGGGCGGAAGCGGCCAGGCGCTTCTTCACCCTCTGTTGTTCAACGGCAGCATCCAGCGCTGCCAGCCTCCGCTGATGATGCAGCTCCACTGCGTTTTGTATCGGGTGTATGGTGTAGCGGAGATTGCCGTTGCGCTTTCTTCCACTCGCGTCAATGACGACAGTACGGTCAGTGGAGATGAGCCCGGCCTCCTCCAGTTCCAGCACGTGCTTGCGCACGGTGTTGTTGCTTGCGCCGACGGCTTGTCCGATGGTCTTGTAGCTGGGCGTGCACCGATAGGTCTTCCGGTTCTCCCGGTAGAGCAGGAAGGCGTAGATGGCAATAGCGGCGCACCCAAGGTTCAGGTGGAAGACGTCATCCGGCAGAGAGAAAAACTTTTCGTTGGTGCTGATCGGAACCATGTCCGGTGTGATATGGCCTTGCTGCACCAGCTCTTCCAGAATGGGACTGATCAGACTGCTTTTCAGATCCAGGGTATCGGTCAGTTCCTCCGGTGTTGCTTTGCCGGGAAGACCCCGGTGACGCCGGTAGTGGAGATAGGCCAGCACAGAGAAGGACGGATATCTGAGATGGTGTGTCCAGATCCGGTTGGGAAGCGGAAAGCGGAAGGACCTGGCATCACGCTGATAAGGGAAGCAGAGCATTATCCGCCACCTCCTTTCGTATGGGTGTTTACCCATTGGATGAATTGTTCCTTGGGGACCACCATACGGCTGCCCACCCGCAGCGTGGGAAAGTCCGGATCGTGCATCAGCTCATATCCGCTGGACGCCGACACTCCCAGCACCTGTGCCACCATCTTCGCATTGAGAAACAGCGGCAGTTCGTCATAGCTTTTGTGGATTGAATTTTTCATATCGGTAACCTCCGATTGACTTTTAGAATTCAATCTGGTACAATGATGATAACAGAAACTGGAAGTATATTCAATAGGTTTTTAACCAGTTCATGGAAATTTAAAAATTTATCGGGTACAGTGAGGGAGGTTGCCAGGATGGATGATCGGTTTGCCGATGAGGGCAAATACAAAAGCAGCTTGGATGATTTTTCGACCCTTTTTCATGAGGACCGTGTTTACGTTGGTGAGCGGGCATATTCGACCGGACAGTGTGTTGTGGATATTCTGAATGTCGAGGAAGAAGAGCTGTCTGCGATTGATCAGGCGTTACAGGACGTTTACCATGCCATACAGCGTGTGTGGAAAGAAAACACCGAGAGCTCCGTGCGGATCGCACAGGAGAACATGCACGAGGTCTGGACTCTTGTATCCAGGCTGCCTGTCTATCGGGATATGCATATTGATTGGTCACAGCCAATCTCTCAGAATGCCGATTTGGTAAAAACGTTTTGGACTGCGCTTCGAAAGATACCAGTCGAACAACGGGCAGAAGTGAGCCGGCAGCTGCGCAGCCTTACAGGTGTGATGGATTTCCTGCGGGTTTTCCAAAAAGAAATCATGCAGATAGTGGACGCATATTTAGAACCCTTGGAGAGGAGAAATTCGGAAGCTTATGCAACAGGAATCTATCGATTCTACAGTGATATGGAAACAGCGGGGCGAGAGAACCATGAGTCACCCCCTGAACACAGTTTTCCGGTTCAAGTGAAATTTGTTCCCATGAAGTCTCCCACAGATAAGGGCAAAATCATCCTGGCGGAGCGGACACGGTTTTCTGGTCTGACAGGATTGATATCCTTTTTGGAAGTTGAGTTCTTTCGGGGACTGACCGTTGGCAATGCTCCGCGGAAATGCCACAACTGCGGGAAATATTTCTTGCTGACTGCCGGGTACAACACCTGCTACTGCAATAATATTGCGCCGGGGGAGACAGTGCGTACCTGCAGAAAGGTAGGAGCACACCAGAAAGCGCTGCGGCGCAATTCCGAGCGCACACTTGCTGAGAGAGAAATTTACCGGGTATATAACAGATTGAAACAGAGAAAGACTCGGGGAAAAATCAATGCCGATGAATGGAATACCTTGATGGCTCAGGTGTGGGAATTACAAAAACAAGTAGAGCGCGGGGAATTGACTTATGACGAACTTGTGCAGCGGTTGGACGCATTCTGATAGGGACAACGCAAATCAGAGCCAGTGAGCAGAGGACAGAAAGGGCCGGCAGAACTGCTCAGCTCTGCCGGCCTTTTCTTTGATATAGCGATGCAGCTGTTGTCCTCTTGCAGGTGTCCGCCTCCCTGGTTGCCCCCAAACTCACAGCCGTACTGATGACCTTTCCCATAGTACCAGCGGCCATAGCGATACCCGTAGTGGGGAGGGCAGTTGGCACAGTCTCCATCGCAGTGTCCATCATGCTTCTTCTTGCCCCGTTTAGCCAGGGCAGAACCTAGCGCAATCCCAAGTATTGCAGCCCAGAGTCCCCCTTTTTTCTTTTTGGGAAGAATATATTGGACAGGCTCCTGCCGGTCATATGCAACCGGTTCATCATCGAACACGTCGATTCCTGACCGTCGGGAAATCCGCTGGAAGGACGCATCTTCAATCATCATGTAGATATCCTCCAGCTGCTCCCGGTTGAAAGGCACATCTGTCTGTTCAGCAATCCTGCTCAGAACAGATTCCTCCACTGTGCCCACCGTTTCCAGCACCTGATCCGGGGTAAAGCGGACGCCAGCGGCGGAAGCTTTCTCCAGGAACTTTGCGGCAAAAGCATCGTTGTTGAAAGATAGCTCCTGCGAGATCTCCCACACTTCATCTGCCGGCTCAAAATCGGACAGGCGATAGGTGTAGCTCTTTTGGGTGCTGGGGGCCCAGTCGTAGAACCCGTCATAGTAATCTTCCCAGGTCATCTGTTTCATATCAGGCACCCCGCAGTGACATTCTTACGATTCCGTCTCATAGGGCCAGGTGTTGATGCCGCCGAATTCATAGATGTTGGTGTAGCCCAATCCAGCCAGTGCGGAAGAGGCGGTTTTGCTCCGGTTCCCGCTGCGGCAGTAAACCAGAACGGTAGAATCCTTTTCGGGGATCACCTCTGCGGCAGTCTCTTCATCAATAGTACCCACCGGCAGCAGGACGGCGCCGGGAATGTGGCCGCTGTCATATTCGTCCTGCTCCCGCACATCCAAGATGATGACATCCTGGGTGTCCATCATCTCTTTGGCCTCTTCCTGGGAGATCTGCTGGTAGTCGCTCTCTGATGAGGCATTTGATGCAGTTCCTCCGCATCCGGTTAACAGCAGAAGGAGAAGGAATAGGGGCAGAATCCGTTTCATTTGAGTACCTCCAAAAGTCCTGCGGCAAAGGCCTTGTGCCCTTGCTCTGTGAAGTGTACGCCGTCATAGGCCAGGGAAATATTCCACGTTCCGGCATCGGCAAAGCGGATGCCCATTCGCTCCGCCAGGGCATGACAGAGTCGGGCGAAGGCATGGGAGTCATCAATGAGCTGCTGATTAGGCACCCATGCCCCCCAGGCTACCGGCGGCGGTGCGATCAGGAGGATCTTCTTTCGATCCATGGGGATGCCGGAGAGGAAACTCTCCAGCTTTTCAGCGGCTTGCTCCGGGCTCCGTCCCTGGAGCAGATCGTTGGTCCCTAGCATGACGATCATCAGATCTGTGTCAGCAGAGAAGGAAGGGGCAGAGGAAGGAATCTCCCGGCCATTTTGCCCCATGTTGCAGATAGTCCAGCCGGTTTCTGCGGCTAGAATGTCTACCCACCGGCTGCCTGCATCATAGCGTCCCCCGAAATAGCTCCGGGGGTCATAGCCGTAAGTGTTGGAGTCACCGAAGCAGATGACGTTCATCGCCCATTTTTCCTTTCTCTGTAGATGACACGTTTCAGATAGTTTGGATGTGTTTTGTCCAATATTCAAGGTCACTTGATGGCTTTTAGTTTTCTCAGAATTACTTCATCTGCTGGGCAGAAGTCATATCCGTCGATTTCATCTACTTTGATCCAGCGGATATCATTATGCTCCAGCTTTTGGGGAGTCCCTTCGCGAATAGACGCATTAAACAAGGTCAGGTGGACAGTCAGATCTGGATACTCGTGGACCACATCCATGAATACTTCTCCCACCTCCAGTGTGATAGCCAATTCCTCCTGACACTCGCGTATCAGAGCCTGCTCTTTTGTTTCACCAGGCTCCACCTTACCGCCCACAAACTCCCACAGCAGCCCTCGAGCTTTATTAGCCGGGCGCTGGCAAATCATGAACTTGTCCTGATCCCAGATCAGAGCTGCAACTACTTCCGTCATTTCTTTTCACCTATATTGGGACCTTTTACATTGTGCTTTATTACAATGGGTCGTATCATTGCCGTGCCCCTATGCTAGTTACATTTACGAGGGATGGACGTACTGCACCAAATTGACCATTTGGCTTGATACGATCGCCTTGAACAATGCATTGGCCTTTTACCATTGCTTTAAGCGTGTTGTACCAGTCGCTGACTTCAGACTTATCATCTGCAATCTGACTAGCTACATAGGACATTTCTTCTCCAGATGGTTTGAAATAAATCCGTTCTGCTGCCTGCTGCAAGTTTGAAATCTCGCCGGAATCCAATGCGCCTTTTAGGAACTGGGTTGCAAACCAAGCTGACCAACCGTACTTACGGCCTTCGCGTAGAATTTTGACTGCTGGGGAGCTATCTTGGAATGAGAGGTTTTGCGCCTCATCCAAAACAACGACAAATGGCGTGTCTTTTTTACCAAATTTGACCAGGCTATACCAGGCATCCCACAGTGTAATTTCAGTCAAAATCGTTTGGAGAGTACGGTCCAGACCTGTCAACTGAATAACGGTAACCTTACCGTCACGCTTTGTTACATCTTGCCAATCGAAAGCGCTCGCAGTATCAAACAAGTCGCTGTCAAGGAATTGTTGCATTGCACTTAAAACGGTCTTAGCTTCCTTGGCTTCACTCGTTTCTAGCAATTTACGCAGTTTGGAGAAATCCATATTCTCATGGTATTTTTCTATACCATCCCGGCATGCCGAATATAACGCAGCACGCTGCTGGCTACCAAATCGATATACATGGCATAGAATGTCTGCTAATCGCCCCGCCGTTGTCTGTGAGCCTTCTTTGTAAGAACCTATTCCGGGGATATTCATTTCCTGCTGCAAAAACGGATTAACTGGGATTTTATTAATTAAAGCAACCTGCTGGATTATTTTTCCCTGAAGCTCATTCTCAAACTCTGGCTCAAGACGCCCAGGTAAAAAACCATCCGTATAATCAAAGATTACGCTAGAGATTCCCTGGCGGGATAATTCCAGCAGCATGGCTTGAATACAATAGGTTTTTCCTTGGCCAGAACTACCAGTAATCAAAATGTGTCGGTTGCTAAGTTGTTTATTACCAAACTCCCAGTATACTTTGTTCGTTCGCCGATCCTGACCAATTAGCACTCGAATATCTCCAAGTGGGACTGTAGAATTAAGACTATTTTCAAGGCCTTGAGTTTCATTAACAGGAGATTGGTTGCTCGGGATTTGAGTTTCGGATTGTTGACTCTTTTCTTTTTCCGGCACTAGCTCGCAGGTCACTCCCGGTTTTTCAGGCTGGGCGGTAGGCTGTGGTATAGTTGTTACAGACGTTGCTTTGTCTGCATCTCCTTCTGTTGCTTGTAGTTCGATTTCGTGGATCGGCGACGCATCGTCTTCACTGGTGAGAGATTCTTCGTCATCCACAGGCTTTTCTTCGTCTAGTTCTTCAACAGCACCAATTTGCTGAACTAACTGCACGGATTCTTGCTCAGCTTTGTCTAAGAGAATGCGCTGAATACCCCCCTGAGATACATCGTGGATTTTAATTTCAGTATTGTTCTGATAATCCACATAGGTTTCTTCGCCATCTTTCATTCGGTCGAACCAGAATCCATATACAGCACCATGCCAGACGATTGTAAATTGGCCGTCAATTAAATCGCCAAGCTTCTCCAACTCGGTTTGATCAGAATTGCCAAAAGTAATGGCGCGATACAACTGCGCAAACCAATAGCGACACTCAACGGCCTTTGAAGCGGGATTAAAATGTTCCTGTAGCGTTTTGAGCCCCATTACAACCTGTTCTTTTGCCTTGTCCAGATGCGCTTTCGCATGGCATTCTTTAGCAATTTTGCATTCCACTACAGTTGCGATGAGGTGTAGGTGACCGTCTGCCGTATCCTCGAATTGGATTACCAGAAAGTCAGGGATTTTCTTTTCCTCACTCTTCGCAGTAATTGTACTATACTTTTCGTCAAACCAATGACGATAAGAATCCAATCGGATCAGTACGGTTTTCTTTTGCTGGCGTTCACAAATATAATCCAGCATCAGATACGCTAAAAAGTTATTTATCTCATAAGCCGAGGGATTTAACGCTTGTAGAACACTGACACCATCTAATCTTGGAGCACGTTTCAGACAGGTGTCACTAGCCTTTTCCAGCTCTGTATCATCCCAGGTACTAAAAATTGCACGGAGTCTTCTCCTGCACCGCTCTTTGATATCAATGCCTACTGTGCTACGCGTCGTAATTGTCAAGTTCAACTGACCAAAAGATCCTTCGCCGGTAGAGAAACCAATTACCGGACAATCTTCCTCACCATAAATGGCACGGATACAAGCCTTATCAATGGCCTGATCAACGCAAACTACCCAAACTGCCTTCTCATGAGCTTTCTGAATTTCTCTCTGCATGTTCACATTGATATTTTCCGTACAGTAGATCTTATTGATATTTTGCGCGTCCTGCGTTTTGTAATAGCTTAAAACCTGCGTATGGGTTGTCGAAGCCTCAAACTGCGGCTGTGTGATATCCACAGACCGACTCACAGTAGAACCATAAACTACCCTTGGAAGGAATACCATAGGATAACGGCATGCTGAATTTTGCGCTGCGGTCGAGAAATTGGCTTTTGTAAACTCAAGCTGTGACTTGCCAAACTCATGCAGTGCATCCATAAAAAAGATAACATCAGTATTTGACTGAATATTTTTATTGATATCAGTATAATTATGCCAGTATTGTAGGTAGGTTTCAATGTGGATTCCTGCATCTACATCCATCATATTGTTTAACCAGTAGGACAGGTAATTTCTGCCGCCTTTATTCTTATCGGACTGAAGAATAGTTGCCTCGATAAATACAGGTGCTTGGCCTGTATTTTTAGAGCGTTGCTTCACTTCCTTCACATAACCTGTAATAGCAGAAACAATTACTTGTAAATCAGGGGGATTTACAAAGGTGAGTGTAAATCGGTCATCCTCTTTCCCATAGGTAATGCGATAATTGTCCATCACTCGGATAATCATCTTAGCTTCTGCACTGATATGATTAAAAGCGGTGTCGCTGAAATCGTCATCATAAATGGCTTCTTTTTCTAGCATAGTTCCCATACGTGTAAAATGCTCATTAACATGGTATTCACCATATAGGGAAAAATAGCCATATGTTTGATTTACACCGATCAAACGTTCTCCAGTGTCAGAATCAGAAAGTACAGCATCGAGGCCTGCATGGACATAACTCAAATCCATTAGGCGTGCAATCGCTTCGCTAAGTTTTTCGTCTGTCTCACCGTTGATGACTTTTTCATACCACTCTTTTGCACCTGCGCGCAGGAATATCATACGGTCAACCATCTTCTCCAGCATTGCTGGATGATACGGTGGCACAATACACTGATTTACCATGATATCTGCCGTAATGGGCTCCATATTTTCTGCAATAAGAAATGCGTTGCCGAAGCACCGCAGAAATTGCATTCGAGGGTTTGTAATTCTTTTCCCCGTGTACGACTTTCCTGTTTCAAGATACGCATGGATAAGCTTAGGCACTGTATTGGAGATGGTATTATAAAACCCCTTTTCTTCAATTTCGTTTCCAAAGTCAGTAAAGATTTTCCCCAAGTTATGAAATGCATGCAACTCATCCGCATATTCCTGCGAATTACAATCCATACTCTGCTGCACAATAGGAATTAAATTTTCCCTTATCAGTTTTACTTGACTAAAGGCTTGTACAAATTCTTCCTTACTCTTAACGCGGAAAATATTGTTTATATCATGCCAAATAAAAAATGGGACATCTTCGCACAATACATCCTCGCTGTTTGCTGGTTTGACCCCAGAAAATGCAATCAACCAGTCCTCATCCGGTCGAATGTTCCATTCATAATCGGAGAGAAAAACAAGGTCATTTCCCTGATACAATGCGACTTGGAACGGAACTTTAGTATTGTCGGTTGCTTTTGACGTAATATAACCTTCTGCGACTAAAGCATCTGCTTGAGCTGGGTCAAAAATCTCAGAAGGTTTACAGGTGATTTCAATATGGTTGTTGAGGAATTGCCAGTTTTCCGCCTGAATAAATTCAACAACACCTCCCGCAAATTGACAGATGCTACGCCACTGCTCGGCACGCTGGGTATCTTTATCGACTTCCGATACACCCTTCAGGCCAACTTCCACTTTATCAAATTTGAAAACCACTCGATTATATCCTGTGCTTTTATAATCATAGTCCGTGTCTTTGCTATTGGGATAAGTGGCTGTAGACAAGTATGCTGTGAGCAATACTGTCAGAGGATCACCATAAATCTTTTGTGCAGTCGCTTTAACGGTTATTTTTGGGATTTTAGTTTTTAGGATATCATCTACAATTGAATAGTCAGTATCCAGCAGCTTATCTCGATTTTCCTGTAGCTCTACATTGGATGCAAAGTCTAGTACAACTCTCTGCAGTTCATCATAACTTCTAATTCCTTTTTGGGGAGGGAAATTCGGATAATACTTATGAATTTTGTCGGGAGCTGTATAAACTTCAAAAAGTTTAATTATCTTTTTACGTTCGCTGCTACTTAACTTTGCATATTTTCTCCGCTGGATAAAAATGCATGCTTTTTCCAGTATATCCAGTTTCTTTATATTTTTGGAAACTGCATAATATGGAGGAACAGAGTCTACAATCTGGGGAATATGCCAGATATCTGGTAAACTCAGGAACATGTTCCCCCAAATTTCTTGTTCTTCCATGTCCTGCTTGATCCAGTAATCAATTTGGGCAGAAAGGCGTAGTAAGTCTTTTTCTACATAGTGGAAAAGTGTCTTGTAAAAATAATTGAATGCCGTGAGAAAGTTTTGCCCATTTAACAGAGAATCCCGAAAAGCTCTTGGGATTAGTTGATGATAATTATCTTTAATTTGTCGATCGGCTTTTTGGGGATTCAACGTGTAAAAATCAGCGAGGCCACCCCTATCTTTAACCGCCTCAGTTCCCATCAGCAACACAAGATGCGTTTCGTCCGACTGCTCCGGAAGAAGATTTCGATAATAGGTCATTTTATCATCAAAATCAACCCAATTATTATTTTGCATGGTTCGCGCATAAGGAGCCGCATCTGGCTTTTTGAGAAAATCCTCGAATTTTTTCTTGGATAGCTTCGCGGTCATTCGAATACCATGCTTATCTGCATAAGATTGCAGAGCCACACAGATATCACAATAGATTTCTGCATCGTCAATGCTATTAAGACAAACCAAAACCTTATTAGTCGCTCTTTGCAAAATTTGCTCTTGAATCTTGTTAGTAAACCATATTGCCAAACTTTTCATGCTTAGTTCATCTCCAGACCAAGAGATTTAATACGCGATACGCGTATAGGGGTTTACAACAATGGATGTTGCATCTGACAGATCCCGCAGGAGACCACAGCTTTTTAGGAACTCCTGAAATTGATCTCTGTTCTCTGCTAGATAGCCTTTCATGCCAGACTCAGCAGTTTTGCTATTATATTGCTCTGGGCCTATTACCATCCCAAAATGGTCATATAATTTTTGCAAGAAAGAATCAAATGTCATTTTGGCCGTAGGTGGTATTAAGGAAAGCACTAGATATCGCACAAGGTCTTCAGATAGAGAGAAACGTTCATACGCTCCCTTAGGGGGAATCACCAACTGAATTTCCTTGCCCATCTTTTTGAAAACATCGGCCGAATCCTTCATGCCGTCAGATACGCTTTTAAACCGAGTTTTCTCGTCTTCAGTGTTTTGCGCAAGGATATTTAAAGCATTGCCGAATTCCGCATAAGCTGCACGATAACTCTGTGCTGCGAGTTTTGCAACGTTCGATGTGGCATTTTCTGCCCGCAAATCCAAAATCCATTCTGGACCATTTTGCTCGTGTGGATATACCTTATAATACGCCTGAAGGTGCATGCAGCGAAGTAGCGTTAGAACGAGCCCTTTTGTCATCAGCTCAATACGCTGAATTGGATGTAACTCATTGCTCAGGAAACAGGCAAGTTCCTCCAAACTGTATACTGAGCGGCGTCCAAATCCATCCTGAAGAAACCCTAAATTCATCTTTCTAATCAGCTTATTTCGATTTTTTTCATCTTGCTGATCAATTCCTTGATTTTCTAACCACCAATTTTGGAGCTTGCTAGCAATCGTAGAGAATCCGGAGCTCCTAGCCGTCAGCATATTGTAGATTCCACTCTCAATTATTTTTGCGTATTGCTTACCTTCTTCTGTCTTATAGATTCCGTAAAGCAGGTGAAGATAATACATCTCACCTCCACGAGCAAGGAAGTCATGATTACCATAAGAAAAATCTGTTTCTACATTGATAGGATCTGTATTAAAACTTTTGGCTTTACGCGCATTCAATCCTAAGGTCTCAGGGAAAAGGAGTTCTGGTGCAATCGGCGCCAAAGATTGTGCATACCAACCACGTTTTCTGATGACAAGAGCGTACCCATACAGAAGATCCTGCAACATATAAACCCATTCCGGATCTTCGCACTTGTCCTTTAGCATTTTCATCATGGACTGATAGGCATCATCATCCACAGCCGTATGGCTGTCTTGCTTACTGCGATTATAAAAGATGAAGCGCTTTAGCCCATTGCGCGGAATAGTAAAGTAATTGAGCCCATCTGTGTTGCCGGAATCTTCTGCCTTTTCTACTTGTTCCCTAGTGTGAAATTTGAATTGGCCTTCTCCATTGTTAGTCTTGGAAGCAGCAAACACCAACAAAAATTCCAAAAGGTACTCTCCTAGGGTTTGACCTGCGTTTATTCGATTGCCAAAAAGCTGGATAGCAAGTGAATTTTTCCCATTATCCGTTTCCCGAGGAAAAGCCATTATACCACCTCATTCTCCATGCCGAGCTTAGACATCTGTAATTTTTGTCTCTTCAAAACACAGAGCCTTTTTCTCCCACTGAGTTCCATTGAAAATAAGCATACTGATCTGATTTGGCTCCGAATTAACAGCTTTACATACAGACATCAATTTAGCTTTCAAACTTTCAATGCCATACGAGAGGAGCGGATCAACTTCTGAAATAATTAGTCCCGCAGCAATTTTTGAAAAGTAATTCAAGAGAGGCATGCCAATACGACACTTTACTTCGCCGCCTTTGCCGTCATATTTCAGAACAAGATCATAGTGCTCGTTATGCGTTGCTGCTGCACAACAAACCTTTTCACAGCAAATGCTTAAATCTTCCTTGTCAATTCTCCCTATTAACAGTTGAACATTCTGGATCTGTTCACCGCTGCGGCGCAATGTAACATAAATATTGTTAGTTTCATTGCTAGTTTCACCAGTAAAAATAATTTGCAGAGCACGGAAGATCTCTTTCTTAATTCTCTGGCTAGGCAAACTCTTTCCTTCCCGGTATTCTAAGTATTCTGGAAAATTCTTGGCAAAGACATCTCGGTAGATTTCTGCTCCTAACGTGGGAGTAAGAGGGAAAACGATCAGCATTCGCTTAAGTATTTTTTGCTTTTGTATATTTGAGTATTTATTTGAAGGAACTTGATCCAACATACCAGCTAGCTCAATCAGTTCTCCTGGTAGCAGATTTTTTGCTCTTTTTTGAATAAATAGCGTATAATCCTGTACTGTATTTTTTGTATCCAGTTCTGCCTCATTCAGCATGCGGATACCTTTAATCTGGGATGGTATTTGGGTACCAATGCGTCCACCAAACAGGTTATTAGAAAATAGATATTTAATTTTCCAACCTTTTTGAACCTTTTTTTCAACTGTTGAACAATCTAACCCTCCAGTAATCGCATAAGCTAAATGTGCTGTTATCTGGCGAATTGTAGCGCGCTTATCCATTTCTTGCTCCCAAATATAAAAGTTCTTCAGAAAATGGAAAGCAGAAGGACATTGTTTCGTAATATGTACATTGAAAAATATTGGGCACAGATCACGTTTGTCACAGCCTTGACAGGTTATCCAATTTTCATCTGCCACCAGTTTGTTACCATAGGGGATAAGAAAATTGGTATTATCCAAACGGGCAATATTTAGTGTTAGAATAGGATACCCATAGATCACTTTTTCATAATCAGAAGGATTATCCATTTGTTCAATAATAGTACTCTCTGCATCTTGTTTATCCGAAAAAACATTACGGAACGTCTCAATCAACGGACCGGTATTAGCTACTAATAATGTGCTGATACCCTGTGCGATGTGGTCGAGCGCATTCCTCATTACATTTGACCGGTCATCCTGAGATAACTCACTGAAGTCCTTGACATAGACAAGCTTTTTGCCAGATTTTGTTGTAATTTCTCCCTTTTCCTGTGAGAATTGATGTTGGTTTTGCATACCGAGTACTTCTAGAGTTTGGAAGAGAATCGTTGTTTTACCATCACCTGCATGTCCGGTCAAAATTCCAAGAAATGCAGTACCATTTTCAATTCGATTTGCTAAATAGTCTGCTTCTTGCCGATGAATTCGCACACGCTGGAAATTAGGGTTGTTCTGCTGGGCCTCAGCCAATGCGTTAGAATTACCTGCTTTTTCGTTATGTAGCGAATTCAAATAGTCTACAAACTTATTGTGTGACATGTTTGTTGCCCCCTAACTACAGTTCATCCTCAATCGTATCTAACGCACGCTGAAGCTGATCAAAATCATCATCTGTGGTAAAATAGCTGACACTGAAGCGAATTGTTCCGGCTGGATATGTCCCCAAGAATTGATGAGCTAACGGTGCACAGTGTAGACCGGTTCGTACAGAAATCCCTTGTTGTGCCAGTATGCTGCCTGCACTATCACTGCTAATCCCTTGCATCAGACAAGATACAATTCCTACATACGGTCTTCCTGGCACATTACCAATAATTTGCATAAAATTATATTCGCCTAAGACTTGCAGCAACTTCTTGCGGTTTTGCTGTTCCGTTTCAAAAATTTTCGTTATGCTGGTTTGAAAATGCCAGTCTAATGCTGCATGCAGACCTGCGATACCTGCAATATTCAATGTGCCCATTTCATATCGTTCCGGGAGGCTATCCGGCATATTCTGATTGGCGGAGTCGTATCCCGTTCCTCCAAATAAAACAGCAGGAAGCTGTATTTCCGGATTCATAACAAAGCCAGCAATTCCTGTGGGGCCATACATTGTTTTGTGTCCATCAAATATTGCAAAATCAAAGGTAGATAGCCCTACATTACAATCTACTAGTGCAGCAGTCTGGGCCATATCCAACACTGTGATAGCCCCATGTTGTTTTGCCAGCCGGAAAATTTCTTCTACTGGTGAAATGAGACCAATTGTGTTGCTAGCATGACTCACTATCACAACGTCTGGTCGTTCAGTCTCAAACTGATACCGAATACGCTGCAGATCATATTGTAAATCTTTGTGAACAGTGAGCTGTTGTACCGTGATCTGGTTAATCTTTTCATAGTGATACAGCGTCCGAGTTACTGCATTATGCTCAAAAGGACTAATGTAGAAATTACTTTTTCCGGTTAAGCACAATCCCTGAATGATTATGTTCAATGCAATTGTGGCTGTCGGGGTAAAGATCACCTGTTTGGAAGGGCAATGCAGCAATGTCTGTATTTGAGTTCTCGTATTTTTTACTAATATTCCAGATGATTGTGCTTGCGCATAATTGCCACGGCCTACATTGGCTCCATGCTGACGATAAAAGCTGTCCATATACATATAGACGTTGTCTGGTTTTGGCCAGGTCGTTGCTGCATTGTCAAAATAGGCCATGGGTATTCTTCCTTTCTTCAGCAGAGTTCCTTCAATGCATCCATCAAGATCTGGCGCTTTTCTTGCTCCGAAATTGCTTGTCCCATACCACTTAGTGCGTCTTCAATCATATTACGAAGCAGATGCCCTCGAGGAGTCGTTTCTACACGGTTAAACCGCTTTGTGACAATGTTTCCATTATCGTCGGCGTAAATTAGTTGGTAATTACTGGCCTGCTCTATATTGGCTTGTTCCTGCTGTTCGTGGAACTGTTCGGCTGTTTTTTTCCACTCTGTGATTTGGGTAAGAGCTGCCTCCTGTGTATCTGAATTCCAATCTTCAATACGCAAATCCGTGGCTAGCTTTCCTATGCGGGAGATCAGATCAATTTCATTGGAGCCAGTATTCTTCAGTAGAGAAAGCATTTTTTCTGTACCATCTGGGAAAAGTTGTTCAAAAGCCTTTGGGTTCAGGGAGTCACACCAATCCCGAATCGTACTGCTGAGAGAAATTTTAGCTAATGTTTCCTCATCGTATCCGGTATTGAACAGTGTCTTTAGCTTATCGGCAAAAACATGGTGCAGGTCACTAAGTAAGAAATCATAGCAGCGTTTTGCTGCCAGAATACCATCCAGTACCGCCGTGTTTTCTACGGTATCATATCCAAAAACTGCAGGAAATCGTTCAAACAACATCGAATAGCTACCGCCATTTTGCTTAATTTCCTTGATAAAGTTTCGGTAACTTCGATCAATCTTTTTCCCATCTGGTGTACGTGTGGCTTCCTTTGCATATTTAGGTAATGCCACATACCAGCGCCGTATAGCTGCAGCCACATATCCATAATTGCTAGAATAACGGTCTTCCTCTACCACATAGTCCTGGAAGGCAGCTGCAATTCCATCTAGATAGGTTTGACGAGCATTGTTCCAGTGGAGTGTTTGTAAAGTGAATTCCGCTGGATCTGCTTCAATTTGTAGAATTGTGTCGTTGTTGAGCAATACCTGGCCATACCGGTTTTGAATGAGCAATTCCTGTCGGTGACCGTGGAAAATAGCTGCCAGATAAATGGGAATTACCCCTCGGCGCAAGCCAATCTGATTTTCCACTGAAGTCAACCGTTGGTACAAATCCGCAAAGGAAAGGGGATGATTTCCGCTAGCATCTTGCACAAATTGTTCAATAACTTGCAGCATTCCCTCTACTAGTTTATCTTTGGGATGACAGTTAAGATGCGGATTCTCACTTTCATTCAATAGGATGCCTGTGCGTATCAGCGTACTACGCATAATAGAAACTTCTTGGCCTGTTCCAGATAGCCCTAAATTGGGTTCTAATTCTGACCGCAATAGACCCGCCACAATTTTGTTGCGGCTAGCCTGTGCAACGGATGTAATCGTATTTTTATTGATAGCTTCATTCACGATTACTGGCGTCTTGGGATACAATTCAAAACAGATATCCGACAACAACTCTGTCAAGACCGTTTTACGGTTAATCGTTCGGATCTCCCCGCAATAGATATACATGGCTTGATGTTTTTCAGGTCGTGTATATACCGCGATATACTCACGTAAAATCTCCTGTAAATCTTCGTAGATGACTTCGTACTCATCAAACAATACGGTGTCACCCTGGGCCATTTCCTTGAGTTTTTCGACCGCTTTGTATTCTCGAACGACGTAATCCATGGGCGTAAAATGATAAGGAAGAATGAAGACACAGTTCTTGCAGGTCTGGCTCGTATTTAGTAGTGTCTTCTGCAGTGTAGGAATACTTTCTCTGCTATTGGGAATTACTGCATAGACGACGCCATCAGCTTGAATATTCTCCCTTTTAATTGTCCACTCAACATCAGCTGTTACTTCCTCTGCTTCAATAAAATTGAAAGCAAAATACCGCGTCATCTCTTTTTCATCATTGTACCGGTACGGATATACCGCGTCATCAAAGTTGATTGTATTCAGCGTTTTCTTGATGCTGGCATTACCATACATTGTTGCCATGACATCCTTAATTTTTGCCTGAATATCTACGCCAGAGCTTTCCTTAAGCCTCAAGTATCCGTTACTTCGCTTCAGATAGATGACATATTCCTCATCAATCAGATTTGTAAGGGCTCGTTCAATCTCAGACACTTCATAGCCCATGGAATAAATTCCGATCAGTTCATCTTTGGTGGGCTTCAACTTTTCGAACTGTTCCAACATGTAGATCAGTGAAAGCGTCTTGACTAGCTTTGCTTCTAAACTAGCAGTATCAAGTTTTTCCAGAATAATCGCAGTCAGAACATAAGTGTCATGGAGCGTGCCGGCATAGATTTCCTTCCTAAACAGAGGCTCAAAATAATCATAAATTAGGTCCGGCGTAATAACAGAGAAAGAATCGTCTTGATATCGGTCCAGAAAGGCTGGAAGAGTTGCTACCCCGTTTGCTGAAAGAAAGGTAAATAGCGTACGCTCATTTTGCGCGACTCGTTCAGATAGGCGGGGTAAAATAAATGTTGAAACAGGGTGCAATGGGTAACAGCCCTTTATTACATGCTCAATTGCATCCTCTGTTACATCTGCAAAAATGGGATGCGTTATATAACGTTTTGTCAGTGCTTCAAAAGATCGATAATATTTTTTGACAAAAGGCTTCCAAATTGATTCTTTTTTTAGAATAACCGACTCAATGATCTCATATGTCTGTGTAAAATTATTGTTTAGGTGGATATGGGTAAAACGCTCAGATACACCACGCCAACCATCCACTTTCTGCTTGGGCAGTTTATCAATATAATTTGCGATTTCTTTGTGTGAAATCAGCATTAAGTGTATTTGTGCCATTCCACTGCGATTACATTTTTCCGCAAAGTCCTGCAGCATCTTGGTATCGCTGACAGATGCCTCTGTGATATTAGCCTCCAGGTATTTACTAAATTCATCGTAAATGACGTATACGCCGGTGTAGCCACGGGCTTGTAAAGCATGGACGACTTCTTCATACAGCTGTACCACATCAAAACCTAAAAATGGATTAAAAATGCTGCCAGCGGTTAGCTCAGGGTAAATTCGCTCAAATGTCTCATATGCTCTAATATCATAGGTATTTAGTTTCTCAATAAAGTTAGAAATCGGTTCTTGAATCCGAGTTCTAAATTGCTGAAAGGTATCCTGGTATTCAGTTTTCCAGCGCTCAATAACATTTGCTGCAGCTTGATAGTTTGTGGCTGGCATAATGTCAAGCAGGTTATTTTCAGTTAATGTCCGCTGCAAGGCCAGTAAAAAGGCTTGTGTTAGGCTAGTGTTGCTACCTGTGATCAGGACGGGAAGTAGTTTGTTGTCACTTGCGTAGTAGTTTTCAATCTGCCGATACAGCGTTGGATTTTTCTTAGCGGCAGGAATCAGCTTTTCAAAAAGGCTAAGATCCTTTTTCATCAGCAGCGACAGAATGGCAAGAACGATATGTGACTTGCCCTTACCATAGGCGCCAATCAGCACACGGGCGCGGTCTGTCGCAGCCGGTTGCGTACTTTGCAAAATATCTTCCATCAGCTGCATTGCAGCCTTCGTTGGGATATAGTTTCTTAGCTTTTCCTCAGAATTCAGGTCATATGCAATGTTGACCGAATATTGAAATCCTGATGCAACTGAAATCATCTCACTCATGTGTGATTCCTCTTATTCTTTGTCCATTTCCATATAATAGTGCTCTACGCAGTCTTGAAAATCCACGTCTTCTAGCAATTCGATGACATCCAAGCCAGCGGTGCGGATAATTTTTAGTAAGCCTCGTAATTCCACTTCATGGAGCACATCAAGCATTGCAATGGCGTCTAGATTAAAGATACGCCCTATATTGCACTGCGCTGTCAGTAGTTCGTTTAGTGAAATCTGACGGCGCCTACCTGCTTGTTCAATTAAGACGGCATAAATAATCCAAGGATTTAACAGGCTAGCGGTGGGAGTAACCTTACGGTATGTATGCTTGCGCTTATCCAAAATATCCACAAGTCCTAGTTCGCCTAAAGGGCATGAAATATTGTTTTCAGGCGATACTCGCTGTTGGCTGGTCTTATGTCGTGAAAGGTATGTATTCAGCAAACATGCAAAATCGTCGTTTAAAGACCGGATAGCTACGCTTTCTCCATGCATCGAAACATAATTTTGCAGATTCCGAACGAAATCCTCCTTAGTAAATTCAGACATTGAGAATTCATTAAAGAAGAAATACCATGAAGTAGCCTCGACCTGGTTTTTGGCGAGCTGATAGTGAATCAAATATAAAGTACCTAGTTCTTCAATATATCTGTCATGCGTAAAAACACACTGCCCAAAAGGCGTGAAAACCTGCACGCGGCGACGATTTTCTACTCGCTCCTCTGTCAGGCCAACTGCGGGTAGCCAGTAGCGCAGTGCCTTGACCATGTTTGCACCGAGTCCCAATACATCCATGGGGTTTTCTTTTTTGGATACAAACAGATCTGGGCAATTGTGTACTGCTTTCATGCCCTTACTCAGCCATCCTTTACGGATAAAAAATGTATCATGCGCCCTAAATTTCATAAGGGGTCGTTCCTCGCATTTCCTTACTTCGTTTTAAGATATTTATTCATCATGCATCCGCCATCCAAGTATTTAGGCGTCATGCACATTTTGCAATGTACACATTTATCAGGATTGATAAAATAACAATCATTAGTTATAGTAATTGCTCCCGCTCGGCAGAGGGACTCGCACTTCAAACATTTACGGCAAGCATTGAATTTGCGGATTTGATAGCCCACCATACGCTGAAGCTCGTCATGGTTTGCAACATTCATTGTGCGAACTTTAATGGCATAATCGTAGCCATCCTGCTCAAATGGTTGCAGAGATAAAATTGGCACATTTGTCCGAGTATCTAATATAACAGTCTCCCGTAACAGCTTTTGGCCTAGCTCTGGAGCTACTCGTCCAAAGGGAACAAACATTCCAACGAGTTCATCACTATAGGGATGAACTAAGCGATATATCTTTGCGTGATCTTCTGAGGTGCAATTGGTAAAGCGAATTTTTACATCGCCAGCAGTTGCAAGGCCGTTACCGCCTTGCCGTGCCTTCCACTTGCCAGTATCTACATATTCCTCCGCATCCGGTTTGCCAATCTTTTTGGCAAACCGAATCAGAAAATCACGCCATTGTTCAGATTGCTCTGGCATATAAATCCTAGATAAGAATTGGGCCCGTTGATTATTATTGGGGCAGCACCAGCAGCCAACACGGTCATAACCCAGTCGATAGGCGTCATTAAAATCGATATCTTTACTGAGAATATACAGCCAAATATCAATATCCTTCCAGAAAAAAATTGGAGATGCAACTGTTTGCTTTTGAATTTTTACGGATTCAGCATCATCTTCAATTCGGTTATATTTACTGCGGCTGACAGATTCTGCTTTCCTGATGCCATAAAAAGTCAAAATTTGCTGATTGCGATACAGACTATTCAATGTTCGCGTAATAGGGCCTGTTTTGAACATGGAACAACACCACCGCATCATACGTGCTGGTGGACCAATATCTTCACATACATTCAGAAAATTCTGCTCCGCATTTCTGGCTACCATAAAAATAGCATGCGGATGATCCTTACGATACCGCTCTACATAGCGACGTGTCATTGGGAATTCTAATGTTGTGTCTCCAAAGATATGGACCAAACCAGTTGTTCCTAGTGCACTAGTAGTCAAGTCTGCTGTTACAGTAGAATCTTTACCGCCTGAAAAAGAAATTACAAGGTTTTCTTCTTTGAAACGAGAAGCAGCATCGCGGACGAATGCTGTAGCTTCTGTTACGATGCTATGTAAATGATTTTCATTTGCAACACAAAAAAGCCTTGAGAATTGATCAAAGCCTTCTGTCAGATTATTATCCTTATATTTCTCCAGTTGAGCAACTAAGAAATTAGTGTCTGCTTCAGCGAATAGTTTAATCGGTAGGGATTTCCTTTTCCCGTCCACATAGTAGCTGCTATTACTAGCCCAAACAGACGCATTCGCAAAAGCGTTCGGCTCTTTGCCCAATAGTAATTCCAGTAAAAGCCTTTCTTCAGGAAAAACAGGCCGTAAGTCTGCAGCGAGATATTGGGCCTTTCCATGACAAATAGGACAGATTCCTTTGTCAGATTGCGTGGCTTTATTGATGATTGGCACACGACAGGTATGGCACCAGTAGACCTCTGTCGGCACATCTTCTACTGTTTTGTTACCACAAATAGGACAAATTGGCTCATTTGTTTCAATATTACAAGTCTTACACCACATTATGATTCTTTCCCATCAAGTTGCTTATCACAACTATTAACTTGTGCATAAGCGACAAATGTTGTATTTATTAAGTATAGCATATAGTTAGAGATGACGCTAGGGATGATCGTGGCATACCACATAAAAGTGCCTCTTCATACACTCCAATGCTATTCTGCAGCCATCTTCCAAAGTGTTTTTGATACAGCAGACTAAAAGGCATCAATCAGCCCAATTATTTCTGATAGCTAGAGCTCCTACACGAATAGTTATGAATTTAGTATAACTGTATTTTCAAAATTCGACAAGTGGCACCGAAAAATATCGTTCACTGGTGGAGTGGCAATTGAGCAATTGATTTGAGAGTGATCGCAATGCTTTCAAAATGGTATCAAAAACTTGCGAATGTCTTCAGCCATGCAGTACAATAGATGGCATCACAGGTGAAACAGGTAAAAGTAGGTGTTACCAGATATGTACACCCTTACAACAAGTGGCAAGACTATCTCTATTTTTTCGTGTGCTGGATCAGAGTGTCCGATCATCTACCTCAATACCTTTTCTAATGAAGGGCAGAAGGTATTTGAAGCTGCACAGGCTGCTAGCTGCCCGCCGTTCACGCTGGTGGCCATCAGCGATCTGGACTGGAACCACGATATGGTTCCCTGGGACAGCCTGCCTGCTTTTAAAAATGCTGACCCCTGCACTGGCGGCGCGGACGATTATTTGCAGCTCCTGACCGAGGAAATTATCCCAACGGCAGAGAAGAAAATTACTGGAGTCCCTTGCTGGCGTGGGATTGCCGGCTACTCCCTGGCCGGGCTGTTTGCACTGTACAGCATTTACCAGACGGATTTGTTTTCCCGTGTGGGCAGTATGTCTGGATCTCTCTGGTTTCCTGGAATAAAGGAATACATCTTCTCCCATGAGCCAAAGCGTCGACCGGATTGTATGTACTTTTCCCTGGGAGATAAGGAGAGCAAGACCAAAAACGCGGTTCTTCAAAGTGTCCAACAGAACACAGAAGAGATTCATGCCTTCTACCAGAGCAAGGGCATTGACACGGTACTCCAGATGAATCCAGGCAATCACTATAACCATGCCGCAGAACGCACAGCTGCCGGCATTATTTGGATGTTAAACAGATAAGGAGGGGGGAAATCTGCCATGGCCACGATTCGTTGTCCGCACTGCGGCAGTCCTGTGATGGTACGGGAAAATCGCTGGGAGTGCGGTTATTGCGGCGATTTTGGAGAGATTTCATCTCTTCAACCCTCGGAAAAGGCCAAGCTGGTGCATGCGGCTGCGCCTTCTGTTCGGATTTCTATCACAGTGACGGATGCTTCCAACGAAGAAGAGCCCCCACGTAGTTTCTCCCGTGCTGAACTGGAGGATATGGTGCACCGGTGGGATTTTTCTGAAGATGAGTGGGCCTGCCGGGATCTGCTCATTGCGGCCTTTCCAGAAGCAGTGAGCCGCTGGACGGCGAAGGAACTGGAGGACATGGATACTCAGGATCTTCTGTCGGAGACTGGAGAGAAAGACCCGGAGGCAGCCATCGATATGATGAAGCTGCTGTTGGATACAGTGGGAGACAAGCTGCAGGAAAGGGAAGTTGCCTATCAGTTTTTGGGCTGGGACATGGACGGCCTCCTGCGGGATCAATTTGTCCAGAGACCGCTGCTGCAGCGGCTGAAAACCGACGACCATCTGGCCAGGCAGATCTTCCAGTGTGCCTGCTGGGATACTGGACAGAAGATGCTGTATGAGACTTGCGACTGGTTCGGTGAGCCAGAGCTGAAAAAGAAGCTGCAGAGCCTGGCAGAGGGGAACCCATATTTTGACGGCTTTGATTGAACGGATTCGCCTCCCAAAATTAGAAGAAGTTTCCATTCCACTGAGCTAAGATCCCGCCGCCCTATTCTTTGATATAGCGACGCAAGCTTTCGGCGGTTTTGACTCTGAAAATGCCTCCTTTTTGGGCATGAAAAAGAGTCCGGGAGGGCACTGAAAGCAGGAGAGAAATGCCTTGCATCTTGCCCTCTCCAGAGGTACAATACCCCAAACCTGAAAATGAAAAAGAGCCCTTCTGGACAGGCGGCGGCAGCGGATGCCGCACCTGGTCAAGAAGGGCTTTTTGACCACATGTTTGACCACAGACAGCTTCGAAACACACGGAAACAGTGGAGTTAAGAGGCGCGGAGAGTACGCCGAAACGAGCAGAAACTACCGGAAATGGCCGGAAACGTACAGAAAAAATCTGGTTCAACCGTTTGGGACTCGTAGCGTCAGAAACGAGTAAATTGCAAAAAAGAGCACCAATAACCAGTAAAAAAAGGAGATAATCGGCTTAATGATCTCATAAAAATTACGACAATTTATAGACCGCAACGTATTTGACCACATGAGATTTTGTAAAATCCCATAATTGCAGATAACAAAGGTAGAAAAGTGGCTTTATTTCCGCATACTCTTTCGCTTCAGCAACATAAAAGGGGTGGTCAAAAATTCGCAGTCAGATTTTACAATTGAAAGATTTGTAAGATGAAAAGATTCGAGGACTATAACCCAGCAAAAATCGATACGAAAAGGAGACTCTTCTTCTCCAATTTGGGATGCTGCGCATTGTGGGGGAATGCAAATTGGATGGGTTTCGGATAGATTTGCTCGTACGATAAGGCCTCTGAAAAATTTTAATTTCAGAGTCCCTTATTCTTTGATATAGCGATGCAAGCTCTAAGCGGTTTTGCCTCTGAAAATAGTGCTCTCTTCCAGCGCCAAACATGGGGAGCGGAGGAGCTGAATGTGGGAAGGAAGACCGTTGCAATGGGTATTTGCAGAAGAAGCCAATGGTATCGGGATGCAGTTGGCAAAAGAAATATTGGGTGGCAAGTACGAGCCTGTACTTACCACCCACATTGATAAGGGGCATATTTACAACCATCTGATTTTCAATGCGGTCAGCTTCTCCGACCAGGAGTACTACCATTCTAAGAAGCGCAGCTATCACGAGATACGCCGGGCCAGCGGCCACCTGTGCCGAGAATCATGTCCGTCATTGTCCTCGGCCAGGACAAAGGCAAGAGCTACATTGAGCATTAGACCGCACAGAACGGCACCAGCTACAAGGCAAAACTGAAAGCCGCCATCGACCGGTTGGTTCCCGAATCCTCGCTTAGACGATTTACTTACCCGGTTGCAGCAGGAAGGCTACGAGATCAAATGCGGAAAATATACCTCGGCCAGAGCGCCGGATCAAGGACGGTTTACCCAACTCAAACCACTGGGCGCTGATTACACAGAAGAAGCCGTTGTCTCCTGCATTGCCGGAAGCACCGGGCCCTCCAAACAGCCCCGGCAACGCAGTGGGAAGGTCAGCCTGCTCATTGACATTCAGAACAATACCAAGGCCCAGCAGAGCGCAGGATACCAGTGGTGGGCAACCATTGAGAATCTGAAACGGGCGGCAGCCACCATGAACTTTCTCACCGAACATGGCAGTGGCAGCTATGAGGAATTGGTGGAACGGTGCGACGCCGCCATCCGCACCAGGGAGCGACTACGGAATACGGAACAACGGATTGCCCCTTGCCCTCCTGGGAAAGCAGATCGATACCTACCGCATGAAACCCGTCTATGACCGCTACAAAGCGTCAAAGGACAAGAAAAAATTCCTTCGTGGGTTTGAAAGCGAAATTATCTTGTTCGAGGCGGCAGCCAGGGACATCAAGAAGGCCGGGCTCACCGAACTTCCTTCCTCCGAAAAACTAAAAGTAGAACTGGACGGACTCGCAGCCCGCAAGACCACCCTGCAAGCAGAACTTCGGAAGATACAGCGGGAGGAAAAGGAATATGACACCCTCCGCCAGAATGTGGACGCCCTATTGGAAAGGCCAAAGGAACAAAAGCAGCATCGGCAGAGAAGCAACAATCTGGAATAAAAGTAGATTTATTGTTATGCCCAAACACTAGGCGCAAATTATTTTTCCCTGTATAATAAAGTCAAGAGCATAGATTTAGATAAGTAACCGGGGATGAATGTAATGAAGGATTTCATTTCAGAAATTAAAAAAGTGGAAACTGATAGGCTCATTTACAGTCTTTCGAGAATTTCAATTGATATGTTTAAGAATAATAAATGTGAGATAGAAGTTCCAATTCCTGTCTTACGCTATGGAAAGCGGCAAAATCTAATTGTTAATCTGTTCGCATGGGATATTCCCAATATTGCCTTTCTTTCGGTAAAAGAAAGCAATGATTATCGTCATTCCGATAAGATGGCTTCTCTCGGGCAACTTATTAATTTATACCGGGAATATGAAAATGATCATTCAGCAGCAGAAAGCATGAAAAACGCTGATATTAACGGAGTATTTAGAATTCTATTGGGGATGACTGCAGAACAATTTCAATATCAAAACTTACAATGGATATTTGAAAAGTTTAATAGAGACTACCATATTCTTTTGGCGGCAGAAGGATTTAAGCATAGAAATGAGATAGACACTAACTTAGTTGTAAAAGAAACGCTTGGCTATTCGGCAGATGATTATATTGCCATACTTTTAATGGTTTTTTGGCTGTGCACTCAACACCCAGACCCTTTAACTGCTCCAGAGAATTTGTATTGTAGAAAAGAAAATACAATTCTTACCACAGAAAATATTACGAAATTTATTGAGTACTATTCCTGTACCTATAAAGACTTACGAGAGCATATACTGGGAAAACAGTTAATGTATTCAAAGCCCTTTGTAAGAACCCAAAGGGCTGGCTCATATCTGGCCGTTAGTGCATATTTAGTTGTAATGCTGGTGGGAAACGGTCTTTATTGGCTTGTTCGAGATTACTACCTTAGACAAGGCACCCAGAAGTTCGTCAATGCTTTTGGATTGCTCTTTGAAGATTACATTGAAGATTTAGCTATAAATTACTGTGAACTTTTTGAGTGGGAAAAATTACCGGCCGGACAGAAAAAGGGAGCAGATTTCATATTTGATTTTGGCTCTCTTAAAATGCTAATTGAATCGAAATCATCCTTACTTAAATTAGATGCAAAACAACAAGTTCCTAATCTAAAATCAGCCGATAATTTCTTTAACAACACTATAAGAAAGGCATACAAACAGTTAAATAGCAGTTACGAACAACTAAAAGGAACCTGTAATGTCCCGATAGTAAAAATTATTTTGTTATATGATGAATTTTCTAATACTTCTGTTATTGAATCGTCCATGAGAGAAATATTTGAACAAGATTCATCCTGCTATGTAATGACAATTCGTGAGTTAGAAATGTTGCTTTATATCCATCATAATGATAAACCAACTGAAAGAAAAATCATGGACAGATTACTTGAGTCAATTACTCCGGGGGGAGAACGGAAAAATCTTGGGACTATATACAGTGATCTATCTATATATAAAAATCGACACTTTGATGGCAGCATGAATTATTTTTCTAAGTTAATGGGATACTTTGAGGAAAATTTGAAATAAAGCCCCTCTATTGCTAATTATTAAAAAAGGAGCGCTATCACCGGACAACATCCGATGATGGCGCTCTCATTTTGTCCGACGAAAGGTGAAAATCCGGCGTTTTTCCTATCCAGAAACGCCTTGCTACCCCATGTGGGGAAATCATACTGTCCCTATACTGAAAAGCTGCCACAGGTGGTTTCTTCGCCCATTTTGAACCCTATTTTCTACGCTTTTTGGAACGGAGGGAAAGATAGTGGGGGCAGGATACCACGACCGCCCGGAAACTCTGCGCTTGCTGGGATGGACACAGCCTTTGCAGAGCTTATTATACTGGCGTCTGCCGTTCTCACCCAAGAAGAACGACCATTCTAGATGCCATTTCTTGCTTTGGCTCATAAGTCGCTCATCTCCGGAGCTTCTTCTGCGGGGCGGGCTTGTCCGGGGCTTTCCGCACCCCACACTCCCGTTCTCCGGCATGGTCCTGCGCGCCTCGTCCTGAGCTTTCTTCAGTTCCTTCCTGCGGCGACCGCTGTTAATAATCCCGTCGATTATGCTGTAGTTGGACTTGCTGTCCTTTTCTGCGTTGGTGAACAGTTCCAGTCGCTTGAATCGTCTGGATCATGCCCTAGGACAGAGGCAAAAACTCTCCGGTCCCAGGTCGACGATGTGAAGCCCCTATTCTTTGATATAGCGACGCAAACACTGGGCGGTTTAGCGCCTAAAAACAGTGCCATCTTCCGGCACGGAACCGGGGAAGTGGAGATGTCGAATGGGAGAAGGAAAACCGTTGCAATGGGAATTTGCAGAGGAAGCCCATGAGATCGGGAAACAGGTGGCAAAAGAAATATTGGGTGGCAAGTACGAGTTTGTACTTACCACCCACATTGATAAGGGGCATATTCACAACCGTCTGCTTTTTAATGCGGCCAGCTTCACCGACCACGAGCACTACCATGCCAGCAAGCGTAGCTATCACGAGATACGCCGGGCCAGCGACCAGCTGAGTAGAGAACACGGCCTGTCCGTCATCGTCCCTGGCCGAGACAAGGGCAAGAATATCAGGTTGCACAGAACGATATCGGCTACAGGACAAAGCTGCCATCGACTGGCTGATCCCATGTCCTCCAGCCTGGAAGAATTGTTTGCCCGGTTGTAGCGGGAAGGATATGAGATCAAGCAGGGAAAGTTTATCTCCGCCAAGTATGTCGGGGACCCGCAAAGTCGCATGGCATTGCGGGGCAAGAAGCGTCGGAGCGAGTAAGCTTTTCGCTGCAAGGCGGAAATGAACGAGGCGCAGTCTGCGACGACGCGCAGGAGCGGTTCACCCGGCTCAAAACCTTGGGCGCCGATTACACGGAAGAAGTCGTTGTTGCCTGCCGCATTGCCAGGGCCCCCAAGCTCTCCAGACAGACCCGGCAGCGTAGCGGGAAGGTCAGCCTGCTCTTTGTTTTTTACACAACAGCAAAATTTCTCCTGTTTTTTCGACGATAAGCAGTTACTTTTCCAACACGGCATCAAGCCGTTCTTTACTTTCGGCCACTGCTTTCAACAGCTTAAAGTGAAGTTTTACAAAATGTATAAATGCTTCGGCTGCTTCTATTAAAACAGGATTGTGTCGCTCCAGCAGATTTGGACCAGCGTAAAAATTAATTTCATTATCTCCACATGAAGCAACCATTTGATAAAATGCCTTTTCTGATAAATGCACATATCCACTGGCTTGGTCGTATACATCAGCGAATACCGGATCTATTTTTGAAATTTCATCTTTCAAATATCCGTCTGACATTTTCCTTCCGTTTTTGTCTTTACAGTTGCTAATTTTGCCACCTTGTATAATGCAGTCAACAACAGCATTACAATCTTCTGCAATAAACGCTGCGTATGTTCGCATACAATTATCCATCTGCATTCGCAAGAGTACGCCAGCGCAGGTTAGATTTCGTGTTTTTAGCATATCAACAAAACCGGTAATTAGATTGATACATCGATTTGCTGATGCTGAAAAATAAAAATCTTCCTTTGTAAGGCTCCTACCGATGATGCCCTGACATAACGAAAGAGCTTCCGTGCTTAATGTTGTTAGTGTTTCGACTTTTGGAGCAATTTGGTGTAAATATTCGTCATTTGTCATTATTTAAACCTTTCAAACCGTAGTAGGGACATTTATTTAATCATTTTATTTCAGTCAATAGAGTATGTACAAAATGCTCCTTGAAATCCACAACTTCTTAAGATTTCCATGTGTCTCTTGCATTCTTGAATGCCGCTATGTGTATTCAACCACCATGTGATGTTCTTTGTATCGATAGAATTGCATAATTTTCTCATATATGGTAGATCAACATCCGCAAATGCAAAACCAAATGAATATATCTTATCAATTTCCTCACAATTAATTTTTTTAAAGAAATCCTCATGAAGCATTATCTGTTCCGAAGTATTTTTCCTAAGGCTTTCATAGATAGCTTGTAAACCATCTCCCATGTCATAAGGAACTTCTTTATTGTTTAGATAGTCTATTTGACCACAATGGCCCAAGATCAATTTATCTGTTTGCAAACACGAGTCATCACTAGCTATACCATGAATATGACATACATTTTCCGCGGCACACCCATACAATTTTTCTAATGTTTGTGTATAGTTGAATGTTAAAAATAGGTCTTTTCTAGGATTAATCATTTTTGAAAATCGCTTTATGGGAGATACCGGAATTTCAATAGTATGTATCCATTCTGATAAAAGTTCAGTAATATATGGAATCGCTAATGCCATATTCCCACATATAGATTCTGCATTTTCGTATTCCCAAGAATAGTTACGATCTCCTTCTTTATCATATTGAGGTTCAACATTATCAAAACATTCTGGCAAATTTAATTTTCCAAGAAGATCTTCAATTTTACTCCAATCATTTTCGTTTCCCGTGTCTGCGGCAGCCTCGTCTAAAAGATATGCGATTAAGCCAACGACCTCTGTAGTGTCTTGCAGTTCTTCTTCGTGATGGCCTGTTATTGTTTCTGGTACATATGGCGGCGCATAGCTGTGAAGTATTGAGTAGTTTGTACTTAAGTAGTCTCTAAAATGGTTAAATCCCGTTTTCATATTGTGTGCAAGATCAAATCCGTTTCCAATGACAAAAAGGTTACGCATACTTTACTCCTTTAAATCTCTCTATACGTCTGTTATTAACTTTTCCTTATTGCTATATAGCAAAGCAGATGTCGGAAATTCTTAATTTCAACAGGAGCGGTGTATATTATTTTTTATTATATCATCTTTCAAACTCAACGAAAGATCCAAAGTCAATAACAATGGTTTACCGGCAAGAATACAAGGGAAAGATTTTTTGTTAACTTGAAATTAACAAAAAAAGAGCACCACAATCGAATTTCTCTAATTCGATGATGGTGCTCCCAATTTGCTTGCCAAAAGATGAAAATTCGGTATTTTTCCTATGCGGAAACATCCTGCTACTCCGCACGGGAGTCTCCTACTGCCCTATAAAGAAAGGGTGCCACAGGCAGTTCCTCTATCCATTTTGAACACTAATTCCTATGCTTTTGGAAATGGAGGGAAATAGGACACCACCACAGCCCGAAAGCTTAGTTTGTAAGGCTAGACGCGGCCTTTGCAGAGCCTGTTGTAGTGGTATCAGTCAATCTCACCTAAGAAGAACGTCTATTCCAGACGCCATTTCTTGCTCCGTCTCATAAATCGCCCAGCTCTTCAGGCTTCTTCTACGGGGCGGGTTTGCCTGAGATGTTCCGTTCCCTAAACTCCCGCTTTGCATCCTCCAGCCTCTCCCGGATGGAGGGCTTTTTCTCTGATATGATCCTGTGCGCCTTGTCCTGAACCTTCTCCATTTCCTTGCCACGGTGGCTGCTGTTAATTGATGATTGCGTCGCTCTTTCCTCAGTGGTGCTCCAAGGGTTACTTCCGCCGTGCGCAGGGGGGAGGCTCCAACGGACACAATCTGCCCGTTGAAGCTGATGAACAGCTCCGGCCACTTGAATTACTCGGTGTACTTCTGGATTACGCCGGGGAAGGGGGCACGAAACTACCCAGCCACAGAATTCCTGACAGGATGCCCTTATTCTTTGATATTGCGATGCAAAAATTGATCCGTTTTCTTTCAAGAAAGTCTTGTATGTTTTTCAAGACAGAGGTACCATTTTTCAAACTTTGAGGTAAACTGTGCCGCCTAGAGTATCACCGTGGGTCACGGATTCTGGCCGAAACTATTCCGCTGACCACATGTAAGACCACAGACAGTGCTGGAATACGCGGAAACAGTGGAAACAAGAGTGCTAGAAAGTAACCGGTTTGGAACGGAAAAGACTATAAACCACTAGAAACGACCACAAAAAATGCCGAAAACCTCTTTGGGACCATCAGGCCGGGAGTTCGAGTCTCCCATCTCGGGCCAAAGGTGAATGACCCAACCTAAACTGAACAAAGAGATGTCATTGTTCAGTTTAGGTTGGGTCATTTTATGCCAGAAGCCATTGTGGCACAATGGCTTCTGGCTCTCCTATTATAGAGGCTCTATAGTCACTCAATAAATACAAACAGGGCAAAATCAAAACGCAAAACGTATAAACGGCAGGATTCGCGCCCCTCTGATGTCACTTGTACTTCCCTCATACGTTACCTTCCATGAAAATATCTTCCACTTGACATGGAGTCAGATTCTTCAAAATGGGTCAATAAAGCTAAGTTATTCATTGCTGGGGATGGTACACGATGATATAATAATTTTTATAATACTTGCGAAAGCACTTGAGTCAAACTCATGATAAAAATTAGGGTAGGATAATGCATTGTTAGAAAAAACGAGTTTCTTCTGACATAGTTTGAAAGGATATATGGATTCAAGAGATCACTTTATTGAGGATACAGATATTCGACACGAAAAAATTGTTTTGACTTGGAGAGCATCTGCTTTTATTGAGTCCTTGCCGAATGAGATGACTATTCAGGAGGTACTACATTCCAATACTTTTGATACTAAAGCAGATATCAGGAGTTACTGGAGCGTTCCTGAGCGTCTGGTGGATATACGCTGGTTATCAGATCGCCAAAGGGGAATAGAACAGGATTTAGAAGATGGTAGCTTTTCCTCATATGTAAAATTAGAGTATCGACTATACCGTATAGTAACAGCTCTTGGAGAATTAGTCGACAGTTGTGGGAAAACTATAAAAAAGTTCAATGAGAATCTCAGCACCCAGGATGATAACTTGCTTAGCAAATGGCAACCGGAGGAGCCTTTTCTGCTGAGATGCTTTTTAGAAGCAGGCGAGGAAAATGGTACGACTCTTTCCGCAGAAGATCTCAGCCAGCTCTATGAGATGGCAAAAGAGTTTTCCCATATTCATGTAACAGATGCGCGAAGAAAAAATCTGCAGAGGTCTGCCCAAAAGCTCCAGAAAGATCTTGAAAAAACCTATGGCAGCGATTTGGGGGAACCCTCTTCTCTTGAATTGTTCCATTCGAAAGAACGCCAAGTGACCTATAATCGCGTGCGTGATTTCAGCAAAAAGGTTTATGATTTTTTAGTCAATCAGGCGTGGCGGGAGGAGAATCCCGCTCTCCGCAGACTATCAGAACTAGAAGAATACATTCGAAAAGTACATCCCGATTGGAAACCAGAAGGAACAGATAGATGGTCTGAGCATTATCAGAAATCCCTCTGGAGTGGATTGCAATCTCTTGCAGATGATGCCTGCCAGATGATCAATGGAAATGGCACAGTGGGAAGCGCAAGTTCGATAGAGGATTTGCTTAAGAGAGTAGATAATGCAATTCAAACCCTTGATTTAAGTCCAAAAGAAAAGACAAACTTATATAATGAATACATAAAAGATAAGAAACGATGTGTTGCATTGCTGGACATTCAAAATGGTCCCCGAATTTTGGCTTTCAGCGGCTTTTGGGATTGTGTGGATACGCAAGTACAAAACACTCTTGGATGTTCTGCCAACAATCTGGTGGCGTTTCAGAATATCAGTAGCTATATCAAAGTAGATTTAGCTATTTTTTCCGCTGATGTTGTAGACAGAATTATCCGTTGTAAAATTGATCGAAATCTACACTTGATACAATATGGCCCCATGCGTGCTGAATTGCCGTCTGTATTTGATAAAAAGCAGGCAGACAGTATAAAAAAAGATTATTCCTGCTGTGAACGAAAGATCTTGGCAGAAGTTGCGTCACGTGGCGGCATCAAAACTCCTACGGATGCGGAGCTATATGTCAAATTTCAGCCTTGCCTCAGTTGCTATGGAGCACTGACAGACTGGTCCCAGGCAAATGCTATCCGGCTTACTATTGATTATCCAGAAATGTAAATAGCTTTTGCTCACCCTACTTTCAATGTAAAGACGATTTCTATATTCGTTGGTTTTGACGTTTTCCTGGCGGTACAATTTGAAAAGGTCGCTCGCTGTAAGGTTGACTATGACCAAGTGGGAACTCACAGTAAATCTATCCCCTACGTCTTTCGACCCATAATTAAAATTTGATACCTATTTCTAATTTCAAAAAACGATTTCAGAGTTAGCCTCATCTAGACATCTTAAGAACGATGATATTTCATTTTTGGGACATGGGGAGGAGTATTAAACAGCTTTCTTAGACTGTCCACTACTTCTACCCTCATTTTATAGGAGAACGCCTTGTTATTTCAGGCTTTCTCTTTTCTCATGTGTGGCCCGCCCATTTTATCGCAAAGATGAAAGTCGCAAGCTTGATAGTTGAAAAACGAAAAACACCCAGTTTTGAACCCGTTGTCCAATCAGCCTGTCTGCTCTCTCTTTCGCTCATGGAGCAATTCAAACCCATCCGGTGTCTTATAGTTGAGTGTGCTGTGAGGACGTTTCGTGTTGTAAAATTCTATGTAGGTATCAACACTTCTCATGAACTGGTGCTCGGAGCAATATTGTGTCCGATAAACCTCCTCCCGTTTCATGGAGGCAAAGAAGGACTCGGCTACAGCATTGTCATGAGGACGGCCGGACTTCGAGAAAGACTGGACAACCTTGTTCATGCGAAGCAGTTTCCGGAATGTGTTGGATGTATATTGCGGGCCCTGGTCGCTATGAAACATCAGCTGCTGAGGCTCGTTTCTGTCCAAATATGCATGGCGAAAGGTAGAGGTAACCAGATAGGTACTATTCTTTGGTGACACTTTGTAGGCCACTACTTTACGTGAGAAAAGGTCGAGGATTACGCAGACATAGAGATACTTGCCATTAACCTTAAAGCAAGTGACGTCGCTGACCCAAACATGGTTCGGTTCATCCACTTTGAATTGCCGCTGTAACATGTTCTGCTTTTTTGCCAGCCGCTCACTTTTCTGATAATCGTGTTTGGAGTAGATGGATACACTTTGTAATCCCATTTCTCTCATCAGTTCAGCCACATACTTGGGCGAAGTCCGAACGCCTCGATCGGCTAACACAGCAGCGATTTTGCTTGCGCCAAACCTTTGCGGGCTCTCATCGAAAGTTGCTTGGATATGCTCTTTCATCTCTACTCTGCGTTTATCATAGGCAGTTACCTCTTTTCGCCGGAAGATATGGTTGTAGAAGGTACCGCGGGATACACAAAGCGCCTCGCATAAGGCATGGACACTATACTGACCATGCA
>ERZ791886.127-NODE-127-length-57817-cov-2.780721_pt1 | contig 57817 bp, 60 predicted proteins | sample MGYA00510158_ERZ791886 | MGnify/ENA primary metagenome ERZ791886 (study PRJEB30046, sample SAMN00792063) | human gut metagenome | study: EMG produced TPA metagenomics assembly of the A metagenome-wide association study of gut microbiota in type 2... | reverse complement strand
CTCCCACAAATTGTGACGCACATCTTGCAGAAAGCCTTTTTCAAACACGCTCTGGCAATCTAAGATGTACAATGTGCTGATAAAATAGTTGGAAAATAAAAAATTAAAGAAAAGGAATGAAACAGTATGGCAAAATTAAAAATTTGCGGCCTGACCTGCAAAGAGGATATTGAAGCTGTAAATGGAGCAAAACCGGATTTTGCGGGATTCATAATTGAAGTTCCAGGAAGAAGACGAAGCCTTACGGCAGAACAGGTAAAAGTCCTGGTTAAGGGACTGGACAAGGAAATCCTTCCCGTAGGTGTATTCGTAAACGCTGCCCCGGAACTCCCCATTTCCTTATTAAGAGATGGCACCCTATGGGCAGCCCAGCTTCACGGGGATGAAGACGAAGACTACATCGAAAAAATCCAGAATATGACTGGAAAGCCTGTCATCAAGGCTTTTTCCATAAAAACACCCAAAGATGTACAGCGTGCTCTTCGAAGCCCTGCCGACTACATCCTCTTAGACCAAGGCGCAGGAGGAACCGGCGAACCCTTCGACTGGACCCTGGTTCCCCCAGTTCGCCGCCCATTCTTCCTTGCCGGAGGAATCGGTCCCGAAAACCTCCGCAGCGCCATCGGAACCTTACACCCATGGGCTGTAGACCTGAGCAGCAGCCTGGAAACCGATGGAAGAAAAGACCGGGCGAAAATACAGCAGATTGCCCGTATGCTGAAGCAGATTAATACACTGGAAGCATACAGAAAAGAGCGAGAAGCAGATTTAGAGTGAAAAAAGTAATTCATATACAAAACAGCGAAACGAAAGGAACCAACACTATGTCAAACGGAAGATTTGGAATCCACGGCGGCCAGTATATCCCCGAAACCCTGATGAACGCGGTGATCGAACTGGAAGAAGCCTACAACCACTATAAAGACGACCCGGAATTCAACCGGGAGCTTACAGAAGTTTTAAATGAATATGCAGGAAGACCATCCCGCCTCTACTACGCAGCTCACATGACCGAAGACCTTGGCGGCGCAAAGGTTTATTTAAAAAGAGAAGACTTAAACCACACCGGCGCCCACAAGATCAACAACGTCTTAGGTCAGGTGCTTCTTGCAAAAAAAATGGGCAAAACCCATGTTATCGCGGAAACCGGAGCCGGACAGCACGGTGTAGCCACAGCCACAGCAGCAGCCCTTATGGGAATGGAATGCGAGGTATTCATGGGAAAAGAAGATACCGAGCGCCAGGCATTAAATGTATATAAGATGCGTCTCCTTGGAGCAAAAGTTCATCCTGTAACCTCCGGAACTGCCACCCTGAAAGATGCCGTATCCGAGACCATGCGTGAATGGACCAACCGTATAGCAGATACCCATTATGTACTGGGCTCCGTTATGGGTCCTCACCCTTTCCCAACCATTGTCCGCGATTTCCAGGCAGTTATCTCCAAAGAAATCAAAGAACAGATGCTGGAAAAAGAAGGCAGGCTTCCAGATGCAGTCCTTGCCTGTGTAGGCGGCGGCTCCAATGCCATCGGAACCTTTTACCACTTTATTGAAGACAAAGATGTACAGCTGATCGGCTGCGAGGCAGCAGGCCGCGGCGTAAACACTGCAGAGACCGCAGCCACCATTGCCACTGGCAGACTTGGAATCTTCCATGGAATGAAATCCTATTTCTGCCAGGACGAGTACGGACAGATCGCGCCGGTTTACTCTATTTCCGCAGGACTGGATTATCCGGGAATCGGACCGGAGCATGCCCACCTTTACGACACTGGCCGCGCCCAGTATGTACCTGTAACAGATGAAGAAGCAGTAGAAGCCTTTGAATATCTTTCCAAAACAGAAGGAATCATTCCTGCCATTGAAAGCGCCCACGCTGTTGCCTATGCAAGAAAAATCGTGCCGCAGATGGGCAAGGATCAGTGCGTAGTCATTACCATTTCCGGCAGGGGTGACAAAGACTGTGCAGCAATTGCAAGATACAGAGGGGAGGATATCCATGAGTAACCGAGTTTCAGAAGCATTTGCAAAAGGAAAAGCATTTATCCCATTTATTACCTGCGGAGATCCATCTCTGGAGATCACTGAGCAGCTTGTCTATGCAATGGAGGAAGCTGGCGCAGACCTTATCGAGCTTGGAATCCCGTTTTCCGACCCGACAGCAGAAGGTCCTGTGATCCAGGAAGCCAATGTGCGTGCACTGAGCGGCGGAGTAACCACAGACAAGATCTTTGACATGGTGGTAAAAATCCGTAAAAAAACCAGTATCCCAATGGTATTTATGACTTACGCAAACGTTGTTTTTTCCTATGGAACAGAGCGTTTCATCAGGAAAGCAGCAGAAATTGGAATGGATGGACTGATTCTTCCTGATGTACCTTTTGAGGAAAAAGAGGAGTTCGATGTGGTCTGCAAACAGTATGGTCTGGAGCTGATTTCCTTGATCGCACCCACATCCCACGACCGGATCACCCGGATTGCAAAAGAGGCAAATGGCTTCGTATACTGCGTTTCCTCCCTTGGCGTAACCGGAACCAGAACCCAGATCACCACCGATATCGGAGCGATGGTGAAGCTGGTAAAAGCTGCAAAGGACATTCCCTGTGCAGTAGGCTTCGGCATCTCCACCCCGGAGCAGGCAAAGAAAATGGCTGCCCAGTCCGACGGTGCGATTGTAGGCTCCGCCATTGTGAAAATTTGTGCCGCACATGGAGAAAACTGCGTCCCATATGTAAAGGATTATGTAAAGTCTATGAAAGACGCTGTGCGTGAGGCTTAAGCAGGAAGAATATAAAAAATGGAAAAGAAATGCTTCAGTTTTCCCAAAAATAAGCAGAACAGACCAAAAAAATTTAGCTTGTTTTAATTCTAAAAAGACTATAAAAGAAGGCAAAAGCGTTGACATTTTGCCCTCTTTTTTTTATAGTATCATATGTGAATTAATTTTATGTGTAAAATAAATGGTAATGAAAAAGAGGAATGAAGTTGGAGAAAAAACTGGTATTTATTTTTAATCCCAAAGCAGGGAAGGGCAAGATCAAGACATCTCTGATGGATATAGTAGATATCTTTAATAAAGGCGGTTATGAGGTGATCATCCGCGCAACTCAGGCCCCGAAGGATGCCTATGAACAGGTGAAGAAATATGCGGACAAGGTGGATCTGATCGTCTGCAGCGGCGGTGACGGCACGCTGGATGAAGTGGTTACAGGAATTACCGAGGTGGGAAGCAAGGTTCCGGTCGGATACATACCGGCAGGAAGCACCAATGACTTTGCCAACAGCCTTTTTATGCCGAAAAATATGCTGGATGCGGCATCTATGATCATGAAGGAAGAGATTTACAGATGCGACGTAGGCAGATTTAACAGCCAGACTTTTGCCTATGTAGCTGCTTTTGGTCTTTTTACAGATGTGTCGTATGAGACAAGTCAGGATCTGAAGAACATTCTGGGCCATCTTGCTTATGTCCTGGAAGGTGCCAAGAGACTTCTGGATATCAAGGCTTACCATATGAAAGTGACAACAGAGAATGGTGTGATCGAAGATAATTTTATCTACGGCATGGTCACCAATTCCAGGTCTGTGGGCGGATTTAAGAACCTGACCAAGGATGTGGATATGAACGACGGCCTTTTTGAGGTCACTTTGATTGTACAGCCTAAGAACCCGCTGGAAATGCAGGAGATTATCCGGAATCTTCTCAACATGGAGGATAATTCTGACCTGATCTATTCTTTCAAGGCCCGGAAGCTTACAGTTGAAGCAGAGGAAGAAGTAGCATGGACACTGGATGGTGAGTACGGCGGAAGCCCAAGGCTGGTAGAGATTGAGAATCTGCAGCAGGCACTGAATCTTTGCCTGAAGAGCGACAAGTAAACAGGGTGAGACCGGCTGGTATCACCAGAGAGAATTTTTGCGCGTTTTTTGCCTTGCACCTGTGAAAGCATTAAGTGCTTACATGTGAAAAAATAAGAACCAGTAATGTGTGATGAATCGTTGTTTATGGAGAGAAGGTACCGCAGATAAATGGCAGCCTGGGGAAATAAGCAGCGAGATGAACGAGAGGAGAGGAACAATGGGAGATTATGTTAATGTGAAGGAATTATTCGGATGTGATGTATTCAATGATTCCGTCATGCAGGACCGTCTGCCGAAGAAGGTTTACAAAGAGCTGAAGAAAACCATTGAAGAGGGCAAGGAGCTTTCCATGGAGGTTGCAGATGTGGTTGCCCACGAGATGAAGGAATGGGCCATCGAGAAGGGTGCCACTCATTACAGTCACTGGTTTCAGCCCCTTACAGGCGTAACTGCAGAGAAGCACGATGCATTTATCACCGCACCTATGGAGAATGGAAAAGTCCTTCAGAGCTTTTCCGGTAAAGAGCTGATCAAGGGAGAGCCGGATGCATCTTCTTTTCCATCTGGCGGACTTCGTGCCACCTTTGAGGCAAGAGGCTATACAACATGGGATTGTACCTCACCGGCTTTTGTAAGACATGATGCAGCAGGTGGAACCTTATGCATTCCTACCGCTTTCTGTTCCTATACAGGAGAAGCGCTGGATCAGAAGACACCGCTTCTTCGTTCTATGGAAGCCATCAATACACAGGCATTAAGACTTCTCAGACTTTTCGGAAATACGACCTCCAAACGGGTGACACCATCTGTTGGTGCAGAGCAGGAGTATTTCCTTGTTGATAAAGAGAAATATATGCAGAGAAAGGATCTGGTTTACACCGGACGCACTCTTTTCGGAGCCATGCCTCCGAAAGGACAGGAGATGGATGACCATTATTTCGGAACCATCCGTCAGAGAGTTTCCGCATATATGAAAGAAGTAAATGAAGAGTGCTGGAAGCTGGGAGTTACAGCCAAGACCCAGCACAATGAGGTTGCACCGGCACAGCATGAGCTTGCGCCGATCTATGCACCTGTTAATATTGCAGCAGATCACAACCAGATCATGATGCGTATCCTGAAAAAGGTGGCAAGCCGTCATGGCATGCGCTGTCTGCTTCACGAGAAACCTTTTGCAGGATTGAATGGTTCTGGTAAGCACAATAACTGGTCCCTGACTACTGATGACGGAATTAATCTTCTGGAGCCGGGGAAGACACCACATGAGAACATTCAGTTCCTTCTGGTTCTGACCTGTATCCTGAAAGCCGTTGACAAGCATGCAGATCTTCTTCGTGAGTCCGCAGCAGATGTTGGAAATGACCAGCGCCTTGGCGGTCATGAGGCTCCGCCAGCTGTTATTTCGGTTTTCCTTGGAGAGCAGCTTGAGGATGTGCTGGAGCAGCTGATCAGCACTGGTACTGCTACAAGAAGTAAGACCGGGGAGAAAATGGATACAGGCGTTAAGACGCTTCCGGATTTCATGAAGGATGCTACAGACCGTAACCGTACTTCACCCTTTGCTTTTACCGGCAATAAATTCGAGTTTCGTATGGTTGGTTCCAAGGATTCCATTTCCGCATGCAATGTGGTGCTGAATACCATTACTGCTGAGGCGTTTAAGGAAGCCTGCGATGTTCTGGAGAGCGCAGAAGACTTTGATCTGGCAGTCCATGATCTGATCAAGGAATATGCTACCCAGCATCAGAGAATCGTATTTAACGGCAATGGCTATGCTCCTGAATGGGAAAAAGAGGCACGCCGCCGCGGACTTCCTGTTCTGCCATCTATGGTAGATGCCATTCCGGCACTTACTACAGATAAGGCTGTAGAACTGTTCGGAGAATTTGGAGTATTTACAAAGACTGAGCTGGAGTCCAGAGCGGAGATCCAGTATGAGATTTATGCGAAAGCAATTAACATCGAAGCGAAAACCATGGTGGACATGGCAACCAAGCAGATCATTCCGGCAGTTATTAAGTATACAACTGTACTGGCAGAGTCCATCAATCAGGTGAAGGCAGTTGGACCAATTGACGTGAGCGTTCAGATGGATCTTCTGAAGAAAGCAAGCAAGCTTCTGAAAGAAGTGAACAGTACCATGAATAAGCTGAGCAAGCTGGTAGATCAGATCGAGACGCATCCGGAAGGACGTGACAGGGCAGTGTTCTGCAGAGAGAAACTGGTTCCGGCAATGGAGAAATTAAGAGAGCCGGTTGACGAACTGGAAATGTTAGTGGATAAAGATATGTGGCCGATGCCATCTTATGGAGATCTGGTGTTTGAGCCGTAAAGTGATCAGGAGGACTGCAGCCGCAGTCCTCTTTTCTATTAAAGAGGTAAAGTGAAAGCAGGAAAAAGATGAGTGAATTTGATTTTTTAGAGGAACAAGGCGTCAGTGCGGCGCTTATTAAGGCGGCGGAAGAGTTTCGACAGGAATATGGTGTTTCAGAGGAAGCGAAGCACAGACGGATAAAGCCGGCGCTGCCATTTTATGGGAAGGAAACATTGGAGATGGCCATGGCAGCGGTACTGGAGCAGGAGAATCTGCTTCTGGCAGGACCGAAGGCTACGGGAAAGAATGTGCTGGCAGAGAATCTGGCATATATTTTCGGGAGACCGGTGTATAATGTGTCCTTTCATGTGAATACAAACAGCGGTGACCTGATTGGAACAGATACTTTCGTGGATAATCAGGTGAAGCTGCGTAAGGGAAGCATTTACCAGTGTGCAGAGGAAGGCGGATTCGGTATTCTGGATGAGATCAATATGGCGAAGAATGATGCGGTTTCTGTACTTCACGCCACATTGGATTACCGCCGGTCCATTGATGTGCCAGGATATGACAAAATAGACCTTCACCCGGCAGCAAGATTTATTGGAACCATGAATTACGGGTATGCCGGAACCAAGGAGCTGAATGAGGCTCTGGTTTCCCGTTTTCTGGTAATCGACATGCCGGCGCAGAATGAGGAAACGCTTGGATTTATTTTCAACAGGATGTTCCCGGATGCAAAGAAAGAGGCTGTGGAGCAGTTTATGGGAGTATTTCTGGATCTGCAGCAGAAATCCATGAATAGTGAAATTTCCACAAAGCCTCTGGATCTTCGCGGCCTGCTTGCTGCCATGAAGATCGTGCGTACCGGGCTTTCCCCATGGCAGGCGGTACGCATGGGCATTGTGAATAAAACATTTGATGTGTTTGAGAAGGAAATCGTGGAGGATGTGGTGCGAACCAGAATTCCACAGGGCTGGACCCGGGAAGATGTTTATGGAGAATAAAGAAAACGAATCTTTAAAAATTTCTGCCAAATTGGTTGATCTTGAAGATGCAGAGGAATTTTTGAAGAAATCAGCTATTGGGAAAGAAAAAATTAAAATTGCAGCTGGGGATAAGAAATCAGAAAAAGTTTCAATGGAAGTACCTGTAGCGGAGAAAAGCGAAAATTTTCAGGCAAGAGAGGATAACTGTGAAGAACTGAATCTCCAGGATTATCAATTAGAGCTGGAAAACCGTATCCGAAATCTGCTCTGGACTATCAGCGGGGACTACACCCAGCAGATGAAGCCGGATGTTTCCCTGTTCCTCAGGTCAAAGGATATTGCATTGTATGATGGAATTAAGCAGGGCGCATTGGCGAAATTCTTCGATAAAGATTTTCTGGGAATGTATCTGGTGAAAAAAATCTTCATGGGCGCGGATGAAGCTGCGCTTACCTTTGTTTCACAGCTCTGTATTGAAGAAGCCATCGGAGAACGGATCTGTGAACAGCGCCCTGGAATCTGGGAGATGCAGAGGAAAGCCTGCGAGGACATACTGGATCAGGAATATGAGACTATGCCGTCGGCAGCAGATAAACTGGGCTATCTGAGAGTGAACCTGCTGAGAAGGCGGATTGACAGAGGGGAAAATGCGGATGCATCAAACAAAACTATAACAAATATAACGGAAAAAGAACAAAAAGATAGAAAATACAAAGGAATCTATCACTATATTGACTTGATTTCCAGCGCAGCAGAGACTGCGGATACAATGTCTTTAATCCGCATCATAGACACGGTATACAATGAAGTTGCTGACCCCGATTTTTCCAAAAAGGCAACCCTTGAGCAGGTGCTTGCTGTCACTATGGAGGATCTGACGGAGTTCGACTGGCACGACTATCTTTCCGAAGAAATGTATGAGGACGCACTGGAAAGCTATATGGAGCAGCTTACCTCCAATGTGGCGGGTATGGAGAATGTGGATGTCACCCGATGGAAGAGGAAAGGCAGTCGAAACAGAAAATTACAGTTTTGCCTCCGGAGGCTTTGGAAAAAGCCCACACCTATGTGGAACTGAATTTTGGAAAAACTTATCTGAGTGAGCTGGAAGAGAAGCGAATAAACCAGCTGATGTGCCGTGACATCCACAGTGACTGCAGCCTGTATTTTACTGAGGGAATTCTGAAAAGTCCGGTAAAACGAAATTACCAGTATGAATATGCAAAAAGGTTGAAAAATAAGAATATCTGGCTTTATCATGACAAACACCGCATTGTGAAGCGGAATATCTCCCTTCTCACAGAAATGCTGAAAAAGTCACTGGTCATCAAAAGTGAAAATCAGGAGATTCTTTCAGACAGAGGAATGATTGTTCCATCAAGGCTGTGGCGGCTTGGAAGAAGCAGTGATGCACAGGTTTTTTGGCGGGAATTGAAGGGAGATTCTTCTGATTTTGTGGTGGATGTGCTGATCGATGCCAGTGGTTCCCAGATGAGCCGACAGGGCGAGGTAGCGCTGCAGGCCTACATTATCAGCGAGGCACTTAGCAATGCAGAGCTGCCCCACAGAGTGATGAGCTACTGCACTTTCTGGGACTATACCATTCTCCATCGCTTCAGAGAATATGACGACCCAAGAAGTGCAAATGAAAATATATTTAACTATGTAACATCATCCAACAACCGTGACGGACTTGCCATCCGGGCAGCAGGATACGGCCTGCTGAACCGGGAGGAAGAGAAAAAGATTCTGATCATTCTCAGTGATGGACGTCCTTACGATGTTATTGTCAATCGTCCCAATGCGAAGAATCCGGCACCGTATCATGGGAAGTACGCAATTACTGACACTGCAGCCCAGATCCGTAAGCTGCGCAGCCAGGGAGTGAGCGTGCTGGGTGTTTTCGCCGGGGAAGAGAAAGATCTGGCGACGGAGAAGAAGATTTTTGGAAAGGATTTTGCATATATCCGGAATATTACCGGATTTTCCAAAATCGTTGGAAGATATCTTACAAAGCAATTGGAGGATGATGAATAAGAAAGCAGAATACGGAGGTAACGCCATGTTCCAAAATAACAAAAAAGCTGCCTTCCTGGACTACCTGATGATCATTGTGGGTACAGCCCTTATGGCAACTGCCATAAACAGTGTTTTCGATATGTCCGGTATGGTAACCGGAGGCTTTTCCGGTATTGCGATCCTGGTAAAAGAGTGGACGGAGGGAGTCGTGCCGGGAGGCATCCCACTGTGGATCACAAACTTAAGTCTGAATATCCCGCTGTTTCTGATCGGAATGAAGCTCAGTGGATTCCAGTTTGTGAAAAGGGCACTGGTGGGAGAAATCTGCCTGTCATTCTGGTTGGCGGTTCTTCCGGCATTTGATATTGCAGGAAATGATCTTTTGCTGGCAGCCGTTTATGGTGGTGTAATCCAGGGGATTGGAATCGGACTTGTGTTTCTGGGAAGAGGAACTACCGGGGGCACAGACATGATGGCGGCACTGCTGCAGCGGAAGCTCCGCCATTACTCCATTGCCCAGATCATGCAGTTTATTGACGGAGCCATTGTACTTGTGGGTATGTATGTGTTCGGCGTGCAGAAAGCACTTTATGCCATCATCGCCGTTTATCTTGTAACAAAGGTATCTGACAGCTTGATCGAAGGTCTGAAATTTTCCAAACAGGCGTATATCATTACCAGCAAGCCTGATGAGATTTCCAGAGAAATCATGGACAAACTGGATCGCGGCGTGACCGGAGTCCACGGAAAGGGAATGTACTCCGGCCAGGACAAGCTGCTTCTTTACTGCGTTGTGGGACGCAAGGAGATCGTGGCATTGAAAGAGCTGGTAGACCATATTGACCCGGATGCTTTTGTGATCGTGTCTGACGTGCGTGAAGTCCATGGTGAGGGATTTATTGAACGTAAGTAAAAAGAAAAACTTTACCAAAGCCTTCTGCGCACCGCAAAAAAAGGGGAAAATAGGGCTTGAAATTGGAGTGATATAGAAAAAGTTAAAAAAATTTGCTGGAAATTTGTAAATTTTTTCTACTTTCCTCTTCCTTTTTTGGTGATTTTGTATTAAAATAGGTTCATGAATTTTTGGAATCAGTAGATTTTCCTAAGACTGTCTGAGGTTTTGTGCAATATTACAGATTTGAGACCGCGAATTTTGGCACTAATGGACAGCGATTCATGCCGGTTATACCGGCGAACATATAATGTTACTGCTCTCTTTGACAATGTTTTCACTATCTTGGAATACATTGACAGCTGTGAGACCAGTAGCCCTATAATTTACAAGAAGGGACGGAAGGGTAATGATATCAAATCAGGTACTGCAGAATACACTTGAGGGGCTCAGGGAGATATCCAGGACGGAGTTTTGCATTATTGACACAGATGGCAAGACACTGGCGTCCACCTACAGTGAATTTGAGATTCAGCCACAGGATATTCAGGCATTTGTGGAATCCCAGGCTGCCAGCCAGCTTGTGAAAGGTTATCAGTATTTCAAGGTCTGTGATGATTACCAGCTGGAATACATTCTGGTCGCCCACGGAGAAGATGAAGATACTTATATGGTAGGAAAGCTTGCCGCTTTCCAGATCCAGAGCCTGATCGTTGCATATAAGGAGCGTTTTGACAAGGACAGCTTCATTAAGAACCTGCTTCTTGATAACCTGCTTCTGGTAGATATTTATAATCGTGCGAAGAAGCTTCATATTGATGCGGATGTTCGACGGGTGGTTATGATCCTAGAGCTTGAGCAGGAGAGAGAGCACAGCTCCATGGAGAGCGTGAAGAGTCTGTTCGGAGGCAAGAGCAAGGACTTTATCACAGCTGTTGATGAGAAGAGTATTATCATTGTCAAGGAACTTGAGGAGAATGAAGGATACGAGGAGATGGACAAGCTTGCCCAGACCATCCTTGATACCTTAGGCCTTGAGAAAGAGAATCATACACATATTGCATACGGAACTATCGTAAGCGAGCTGAAGGAAGTTTCCCGTTCCTACAAGGAAGCCAGAATGGCTCTTGATGTAGGCAAGATTTTCTCACCTGAGAAGGATGTTATTGCTTACAGCTCTCTTGGAATTGGCCGTCTGATCTATCAGCTTCCGATCCCGCTGTGCAAGATGTTCATTAAGGAGATTTTCGGCGGCAAGTCCCCGGATGATTTCGACGAGGAGACTCTGGTCACCATCGACAAGTTTTTCGAGAACAGCCTGAATGTATCCGAGACCTCCAGACAGCTTTACATTCACCGTAATACTCTGGTTTATCGTCTGGACAAGCTTCAGAAGAGCACCGGTCTTGACCTTCGTGTATTCGAGGATGCGATCACATTCAAGATTGCACTGATGGTTGTAAGATACATGAAGTATATGGAGACTCTGGAGTATTAATTTTCATATCTGTAATTTCTGTGCCTGCTGCATTTGTTTGTGGCAGGCATATTTTATTTCTTGTGATTTATCAGTATGAGAACTCTGAACGTGGTATTTGGAAATATTTCTGGATCTGCTTTGTGTTTCCTTTGTGAAATCTATTGCGTTCTTAGTTTTCTCTGTTATAATAAAGTACTGCCTGAAAATGAAGCTGGAAAGATGGCATGTTACTGTGTATGGAAGAAGATATGATAACGATAGAACGGTAATGGTTACTGTTCACTGGTAACATTCCGCGAGGCGTTTTTTGTGAACGAAGTTCACAGTAACCAGTAACCGGTAATGCTTATGCTTTCGGGAAAAATAAGGTTGCATTTTCACCAGACATATATTACAATAATGTTACATAAAAATTAAGCAAACTGCTGAATTGAATTTTTACATGAAAAATTTAGGAGGATATCATGATTGATCTGATAGATGTGAGCAAGTCCTATGGACCAGGACTGCCGGCAGTGAATCACGCCAATCTCCATGTAGATAAAGGTGAATTCGTATTTATAGTAGGAAACAGTGGTTCCGGTAAATCCACGTTGATCAAGCTGCTTTTGAAGGAACTGGATTCCACATCCGGTACGATTATCGTAAGCGGAGAGAAGCTTGAGGGAATGAAGCACCGTCGTGTGGCCAAGTACCGCCGTAAGCTTGGTGTTGTATTCCAGGACTTCCGTCTTCTGAAGGACAGGGATGTGTATGAGAATGTAGCTTTTGCCCAGCGTGTTGTGAACCGTCCTACCAGAGTTATCCGCAAGAGAGTTCCGGAGGTACTCCAGGAGGTTGGACTTGCAGGGAAATACAAGGCATACCCGGACGAGCTGTCAGGTGGAGAGCAGCAGAGAGTTGCCCTTGCCAGGGCGATTGTAAACCGTCCGGACATCCTTCTTGCAGACGAGCCCACTGGTAATCTTGACCCGAAGACATCCGAGGAGATCATGAAGCTCCTTGAGGAGATCAACCAGCGTGGAACCACCGTTCTGGTAGTAACCCACAATAAAGAGATTGTCAATTCCATGAAGAAGCGTGTACTGACCATGCATAATGGAGTGATCATCAGCGACGAGAAAGAGGGAGAATATTATGAGGCCTAGTACCATCTGGTATACTCTGAAGCAGGGTATCAAGAACATCAAGAGAAATTTCATGTTTTCCATTGCTTCTATTATTACGATGGCAGCATGTATTTTTCTTTTCGGAATTTTCTTTTCCATTGTAAATAATGTGAATACGCTGGCGCATAAGGTTGAGGAAGATGTGCCGATCACAGTGCTTTTTAATGAAGGAACCACACAGGAGCAGATGGATGCAGTTGGAGAACTGATCAGGCAGCGCCCGGAGGTTTCCAAGATTGAATTTGAGTCCGGTGATGAAGCCTGGGAGAAGATGAAGCAGGAATACTTCGGTGATGACTCTGAGGCAGCAGACGGTTTCAAGGATGATAACCCGCTGGCAAACTCATCTAACTACCGTGTGTACATGAACAACATTGAGAAACAGTCTGAGCTGGTTGCCTACATCAAGACACTGGATAATGTACGAGAGGTTAATCAGTCTGAGCAGGCTGCCAAGACTCTTGGTTCCATTAATCGTATTGTTTCCTATGTATCTGTGGCTGTGATCGTGATCCTGCTGCTGATCGCCATTTTCCTGATCAGTAATACTATTTCCGTTGGTATTACAGTTCGTAAGGACGAGATCGGAATTATGAAATATATTGGTGCTACCGATAGTTTTGTACGTGCTCCGTTCCTTCTGGAGGGTATGATCCTGGGACTGATCGGTGCGGGAATTCCACTGATCATTTTGTATTTCTGTTACAATAATGTGGTAACCTATGTATATACCAAGTTCAGCGTACTTCTGGGTGTTGTAGATTTCATTCCGGTTGGACAGATCTACCAGACACTGGTTCCGGTGGCGCTGGCTCTGGGAATTGGAATTGGTCTTGTGGGAAGCTTTATTACTACAAGAAAACACTTGAAGGTGTGAGAGTTCTGTTTTACAATAAGGGCGGTTGTTCGCATTCCGCCAGAATATGAGAAGAGGATATGGGGGCTGCTGGAGAGATCTGGCAGTCCTTTTGTATAAAGAGATAGAGAGAGTTCAAGGCGGACGCATTGGGGTAAATGATATTCCACGCAAGTCGGTGCAACGCTCCGGTGAGCTAGCTGGCAACTGGATGAAACTTGTATGGTGAGGAGTGATAATATATGGCAGATAAACAATTTATGAAGGGGGCTGTAACTGGTGTGCTTTGCGCATCCCTGGTGCTGGGCGGGGGATATGTGGGTCTTCAGAAAGCGGGACGTGCGGGAAGTAATGTACTGTCGGATGTGGCGGTTACCCAGAAGATTAAGTATCTGGAAGATATCATAGATCAGAATTATCTGGAAGATGTGGAGGAGGATTCGCTGAAAGAGGGGATTTATACCGGGCTTCTGTATGGGCTGGGGGATCCGTATTCCAGATATTATACGGAGGAAGAATACGAGGAGGAGATGAGAGACACCGAGGGCTCTTACTCTGGAATCGGTGTGAGCATTACCCAGAATACGGAGGGCGGAATTCTGGTGGTGGACTGTTATGAGGGCAGTCCGGCGGATGAGGCCGGGCTGAAGGCGAATGATGTGATCACGGCCGTGAACGGAACGGATGTAACGGAAATGACGCCAGCTGAGGTCTCAAAGATGATCCGGGAAAAGGAGGACGGTACTTCTATCCTGACCGTCTATCACCAGGAGGCAGATGAACCGGAAGAAATTACAGTGACTTTGAGCGATGTGGAGCTGCCCACTGTTTCTTATGAAATGCTGGAGGATTCTATAGGATATTTGCGAATTACAGAGTTTACCATGGTAACACCCCAGCAGTTTGAGGATGCTTATAAAGATCTTCAGGCAAAAGGCATGGAGAAGCTGATCGTGGATCTTCGTGACAATCCAGGTGGGGTGCTTTCTTCTGTGTGCGATGTACTGCGCCAGATTTTGCCCGAAGGACTGATCGTGTATACAGAGGATAAATATGGGGAAAAACAGGAGATGAAGTGTGACGGCGACACCCCGATCGACATTCCGCTGGCAGTGCTGGTAAATGAGAACAGCGCCAGTGCATCAGAGATTTTTGCCGGGGCAGTGAAGGATTATGAGATTGGAACGATTGTGGGAACCACCACTTATGGAAAGGGAATCGTTCAGAGCATCCGCCAGCTCTCTGATGGAAGTGCGGTGAAGCTGACTACGGCGAAATATTTTACCCCCAAGGGCAATGATATCCACAAGGTGGGAATCACACCGGATGTGGAGGTGAAACTGGATGCCAGTCTTTTGAACCGGACGGATTATACCCATGACGAGGATAATCAGCTTCAGGCCGCAATAGAGGCGGTTTCTCGTTGACAAAACCACTATGTTGGATTAGAATGGTAAAAGGATTTTTGCGAAATAACGCGCCTGATCTGCGCGATAAACAGGCGGATCAGCCGACAGTTATTTTGTTGACAGGCAATAGCTGTGAAGGCATTGAACAGTTATGACAGGCACAATAAATGTGGAGGAACCATCAATGAAACACAATTTTAAGAAAATCGAGCCGAAATGGCAGAAAAAGTGGGAAGAGCAGCAGGCATTTAAAGCTGTTGACGGAAGTGATAAACCGAAATTCTACGGCCTTGTAGAGTTCCCATACCCAAGTGGTGCGGGAATGCACGTTGGACATATTAAGGCATATTCCAGTATCGAGGTACTTTCCAGAAAGAGAAGAATGCAGGGATACAATGTACTGTTCCCCATCGGATTCGATGCATTCGGACTTCCTACTGAGAATTATGCGATTAAGACGAATACACATCCTCGTGAGATCACAGACCAGAACATTGCGAAATTCACCAATCAGCTGAAGAGTGTTGGATTCTCCTTTGACTGGAGCCGTGTGATCGATACCACACAGGAAGATTTCTATAAATGGACCCAGTGGATTTTCCTGAAAATGTTTGAGAACGGACTTGTTTTCCGTGATAAGACCTTAGTTAACTATTGCCCATCCTGTAAGGTTGTTCTTTCCAATGAGGACAGTCAGGGCGGCAAATGCGATATCTGCCACAGCGACGTTATCCAGAAGTCCAAGGATGTCTGGTATTTAAGAATCACCCAGTATGCAGACAAGCTTCTTGAGGGACTGGAGGATGTGGACTATCCGGCGAACATCAAGCAGCAGCAGGTAAACTGGATTGGTAAATCCACAGGTGCTTTCGTAAACTTCGCAGTTGACGGAATTGATGAGACACTGCAGATTTACACCACCAGACCAGATACCCTGTTCGGTGTAACCTTCATGGTTATCGCACCGGAGCATCCGCTGATCGACAAATATGCTGACCGCATTACCAACATGGATGCGATCAAGGCTTACCGTGAAGAGTGTGCGAAGAAGACTGAGTTCGAGAGAACCCAGCTTGTAAAAGAGAAAACAGGTGTATGCATCCAGGGACTTGAGGGCGTAAACCCTGTAAATGGCAAGAAGATCCCGATCTACATTGCAGACTATGTAATGATGGGATATGGTACCGGCGCGATCATGGCGGTACCGGCACATGACCAGAGAGACTATGATTTCGCCAAGAAATTTGGTATTGACATTATCCAGGTTATCAAGGGCGGCGATATTGAGAAAGAAGCCTACACAGGTGACGGCGAGATGATCAACTCCGATTTCCTGAATGGCTATACAAATAAGAAGGATTCCATCAAGCGCATGCTGGAAGAGCTTGAGAAGAAGGGTATTGGTAAAGCTGGCGTTCAGTACAAGATGAAAGACTGGGCATTTAACCGTCAGAGATACTGGGGCGAGCCGATCCCGATCGTTCATTGTCCGAAATGCGGTGATGTAGCGGTTCCATATGAGGAGCTTCCGCTTCGTCTGCCGAAGATCAAGGATTTCCAGCCAGGTGAGGACGGACAGTCTCCGCTTGCAAAGATTGATTCTTTCGTAAACTGCAAATGCCCGAAATGCGGTGGCGATGCCAAGAGAGAGACGGATACCATGCCACAGTGGGCTGGATCTTCCTGGTATTTCCTTCGTTATGTGGATCCACATAATACAGAAGCTCTTGCAGACCGCAAGAAGATGGAATACTGGATGCCGGTTGACTGGTACAACGGCGGTATGGAGCATGTAACCAGACATATGATCTACTCCAGATTCTGGCATCATTTCCTGTATGACATGGGAATTGTCAATACTCCGGAGCCATATGCGAAACGTTCTGCACAGGGTATGATCCTTGGTTCAGACGGTGACAAGATGAGTAAATCCAAGGGCAACGTTGTTGACCCGCTTGACATTGTAAATGAGTATGGTGCAGATGCACTTCGTACCTACGTTCTCTTCATGGGTGACTACGGCGCAGCTGCTCCGTGGAACGACAGCTCCGTAAGAGGTTGCAAGCGTTTCCTTGAGAGAGTTGCAGGACTGACCGATATCATGACAGAGGAGCCGGCAGCCAAGGATATGGAGGTTAAGATCCATAAGGCAATCAAGAAGGTATCCTCCGATATCGAGGCTATGAAGTTCAACACTGCAATTGCCTGCCTGATGACTCTCATCAATGAGATTTATGCAGTTGGCAAGATCAGCAAGGATGACCTTGTGATCTTCATCAAGCTCCTTTGCCCGTTTGCACCTCATCTTTGCGAGGAAATCTGGGAGACCATCGGTGGAGAAGGTTTACTTTCCCTTTCCCAGTGGCCGGAATATGAAGAGAGCAAGACTGTAGAGGACTCCATAGAAATCGGTGTCCAGGTCAACGGTAAGGTTCGTGGAACCATCGTAATCCCGAACGGCTGTGCGAAAGAGGAAGCTCTTGAGCTGGCGAAGAAGGACGAGAGAGTAGCTTCCTTCCTGGAAGGAAAGACTCTTGTGAAAGAGATTTATGTACCGAATAAGATTGTAAACTTTGTTGCGAAATAAAGATTACTGGAATAGAGAAACTCCCCACTGAATGATCGGTGGGGAGTTTTTTGAATTACAGCAGTTATCTTCAAATAAAAGAATAAAAGACTATCTTATAAAAGAAGATCAGTGGTCAGATAATATGAAGACTGACGGCACACTTGGAAAATTATAGCCAGAGAAAATGCAGAGATAGTCCACTGCTGGCTATAGAAGTATATAGAAAATGCATAAAACGATTATGACTGTTTTAAGAAATTAAACGCCTGCTCATAATGGAGAATGCGGTTTTTTTGATTTTCCAATAAGGTGGTTCGCTTTAATTCAATGGCAATTGTGTAATCTACAAGTTCTTTTCCAGTGCAGTCGAGAAGACGATATTTCTCGATAAGCTGCTGTTCGGAGATGGATTGAACATCGACAGCTGTAGTCGCTCTTTCTTCTGTTAACCCTAACAGGTAATCTGTAGAGACATGAAAAAGCTGCGACATCTTTATAAGGAATGGAAAGCCTGGTTCCCGAATGTCCATTTCGTAATTACGCAAAGTGTTGGCAGGAATGCCAAGCTCGGCAGCGAAAGCGTCGCGATTGCGATAACCATGTTCTTTACGCAGCTGCATAAGTCTTTTTCCAAAAGTCATGATAAAAATCCCTCCATTTTCTATTATTGATTGACAAAATCATATAGAATAGATATAATATACTCACCAGAACAGCTGGAAGGTAGATGCTCTCTACCCGCTCCTGCTAGTGCGGTAATGGACTTATGAATAGTCGTCCTCGAACTTTGCGGGCTCAGGACGGCTATTTCTTATGTATGGCAAACTCCAGAATTGATACAAGTAAAATACCTGCGGTTAAAATAACCATAAATTCTTCGTATGTTGACATAATAATCACCCCCTTCCGTAAAAACTCGGACGGGTGAGAGCACGTCCCCCAGCTGCTCAGGAAAATATATTAAATTTGAAATACATATATTTATTATATAGAATAATTCGAATTACGTCAATAAAAAATATCCAAATAAGGAATAGAATATATAAATACACTCAAAACAAGTAAAAAATAAGGAGCTGAAAAACGATGAATGGACTCAGCCAAAAACGATATCTCGAACTCCCCCTCCCAACCGAAGACGATCCCCGCTCAGACCAGCAGCGGATCCTGGATAGTCTGGCGGCAGCAGGTGTGGAAGAGCGAGTTCATATACCTGTCCACATTTTGCGGCAGTTATACCCTTTGCTGGACAACGCAAAGTGGAAAATAACGGTTTCCCTTGCCTGGAATGGGGATAACTGGGAAATGGTGGAGATTGAGGAAGGAGATACCACCGCGCAGCATTACGGGCTGGCAGTAGATCTGGGAAGCACTACAGTGGTGGCGAAACTTCTGGACTGCAACAGTGGAGAGATTTTGAAGGAAGTCAGCTGCTTCAATAAGCAGATCCAGTGGGGGACAGATATTCTGTCCAGGATTTTTTACTGCAAAGATAATAAAGAAAAGCTGGAAGAAGTGCGGAGGGCTACGGTGGAATCCATTTGTGAATGCATGGATAAGTTGGATGCAAGCCACTCCGCGCTCTCCATGGTAATCGCGGGCAACACCACCATGATTCACTTCCTTCTTGGAATGGATGCCTTCTGCGTCTTCTACACCCCACACGCAGTTCATGCCGACTGCCCCGGCTTTCAATTGGCGCGCGATCTGGACATTCCGCTGAAGGGCTACGTTTATTGTTACCCTGCCAAGTCAAACTATCTTGGTGGCGATATTATCAGCGGCATGATTGACACTGAATTATACAAGCAAAACGAGATCAGTGTTTTCTTCGATATCGGAACCAACGGCGAGCTGGTAATCGGAAATAAGGAATTCCTTCTCTGCGGTGCAGGAGCAGCAGGCCCGGCACTGGAGGGAGGTGTGGTGCGCACCGGAATGCGGGCAGACGTTGGCGCTGTGGATGAAGTGAAGATAAGAGATGGAAATATTTATGTGCATGTGATTGGAAGCCATGAGGAAGACTCAGGAAGGCATGAGGAAGATTCAGGAAGCCACGAGAAAAATTTAGGTAATCATGAGGATAATTCATCAGGTGAAGAACCTCAGGGAATCTGCGGTTCCGGCATTATTGACCTGATCGCAGAGCTTTTCCTGGAAGGCTGGATCGACATCCGCGGCAAGCTTTCCCCGGAAAAAAGCCCTCTTATCCAGGAGAGAGACAACCAGCTCTGTGTGGAATATGCCCCAGGTCTGTACTTCTACCAGAAGGACATCGACGAATTCATCCGCACCAAATCCGCCGCTCACACCATGGTGGAGATCATGCTCCGGGAGTCCGGTCTTGAGCTGAGTCAGGCAGACCGCTTCTACGTGGCAGGAGCCTTTGGCAAACACGTATCCAAAGAATCCGCCATCACCATCGGCATGTATCCCGATATGGATCGCGACCACATTATCAACGCTGGAAACTCCTCACTGGAAGGAGCTCAGAAGCTTCTTTTAAACCGGAGTCTCCTCACTGACATCGACCAGATCCTGGAAGAAATGGTTTATATTCAGTTCGCCGAAGTGGAGGATTTCCTGGAATTAATGGTAGCGGCACAGGCATTGCCACATACAGATTATAAGCGGTATCCTACGGTTATGGAGAAACTAAAAGAACGGCAGAAAGATATAAAGTTATAAACTGCTTTTTGATTTATATCAATGAAAATTCATTTTCAAATGGTTGATTTGAAGAAGTTCTTTCGATATACTTAGAAGTAATAGAAATCATCGAAAAGGACTGATTACATGCCATTACTCGAAGAAAAAGTTTATACAATAGATGATATATATGCTCTTCCGGAAGGGGAGAGAGCGGAGCTTATTGATGGACATATATACTATATGGCACCACCTAACAGGACACACCAGAAAATATCCATGGAACTGTCAGCCAGAATTCTTGAGTACATCCGTTCCCATAAGGGAAAATGCGAAGTCTATGCTGCTCCATTTGCAGTATATCTGGATGACACGACTGGTACTTATGTAGAGCCAGACATTTCAGTAATTTGTGACCCGGATAAACTGGATGATCAAGGCTGCAATGGTGCACCAGACTGGATTATTGAGATTGTTTCTCCTGCAAGTAAACGAATGGACTATTATACGAAGCTTTTTAAATACAAAACAGCAGGTGTAAGAGAATACTGGATCATAGATGCGGTTAAGAATCAGATATTTGTATATAATTTTGAAAAAGGAGATGCGGAACAATATGCACTGCAGGATTCGGTAAAAGCAGGAATTTATGAGAACCTGGTGATTGATTTTAGTAAACTGGATATTTAGAAAATGTATGTAAGGGCAGGCCTGTTTTGCAGCTTGCCCTTTTTGCAATTCGTACAGCAATAATGAGAAAATTGTAAAAATTATCTAAATTTATAGTAATTTCTCACAAAATATGCTATACTACTCCCAAACCAACAGACAGGAAGTGTACGAAATGACAGCACCCAAGAAACCACCAATTACGAAAAGTTTCGGATACGCATTTGAAGGAATTTTCACCTGTATCCGCGAGGAACGGAACATGAAGATCCACTGTATCATGGCAGTCCTGGTAGTGATCGCAGGCATCATCCTGAAGCTTTCCCCAGTGGAATGGTGCATCTGTCTTGGCCTTTTCGGACTGGTGATGGCACTGGAGCTGGTGAACACCGCCGTAGAATCCGTGGTGGATCTGGTGACCAGCGAGTACAAGCCCCTGGCGAAGATAGCCAAGGACACCGCAGCAGGCGCCGTCCTGATCGCCGCTATCATGGCCGCCATCGCCGGACTGATCATTTTCGTACCTAAAGGACTGGCATTTCTTGGACTTTTATGAGAAGTCCGATCTGCTGAAAACGAAAATCCCACAGGGAGTTGGCAGATATAGCTGTAAATAAGAAAGGAGCACACATTATGGAACTTGGAGAAGGCATCAAAAAATTATTACTTGCAGGAATCGGCACTGCAGCAGTGACCGCAGAGAAATCCAAAGAAGTTCTGGATGAACTGGTAAAGAAAGGTGAGCTCACTGTAGAACAGGGCAAGGTCCTCAATCAGGAACTGAAGCACAATATCAAAGAGAGCGTGAAGAAGAACGTAAACGTAACTCTGAAGCCGTCCAACCCGGACGAGCTGAAGGAAGTCCTTGGCAAAATGACTCCGGATCAGCTGGCCGCCCTGAAAGAGCAGATCAGCAAGATGCAGGCAAAAGACGTGGACGCAGAGGAGACTGCCGAAGAAGAGGAAGAGGCAGAAGAAGTGGAGGAAGCCAAAGAAGAATACGAGGACGACCCTCAGGAATAAGCAATAACATTTTCCGAAAAAGAAATAGTATTGCCTTGTTTAAGAAGTGCAGCAGGAAATCCTGAACGGCATTGCAGAACAAAATAAAGAAATTTATGAAGGCAGGATGAGGAGAAAGAGTACCCGAATCCTGCCTTTTCAGTAAGGGGAACAGACATGGGCGTGACAAAGAATGACAGTACGATGAAGTCAGAAGCAGACCAGGCACAAAGAAAGAATCTTGAAGTGGAAAACCAACAGGATAAAAATGAGAAAAACAGCACAGCTGGTAAGAAGTCAAATGGCAAAGACACCGGCACGTATAAAGAAAGGCTAAAAGAAATTACAGCCGTTCTCCACAAGCATGCCATCACCCGAGGCGTCTCCCCGGAGAAGCTCCGCCTCATTCTCACAGATCTCGGCCCCACCTTCATCAAGCTGGGACAGATCATGTCCATGCGCTCCGACATTTTGCCCAAGCGCTACTGCGACGAGCTGATGAAGCTTTGCTCTGATGTAGACCCCATGCCATTTGCAGAAGTTGAAGAAGTCCTCCGGGAAGCATTTGGCTGTCCCTGGCAGGAAGAATTTCAGGAAATCCAGGAGAAGCCCCTTGGCTCAGCCTCTATCGCCCAGGTACACCGCGCCGTCCTGAAAACCGGCGAGGAAGTTGTGATAAAGGTTCAGCGAAAGGGCATCTACGAAATCATGGCCCGCGATATCGGACTGATGAAAAAGGCGGTGAAGCTCCTTCCCCCTGTAAGCATCAAGGAAGCGGTAGATCTGAATCTTGTGCTGGAAGAGCTGTGGCGTGTCACCCAGGAAGAGATGAATTTCCTGACGGAAGCGGCAAACATGGAAGAATTTTCCAGGAAAAATAAAAAGGTGGCATTTGTGAAAACGCCCATTCTTTACAGGGAATATACCACGGCCAGCGTCCTTGTTATGGAATACATTGATGGTATTCCAATCGACCATAAGGAAGAGCTTCTTGCAGGCGGCTACGACCTTGATGAGATCGGCAGCAAATTTGTAGATAATTTTATCAAGCAGGTTATGGACGACGGCTTTTTCCACGCAGATCCCCATCCTGGAAATGTGATGATCCAGGGCGGCAAGATCGTGTGGATCGACATGGGAATGATGGGACGGCTGAATGAACGTGACCGCGAGCTGATCGGGCAGGCTATCGAAGGGGTGGCACTGAATGACATTGGAAAAATTCAGGATGCAGTGCTGGCACTTGGAGAATTCAAGGGGAAACCCAATCAGAGTCGTCTTTACACAGACATCCGAGACCTTATGGCGAAATACGGCACCGCAGATTTTGGCGAAATCGATATCGTAGAAATCCTTACAGATCTGATGGACGTAATGAAAGAGAATAAGATCGTCATGCCCCATGGTCTTACCATGCTTGCAAGAGGGCTGACGCATATGGAAGGGGTACTGGCAGATATCAGCCCGGAGATCAATATGGTGCAGATTGCAGCTGCCCGTCTGAAGGGAAACCTTCTGGAGGAGGGAAACTGGAAGAAGCAGATGAAGGGCACCGGGAAAAAGCTGTACCGCTCCATGCTCCGCGCTGTGGATATTCCTGCGCTGGCAGCAGATTTCCTGCAGGGCTGCATGAAGGGCCAGACCAAGATCAATCTGGACCTTCACGCCTCCGATGACCTGGCGTGGCTGATGCGCCGCCTGATCCGGAATATTGTGCTTGGTCTTTGGGTCATGGCACTTCTGATCAGCTCCAGTATTATCTGCACCACGGACATGACACCGAAGATAATGGGAATTCCGGCCTTTGGAGTGCTGGGGTACTTTGGGGCGCTGGTGATTCTCATGTATTTGTTTATCAAACACTTTATGAAAAAGTAGTGGAAAAAACCAGTGGGAAAATCGGGTTAAGTGGATAAAATTACCAAACTTTGCCGGAAAAGCCAGAAAGAAACCTGGGGGGGGTTGACACTAATATGGCAGGGTGGTATTTTATTAAGAAGACTGGAATGGTGAAATTTGTCGAAATTGGAAAAAAATAAATAATACCGCTGACGCATAAACGGTGGTTACAGATCAGAAGTGATGTGACTTGAATATGCCTGAGAAAAAATATAACCGGGAAGCGTTGGCGGGAAAATATAAATTTAGATAAGTTATAGATATAAAATGGATTTTGCCATTGCATTTTAGAGACTGGAAGGATTCTGTCAACTGTATTTACCAAAACAGGTTCTAGATAAGCTGAACGGAAGAAAAGTACTTGGGAGGGAAAAGGAAAATATGTATCGGAAGGACTCAGAGGGCTGGTTAAAACATGCGGATTTTATTGCTCTGGATATGATCTGTCTGCAGCTGGCATTTATTTTGGCATATGCATTTCGCGGGTACGGATTCAATGTGTATGGAGATATATTGTATCGAAATATGGCAATATTCCTTGGATTTGCAGACCTGGTGGTGATCTTCACCTCCGGCACCATGAAAAGCGTTCTGAAAAGAGGTCACTATAAGGAATTTGTCTCCACCTTGAAAAATGCTGTGATAGTAGGCGCTCTTGCAATCGCTTACCTGTTCATAATCCAGGAAGGCCAGAGCTTTTCCAGAATGATCCTGATTACCACAATTGTGATCTACATGATCCTTACCTATGCCATAAGAGAAATCTGGAAAAATTCCTTACATAAAAAAATGGAAAACGGCGGCGACAAGAAGCTGCTGATCATCACCTCCAAAGCGGTAGCAGAGAACGTAGTGCACAGCATGCAGGAAAACAATTATGCCAGATATTCCCTTGCCGGAGTGGTTGTGATCGATGAGGAATGTACCGGTGAGAAAATCTGTGGCGTTCCTGTTGTGGCAGGCGAAAGTGACGTGCCTATGTACGTCTGCCAGGAGTGGATTGACGAGGTGCTGATTGTCATCTCCGAAGATCTGCCATACCCGGATGGGCTTGTCGACAAGCTCACCGAAACCGGCGTAACCGTTCATCTGAACCTTGCAAAAATCACCAACCAGACTGGTAAAAGACAGTTTGTGGAAAAAGTTGGAAGCTATACAGTTCTGACCACAAGTCTGAACTATGCATCCTTCGGACAGCTTTTCCTGAAGCGCCTGATGGATATCTGCGGCGGACTGGTTGGCTGTATTTTCACAGGAATCATTACCATCTTTGTTGGCCCTGCCATCTACCTGGCATCCCCAGGTCCGATTTTCTTCTCACAGGAACGTGTGGGAAAGAACGGAAAGAAATTCAAAATGTACAAATTCCGCAGCATGTACATGGATGCAGAAGCGCGGAAAGCTGAGCTTATGAAAGAGAACAAACTGGGCGATGGAAAAATGTTCAAGATGGACTTTGACCCCAGAGTAATTGGAAATAAGGTGCTGCCGGATGGGTCACATAAGACCGGGGTGGGAGATTTTATCAGAAGGACGAGCCTGGATGAGTTCCCGCAGTTCTTTAATGTGCTAAAGGGGGATATGTCCATTGTAGGGACGAGACCGCCGTTGATTTCGGAGACGAATTTGTATGAACCGCATCACAAGGTAAGGCTTGCAATTAAACCTGGGATAACAGGGATGTGGCAGGTTAGTGGGAGAAGTGATATTACGGATTTTGAGGAAGTTGTGAGACTGGATAAAGAGTATATTGAGAATTGGAATATTGGACTGGATATTAAGATACTTTTGAAGACCGTTATGGTTGTGGTTAAGAAAGATGGATCTATGTGATTTTATATTGCTTCGTATACATAATAATCGAAGAACTGGTATGAAGCAGAAATTGAAAGTGGAATATCTGGATTTAAATGAAGCTACAAAGGCAGAGCTTTAGGAAATGTTGGGCCGAAATACCGGAGCAACGTAGAATCGTCTAGCAAGGTGGATAAGAGACATCAAAAATGCGAGAAAAACTACGTTGCTGTGGAGTGTTGAGTAGACAGTTGTGTATGTAGCAATGAATGAAAAACAACGCATTAACGAACATATTAAAAATGAGTGAGCATAACAGGTCCTTTTCAACAACTACTCTACGGTTCTGTTGAGTACACTACAAAAAAATGTCTACTCAACAAACCATATTGACGTAGCAACGTCGAAAAGAACCTGTTTTGCACACTATATAGGGTGCTGAAATTGGTTGCATTTCACAGCTATATGAACTATAAATGCAAGATATTTATACAAAACGCTGAACTTTTGACCCATGTGGCACAAAATTGGTACATCTTTTTCAGAAGAATCATAGAAATGGCGGAAAACAGGATAAAACAACAAAAATCCATGAGTTTATCATTAACGTCTGAAACTGCTGTTGAGTACACTATCTGACCCGCTAATGACACCTACATCATAACGGTTTGTTGAGTCATGAAAAATAGAGAAAAACAGATGATTTCTACTTCATAAAACAGCTGTTGAGTAGAGCATGAATGGTGAGGATAATTACATGTTTTGAGTGGTTAAAGTGAATGATTTGTTCATAACGAACAATGAATGGTGAGAATTGGATTGGATGATATATGCAGCTTTAACAAAATTCATGCGCCGACAGGGTTCGATTCAACAATCCAACACTTAGAAAAAACGTCATTGCAGGGTATACGGGGTTCGACTGTATAAAACAGCATTTCGGCTATAGAGAAATAGAGACGAGTGTACTCAATAGAAGTGGTATGTAGTAGAAAACATGATTGCTGGGGTAGTTGGATACGACAACATAAGAAAACACTTAGCAGTGTGAGCGGCAAAAGGAAAAAGAAATACCATCCTTCGGGACGTATAGATAGAAAAAGGAGCAGAGGGGACAATTTTGGTTTGGAAAAACGCAGTAAATATGAGGAGAGTATAAATGAGACATGCATTCTTAATTATTTCACATGGTAATTGGAAGCAAATAGGGAAGTTTATTTCAGCAGTTGATAATTTGAATTGTGATTTTTTTATTCATGTAAATAAGAAAGTAGCTTTAGAAAAGGACACAGTTGAGAATGTAAAACAGAGCACACAAAAATCCAAGGTTTTTTTTACTGAGCGCATTCCAATTGTTTTGGGGGGGGCAGGAATCTGCAAGGCTTCAATTGTTCTTCTAGAGCAGGCATATAAGAAAAATAACTATGATTATTATCATTTGATGACAGGTACGGATCTGTTGCTTAAGCCTTTTGATGAGTTTGATTCGTTTTTTGAGCGAAATCTATATAAAAATAACAGTTGCGGAGATTATAAAACAAATTATATTTCAAGCGGATTGCCTAATAGAAAAGTTTTGTCAAGACTAGCTTATTATAACTTTTTTATAGCACAGTGGCGAAATCCTAATAAAGTAATTAGAAAAATAGCAACTATGACGAACAGTGCCTTATGTTTACTTCAAGCAGTGATTGGAATAAATAGAGTTAAAAATCTAGGATTTCGTCTATACTATGGCTCTTCATGGTGGAGTATATCGGATGAATTTGCAAAGTATTATTTAGAAGAGGCAAAGAAATTTATTGATATTTTTTCTGATAAAACTTTTGCAATAGATGAGGTTTGTCCGCAGACAATAATTGAAAACTCTTACTATAAAGATAGCATATATATAAACCCAAGTGGAATGGAGCAGAATTTAAGATTGATTGATTTTCAGAGAGGAAATGGTTATGGATCGCCACATGTATGGACAATAAACGATATAAACGAAATTATGAACACAAACAATCTATTTGGGCGAAAATTTGATTCCGAAATTGATGCCGAAATAGTGAAAGAGATTTTAAATAAAATACATGGATAAAGGAGTTATGAAAATGAAGGTTGTTATTTTAGCAGGCGGCTTTGGAACAAGAATATCTGAGGAGTCTCATTTAAAACCAAAACCAATGATTGAAATTGGGGAAAAGCCGATACTGTGGCATATTATGAAAGAATATTCAGCTTATGGTATTAATGAATTTATTATCTGTGCTGGATACAAACAGCATGTAATTAAAGAGTGGTTTGCAGACTATTTTATCCATACATCCGATATTACTTTTGATTTCACAAAAGGCAATGAAATGATTATTCACAATAAGCATGCTGAGCCATGGAAGGTAACGGTTGTTGATACTGGATTAAATACACAAACTGGTGGACGTATCAAGCGAGTTAAAGACTTTGTTGGCGATGATACATTTATGGTTACCTACGGTGATGCGGTTGGTGATATTAACATTGACGAATTACTTGCGTTTCATAGAGCACACGGTAAAATCGGAACAATGTCAATGTATAATTTTGGACAGACAAAAGGTATTGTTGATGTTGGCAACAATGGAATCATTAATGCATTTAGAGAAAAATCCGATTTTGACGGTGATTTGATTAACATCGGATATATGGTTTTTGAACCTGCTCTGTTTGATTATATTGAAGGAGACAGCACGATCTTTGAAAAGAAACCGCTCACGAAGCTGGTTGAAGATGGGCAGCTCGCAGGATATGTTCACAAAGGCTTTTGGCAGTGTATGGATACTTTAAGAGAAAAACAAAAGCTTGAAAAATTGTGGGAAGACGGTAACGCCCCGTGGAAGCTTTGGAAAGACTGAGGAAAATAAACATGAATTTTGATTTGGACTTTTATAAGGGAAAGAAAGTATTTGTAACAGGACATACCGGTTTTAAAGGATCTTGGCTGTGTAAGATGCTGGTTAACGCTGGAGCTATTGTTACTGGTTATTCCCTCAATCCTCCGACTAGTCCTTCTTTGTTTGAGATTGCCGGAATTGAGCAAGACGTGCATTCTGTAATTGGAGATATCCGTGATTTTAAAACATTGAAGGCCGCATTTGATGAAGCACAGCCGGAAATCGTACTGCATCTAGCAGCACAGCCCATCGTTCGTGACAGCTATAAGAACCCTGCTTATACATACGAAACGAATGTGATGGGTACAGTGAACATTCTGGAATGTGTGCGTAACAGCAGTTGCGTGAAATCTTTCCTGAATGTGACGACTGATAAGGTCTATCTAAACAAGGAATGGGCTTGGGGCTATCGGGAGAATGAAGAACTGGACGGTTATGATCCGTACTCCAACTCTAAGTCCTGTTCCGAGCTGGTTACACACTCCTATAAAAACAGCTTCTTTAACGATGGTCATGTTGCAATTTCTACGGCTCGTGCAGGTAATGTGATTGGTGGCGGCGATTTTGCGAATGACCGCATTATTCCAGATTGTATCCGTGCTGCAATCAAGCATGAGGATATTGTGGTAAGAAATCCGTTCTCGACCCGTCCGTATCAGCACGTTCTGGAGCCGCTTTATGCGTATCTGATGATTGCAGCAATGCAGTATCAGGACATTAAATATGCAGGCTATTATAACGTAGGTCCTGATGATGTGGATTGCTTTCAGACGGGATCCTTAGTCGATTTGTTTGTGAGCAAGTGGGGCGAAGGCATGAAATGGGTCAACCGGTATGACGGTGGCCCTCATGAAGCAAACTTCTTGAAGCTGGATTGTTCCAAGTTGAAGACTACCTTTGGCTGGAAGCCTCATTGGAACCTTGATACGGCAATTGAGATGGTTGTCGAATGGAGCAAGTGTTGGGTAGAAGGTGGAGACATTCGTGCCTGCATGGATAACGAGATTAAATCATTTATGGAAAGTTAAAAAGTAAAATTTGCATGAGTCTTACAGCGGTTATAAATGAATTACTTTTGGAAATAAAAAAAGAAAAAATTGATCCCGCTGAAGGACTGGGGGATGAATTGTTTTTAGCTGTAGCATCACTGACTCCTATTGTAAACGTTGACATTCTTATTGTTAAAGAGGGAAAGATTTTGCTTTCATGGAGAGATGATGAACAATGCGGAGTTGGATGGCATTTGCCAGGAGGATGTGTCCGATTAAAAGAAACCTTAGAACAAAGACTCCATGTCTGTGCTAAAAGTGAACTTGGTACGGATGTTCTCTGTGATATGAAACCCGTATTAATTACGGAGAATATTGAGCCAAAAAGAGATAGGGGGCGAACCCATTTTATTTCGTTCCTTTATCAGTGTGTGCCTGTAGATAAAGCTCAACTCCGACTGCTTGACAACCAAGAAATAAAGGGTCATCTTGGATGGTTTGATCATATACCGGAACATTTCCTTCCGGTTCAAGATTTTTATCGAGAGACGATAACTAAGATTTTAGGACAGGGGGATTAGTAATGCCTTTTGAATTTAAGAAAACCGAAATTGAGGGATTAATGCTCATAAAACCACACATGTATCCAGACGAGCGCGGTTTGTACAAAAAATATTATGAAAAAAATATTTTTGTAGAGAATGGTATAACATGTGAGTTTACAGAAAGCAGTGATTTATATTCTAAAAAGGGAGCTTTAAGAGGACTTCATTATCAAACAGTGGACTCGCAAGCAAAGCTCATACATGTTATTTCAGGTGTTTTATTTGATGTGGCTCTTGATTTAAGAGAGAATTCTCCGACATTTGGACAGTATCATACAGAGCTTTTAAAAGCTGAAGATCAATTTGTGACATATATCCCAGAGGGGTTTGCTCACGGATTTATTTCGCTGACTGATGATACGATTTTCTCTTATCAGTGTTCTGGAAAGTATGTTCCGTCAGCTTGTGGAGGTATTCGCTGGAATGATCCGGAATTAAATATTCCATGGCCGCTTAAAGAATATGGAGTAGAACACATTATTGCAACCGAGAAAGACAAAAATTGGCCAACATTAGCTGAATATATTGCATTAAGAAAGTGATGGAGGAGCGGAGTGATGAAAAAAGCAATTGTAACAGGAGCAACAGGATTTATTGGAAAATTTCTTGTAAGAGAACTTGTGAAACAGAATGTGGAAGTTATTGCAGTTGTGCGACGGGGAACAAAAAATCTTAATACGATCAATGCTTTGCCGGTGAAGATAGTGGAGTGCAACATTGTAGATTATCATATGCTGCCTGATATGATTGCTGATCGAGATATTGACGTTGTCTTTCATATTGCTTGGCAGGGAGTATCTGATCTGGATGCTCGAAATGAGGCAATTCAGATGCAGAATTTACAGTCAACACTTGATTTGATTGATGCTATGCATGTTATGAAAATCGGTTGCTTTATTGGTTGTGGAAGTATGCATGAAGCAGAGTCGCTGGTTGAGATGAATGAAGATAAAGTGATTTCGAACCTTGGATATATGTATAAGGCAACGAAAACAGCGGCTCACTGGATTGGAAAAGTAAAATGTGGAACTTATGGAATTCGTTTTTTCTGGCCGCTGATCAATACATATGGTGAAGAGGAAAGATCAGCTCGGCTTGTTAACACAATAATACGTAAAGTCCTTCATGGAGAGATTCCTGATTTATCAGCAGGAAATCAGTATTATGATTTTGTTCATGTTTCGGATGTTGCCAGAGCTCTTATTCTAATTGCAGAAAAAGGCGTGGATGGAACTAATTATACGATTGGTTCCGGTGATGCAAAACCGTTAAAGGAATTTTTAAAGATTGTTGGACAAGTTGCTAATGATTTACACGGTGGTGAGCCGGTAGAGTTGGGGTTTGGAAAAATAACATCAAATGTCATTTCTTTACCGATAACAACATTTGATGTTACTAAACTTTATAAAGATACGGGATTTAAACCCTTGATTCCTTTTAGGGAGGGGATTGAGCGAACAGCTCGATGGATTAAAGAAGATGAAGGAATGTAAAGGATATACGGTGGGAAGATGGATATTTTGTACTCAAGTAGTGACAGTTATGCCTTTTTGACAGGCATTTCAATACTGTCATTGTTAGAAAATAATAGAGAGTGTGATGCTATTCATATTTATATTATGGATAATCATATTTCAGCTATAAATAAAAACAGATTGATTGAAGTGGCTAAGGAATACCAGCGTGACATCTCTTTTGTTTCAATGCCAGATATGAAAGAACTTACTGGACAGGAAATAGACACGAGAAGGTGGAATATCAGTACATTTGGCCGGTTATATATGGCGAGTGCATTGCCTGAAACAGTACATAAAGTTCTGAATATTGATTGCGATACTATCATTGTAGATTCAATTGAACCATTGTGGAATACAGATATGACGGGAAAAGTATTTGGCGGAATGCTAGAGTGTATTAATGACCGTTATAGACGTAATGTTGGGAAAAAAGATGGCGACTATTATTTGAATGGTGGTATTGTATTCTTGAATCTCGATGAAGTACGTGCTGGGGATTACGAAAGAAAATTCACGGATTACATTACAAAATACGGTAGCAGCCTAGCATACTTAGATCAGGATGTTTTAAATGGTGTTGTTGAACAGGAGAAGAAAGTAAAACTTCCTATGCGTTATAACACGCTTTCGATTTATTTTTATGCTACATATGAGCAGGTGCTAAAAATCAGGAGATCGAAAAGCCAAGATTTTTACAGTAAAGAAGAATTTTCAGAAGCCATATCAAACCCCGGCTTAGTACACTTTACAACATGTTTTTTGGATGGCCTAAGGCCTTGGATAAAAGGAAATCAACATCCATATTTAAAAACTTTCTTAAAGTATAAAGAAATGTCACCGTGGAGAGATATTCCACTTCAGGAGGATAAGAGAAGTGGTTTGGTTAAGTTTAGAACTACGATGATTCGTAAAGCACCACGATTTGTACTTTGTGAAGTGGCATCTGTGCTGCATGGTGTCATAATTCCTGAGAAGAACTATAAACGAATGCAAGAAAGAGTAAAAGAGTGAGAAGATGCCAGAGTTTAGTATTATTGTCCCAATATATAAGGTTGAAAAGTATTTAGAGATATGTATTGACAGCATTATTGGACAATCTTTTTGTAATTTTGAATTAATACTGGTTGATGATGGTTCACCAGATACCTGTGGAGAAATCTGTGATAGGTATAGCTCGTCAGACACACGTATAAAAGTAGTTCATAAAGAAAATGGTGGGTTATCAAGTGCAAGAAATGCAGGATTGGATATTGCCACCGGTAAGTATGTCATCTTTATTGATAGTGATGATTTTTGGGATGATACCAGTGCTCTTGAGCACATTCACATTAACCTTACAGAAACGGATGCTGATGTACTTGTATTCCCTGCAAAGAGATACTATGAGAGTGAAGATAAATATACTTATATCATCACCTCAGACGTGGACAGGACGAAGATTATAGATAAAGATGTTAATGCATCAATCCGTTATATGATTGAAAATAATATTTATCGAGCAGCAGCATGGAATAAAGTGGTTAAAAAATCTATTATTGACAGCTATTCGATGAGATTTAAAGACGGATATCTTAGTGAGGACATGGATTGGTGTGGAGATCTCCTTCTTTACGCGCAACGGTTTGATTTTTATGATAATCCATTCTATGCGTATAGGCAGCAACGTAATGGCTCAATTACTGCTGGAAAAGCTGAAAAATTAATATCAGATAAACTTTATATGTGTGAGAAAGGGTATAGGCAGGCACTAAAGTTAAAGGACAGGGATAAGACTGCGTTGGTCGCTTCTTATTATGCGTATGAGTATTCTGTCCTTCTGGGAGTTTCATCAGGAGTAAAGAATAGGGAACTTTTGGGCAGGGTTAGGAATCTGCAACCTCTGCTGGGTTATGATATAAGCAAAAAAGTCCAGAAAGTTAAAAGGTTAAAAAAGCTTATTGGCTATTCGTTAACAAGAAGAGCATTATGCTTTTTTGTTAAGATAAAAAAATAGGAATGTGTATCATGGAAAGAAAAAGAATTGATTATATTGATTGGCTACGAATAATAAGTGCCCTTGCAGTTATCGGAATTCATATAACAATGACGCAACCCAATAATTATTCTGTACAGGAGATTGGAAGAGATAATTATATTATACTTACATGTGTGTATACTCTGATTCAGTGGGCAGTACCAGTCTTTTTAATGATTAGCGGAAATTTACTTTTGCATTCAAATAAAATAACCTTTGCAAAGGTAAAAAAAATGACCATTCGAATTGGGATGGTATTGCTTTTATTTGGTAGTGCTTTTGCTCTTCTAGAACAGATATTTGAAAGAAAAACATTAGAAATAGGAATGCTACCGAATTCAGTACTGCTGATGCTTCAACAGAAAAGTTGGTCACATCTCTGGTATTTATATATTCTAATTGGTATCTACTTGATTCTTATTCCTTTGAAGAGATTTATCGATAATTCAAGTAATAGAGAAATTTGCATATTTACGGCGATATTAATTATTGGAAACTTTGTTATCCCAACAATTAATATTGCCTTTGGTACGAAGATAGAAAATTATATGCTGTTTACGCAGTATGTAACATATGTTTTGCTCGGTTACATTATTGGTGGACTCCATGCTGAGGATAATGGCAGAGAGAAAAAAGCAATAGATATCATCACTAACCGGGGGGGTACAGCTCGGATTGTGGCTGTTTGCCTCTGTAATAAAAATTATTATACAGTATGCTGCTGTTATGAGATGCGGAGAGGGCTCTGCATTGATTCTGGGAGATAGAATATTTACTATGATCCAGGCACTGTCAGTATTCTGCTTGTTCAAAAAATATATGGACGGTGTGCATGCAGGAAAATTAGCAAAATCAATTAGCAGATGTAGTTTTGGGATTTATTTGATTCACCCCTTCTTTATTAATCTTCTGTACAAGATGATGAACATTACACCTACTAATTTTCCTTTGCTGGGAATAGAATTTGCTATTCCGCTTTTATGGCTTATTGTGTTTCTGCTCTCTTGGGGAGCAACATTTATAATGTTAAAGATTCCTGGAATAAATAGTTTGCTATGAGATTTTTAACAAAAATAATTAGATGTATTAGTGAAAGCTAGCATTTTGTAGGAGAACTGAATGGAAAAATTGATAAGTATTATTGTGCCAATATATAAGGTTGAGAACTATTTGATTAGATGTATTGAAAGTATAGTTTGTCAGACTTATGAGAATATCGAGATTATCCTTGTGGATGACGGCTCACCTGATAAATGTCCAATGATTTGTGATGAATGGGCTAAGAAAGATGGAAGAATAAAAGTTATACATAAGAAAAATGGCGGACTATCAGATGCAAGAAATGCCGGTATAACGATAGCGCAAGGAGAATTTCTTTTGTTCGTAGATTCAGATGACTGTATTGAAAAAGACTTGTGCGAAAGCTGCATGAATGTCATGGATGAGGATGTTGATATTGTCGCATTTAATTATAGAAGAGTATATGATACATACGGTGAAAATAAGAAAGAATGTGGTATGTTTGAAAAATTTTCTAATTTAGAAGGATTTAAACGGTATATCAATAGAACCCCTTTTACACATATGGCATGGGATAAATTATATAGGAAATGTGTTTTTGAAGATGTAAGATATCCAGTTGACAGGCTTGCAGAAGATATGGCAACGACGTATAAAACTTTTAAAAATGCAAATAAAGTTGGATATCTTGATAGGGTACTTTATAATTATTTTATTAGAAGTGATAGTATTATGGGTGGGAAATCTTTAAAGCTTTTGTTAGACGCATATCAAGGTGAAGTAGAAGCTTATAAATATGGAAATAAATACTATCCCACATTGTTAGTTCAAAACAATACAAGATTTCTAAATCAATCTATGAAGACATATCTGAAATTGATAAAGAATTTTAGTAATAATAATGAAGACATAGAGGATGAAAGGAAAAGCGTGCTCATTAACATACAGGAGATTGATAAAAGACACATGCCCTTTAAGACTATGCTATTCTATTGCTGTTTTCGTTTCAACAAAGACTTTGCATGGATGTTGTTTAAAAAATTTCATCTTTCATAAGGTGAAATTCAGGAGAAGTAAACAAGATGATTAAAGATGAAATATATAAAGAAATGGTAAAATACCAGTATATCTCTTTTGATATGTATGATACGTTGGTGAAAAGAGATTTAAAAGATCCAAAAGACATATTTGAGCTTATTGAAAAAGCTGCATTAAAAAAATATAAAAACATAGTGCAGGGCTATAGTCAATTAAGGATCGAGACAGAAGAAAAAATAAGAAAATCGAAAAAAACCGAAGTGACGTTAACAGAGATATATAATGAGCTTGCAAAACTGTATACTCCATCTATAGCAGATGAACTCATGCATTTGGAACTCGAATATGAATATAACCTTACGGTTATGAATCCTTGGATAAAAAGCATTTATAAATATTGCTGTGAAAACGGTAAACAAATCATAATTATTACAGACATCTACTTGCCTGAAAAATTTATCAAAAGAGTCTTAAAAAAGGTTGGAATCGATAACTGGAGATGCTTATTTGTTTCCAGTACAAGTGGTAAAACTAAAAATGATGGAAGCCTATATGATTTAGCATTAAAAGAGTTGCAAATCAATGGATGTGAAATATTACATATAGGTGATAATAAGCACAGTGATTATGACATGGCTCATGAAAGAGGGATTGAGTCGATTCACATAGAAAAAGATCGTTTTCAGCTTATATATAATACATATATGCATTCGGATAGTGAAATGTCTGTTTTATGTAATCACACTATTGCATTTCAAAATAATCATATGAAAGAAGAGTGGAGTAGACCTTACAAGCTAGGATATGAGAGTTTTGGTCCGTTGTTGTTTGGCTTTTCTAAATGGTTGAAAGAAAATGTAGTTAAAGAGAAGATTGATAAAATATTTTTCTTGTCGAGGGACGGGAAAATAATGAAACGTGCATTCGACATATATGACAGTGACCATGAAACGGACAGCAATTATTTTCTTGCATCACGGAGAGCACTTCAAGTTCCTAAATTGGTGGAAGCAAAAAATATAAAAGATATTTTAGGTTTTATTTATTTTCCAAGTGAATTAACAATTGAAAGTCTATTGCGCAAACTAGGAATCGACGATGATAATATTGTCAATAGTGTATGTAAAAAAATAGAAAAAAGAAAAGATACGATTATAGCAAAAAAAGATTTAGATGGGATTTTAGGAAATAAAATATGGAATGAAGCTGTTTACTATATAAAGAAAAATGCAGAAAATGAACGGAAATCGTTCATCGGGTATTTAAATCAAGAGCAATTTAGTGGAAGAGTTGCAATTGTTGATATTGGATGGTTTGGCAATATGCAAAGCAATATCGAATCTATTATTAAGCAAGATCAAATACCTGCAAATGTATACGGATATTATGTGGCATTGGCACCAGATGGAAAACATCAAAAACATTTAAATATGAAAGGGTATCTATATGATATTCATCACAATCAGAAGTCGCATAAGAAAGAAACACTAATAAATCAGGTTTTCGAAACTATTTTTATGGCTGACCACGGATCGGCAAAGAGATATATCGAACAGGAAGGTGTATATTCAGTTGAATTATTGGAACCGGATTTAAACGATACGGAAAGTATTAATTGGCTGAACGAGTATCAAAAAGGTGCATTGGCTTTTGTTGAGGATTATTGTGAGAATGGAATTTCTTACGATTTGCCAATTGAGTTTATCACGAATTGTGCATTTAAACAGTTTTTGAGACCATGTTTACAAGATGCAAAAAAATGGGGAAGTTTTAAATTTAGAGATGGTGAAATTAGCTTTATAGCATATGCCCACAATTTGAAATACTATCTGAAGAATCCACACCAGTTTTTAAAAGATTATAAGGTAGCTTTATGGCGAATCGGTTTCTTGAAGCAAGTTTTTAAAGTTAATTTGCCGTATGATAAAATTGTAAGCCTACAAAAACATATATGATAAAGGAGATGAGGGAAAAGAATGATGCCGTATATACTAATGTTTGTCTTGTCTTGCTTGAACTTTAGGCTGGCTTATTTATTAAGGAAATATAAAACAATTAAAATCTTGTTTGTTTTGATTGGGCTTTTATTGCCATGTGTTTTAGCAGGAGCAAGAGATAATACAATTGGGACAGATGTGTTGGTTTATGGAGATGCCTATTTGAATTATGCGCAGAGATATAACAGCTTGTCAAGTTTTATGAATTTTGATTATCTTGGAGGTGAACCACTTTTTAAGATACTTAGTTATGTTTCGGCACATTACTTTGGACAGTTTGGATATTATTTTACGTTGGAATTTGCTTGTGTTTTGCCAATTTATGCAACATTTGTTCGCAGAGGGTGGGAAAGATATTCTTGGCTTGGAATGTTAATCTATTATTTATGCTTCTACAGCTTTTCATTGAATTTGCTGCGACAAAGTATTGCTATGTCAATCATTTTTTGGAGCTATAATTATATCGTCGAACGTAAGCCCATCAAGTTCTGTGTTTCGGTGGTTATAGCGGCAGGGTTTCATTTAACAGCAGCAATAATGTTGCTATTGTATCCTATTCATCGAATGGTGACATATGTTCAAGATAAAGATTCAAAGAATTTTTTTAGTAGATTCATAGGACCATACCGCAAATTGATATATGCACTCATTATTTTGATCTGTGTTGTATTATTATTTTTATATAGTTCACTACTTCCTGCTATTATTGCTTTGACTGGTAGGTTTGAAGGACAATTAAAATATTTGTCAGGTGGTATAAGTATTTATTGGCCATATTGGCTAACTATGTTTTTGCCAATTTTTTTACTGTTCAGGAAGTATAATGTTCGACGTAGCACGGATGAAGAGTATTCTTTTTTATACTTAATGTTTGCATTAAGTATAATTTTGTTTCAGATGATTGGTATTAATTCTGAATCATATAGAATTTCTTTGTATTTTATGCAGTTTCTAATTCTGTTAATGGTTAAGATTGGTTGTACGGAGTATCGTACTTCTTGTGTGATACTAGAAAGATGGTGCATTTTGTTTTCTTTGGGTACATATTATATTTATTTCTTTATAATTGCGTTATTTAATCATGTTTACCCATATACATCAACTATGTTAGGAATATAGGGTATGAAAAATAAAATTAGTGTTATTATTCCAGCATATAATGCTGAGAAATGGATATATAATTGTGTAAAAAGTGTTTTGAGTCAAAATGATGATAATTTTGAAGTTATTATTGTTAATGATGGAAGTAAGGATAATACGCTGGCATTATGCAAGAAGTTGGAGAATGATGATAAAAGAATAATTCTTGTTGATAAGAAAAATGGTGGTGTATCGAAGGCTAGGAATGAAGGGATAAAAAAAGCTACTGGCAAATGGGTGGTTTATTTGGATTCGGATGATTACTTATGTAAAGGAGCATTTGAAAAATTTAGAGAAATAGAGAGTAGCATTGGTGAATTTGATATAGTTATATTTAACTATATTATATATTCCGCGGAAATGTCACAACAGGAATATGCTTTTTTGAATGGAGATAGCCGAATTTGCAATAAAGAAAAAGAAGATATTATTATTTCTTGTTTATCGAATAAATTAGCAGGGAATGCAAGAGCACCTATTAACATTGGTGTTCCATGGGGAAAAGTATACAGGAGAGAGTTCCTTACCAATCAAAATATTGCTTTCCCAGAAGGAATATCGCATATGGAGGACACTGTTTTTAATTTACAGGCATTTAAAAAAGCTGATAATATTTATTTTTGTAATAGTGCGTTTTATATTTATTCAATAAATATGGAATCGGTTACAAACCAGTGTGCTAAAAATTTTGATAGCCAGGCAGAGAACGTATTTAAACTTTTTAATGAAGTTTTGTCGAATTCTCTAACGGATAAGATTAAGACTGGGCTTCAGTATAAAGGTCTGTGTTTATATACACAATTCTTGCAGGTGGATTGTTTCAATCCTGCTATTAAGGACAGCTTTAGACATAGAATGGAGAGATGTTTGGAGGCTAGTAAAAAAGATTTTTTTCCTTCAACGGATGCAAAAATCTATAACTATATGTCTAATTACGAAAGATTGACGTGGAATGCGATAAAACTGAAGAATCCTTTTCTCATTTATATCTTTTATCAAATAAGAATGAGAAAGTTAAAAGAAAAGAGGTAGTTAAATGAAAAGAGTTGGTATTGTCACGCTCCATTTTTCGATTAACTATGGAGCAGTACTGCAATGCTTGGCATTAGAAAAAACTCTTGAAAAATTAGGGTGTCGTGTTGAAGTAATTAACTATTATCCAAGATATGCTAAATATTATTGGGAACCTCAAAAACATATATGCGATGCAATTCATGATGTATTGCAAAAAAAGAATAGCATAAATAATAATCTTATATATGAATGCTTGAGAGCTACAAAATATGTTGTTCAATTTAACTGCAGTAATGCGGATTACAAAAGAAAATATAGCAAATTTAAAAAGTTTGCAAGTAAGAATTTAAATTTAACAAAAGAATACTCTAGTATTGAAGAGCTTAGAACCGTAGATTATGATGCTTTGATAACTGGAAGTGATCAGGTTTGGAATTCTGATTACACTGATTTTAAATTTGATCCTGTATATTTTTTGAATTTTGGAGCCAATAGCGCAAAGCGCATTGCATACGGAGTCAGTATGCATTTATATGATAATAAAGAAGATTGGAAAAAGCTGTCGTTATATGCAAACAGGCTAGATGCTATTTCAGTTAGAGAAAAAAGTGTTCAATATAGAATTGAAGAAACAGGATATTTCGGACCTTGTAAAACTGTTCTTGATCCAACATTATTGTTGAAAAAAGAGGAATGGATAAATTATGAAAGTACAGAAATTAAATATGAAGAAGATTTTGTCTTGGTTTATTCGTTAAAAGAAAAAGAAAAATGTTGTGATTTGGCAAATAAAATTGCTTCAAAAAAGAATTTCCGGATTGTTGACATTTCGCCTATTTCTATTTGTGAAAATAGTGAATGGGTTTTGGATTGTGCTCCAGCAGATTTTTTATACTATGTCCACCATTCAAAATATGTAGTTACAGATTCTTTTCATGGAACAGTTTTTTCAATTGTTTATAATAAGCAATTTGTATCGGTTGCTGCGGAAAAGTCTAAAGATTCACGCATTGTGAATTTATTGAAAAGTTTGGGTCTTGAATGTTGCATATCATACAATTTTAAGAATTTAATTCAAATTGAGTATGATCAAGTGAATATACTTATAGAAAAAATGAAAGAACAGTCTATCAACTATATAGTTTCAGCTTTAGAAGAATAAAAGAAGGAATGGTGATATAGTGAGAATAGAGAGAACGAAAAACGCAACAAGAAACATAATATTTGGAACAATTATGAAGATATATCAAATTGTCATTCCATTCCTAATGCGTACGGCGATGATATATCTTATGGGTGTGCAATATCTTGGATTGAATTCACTTTTTACGTCAATTCTTCAAGTCCTGAATTTAGCAGAGCTGGGGGTTGGCTCTGCTATGATATATGGTATGTACAAGCCAATTGCAGAAGATGATGATACTGCAATATGTGCTTTAATGAAACTTTATAGACTATACTATAGAGTAATAGGCATGGTCATTGCCATTATTGGATGTGTTTTAACGCCGTTTATTCCGAAGTTGATTTCCGGTGATATTCCTAAAGGTCTTAATATCTATATTCTTTATCTTTTGAATCTCGGTGCTACAGTATTGTCTTATTGGTTATATGCATATAAAAATAGTATTTTACAAGCGCATCAGAGAACAGATATTGTTAGCAAGGTTACTTTGATAACAAGCACAATACAGTATGCTCTGCAACTCTTGGTTTTATGGATATTTAAGGATTATTACATGTATGTGATCGTTATGTTGGCGACACAGGTTTTGACGAATATTGCTACGGCGGTTTGTGCTGATAAATTATATCCACAGTATAAACCATATGGGCGTGTGGAAGAAAAAGACAGAAAAGCTATTAATGGACAGATTCGAGACTTGTTTACATCAAAGATTGGAGCTATTATTTATGATTCAGCAGATACAATTGTAATTTCAGCTTTTCTTGGACTTACTATTTTAGCAGTTTATCAAAACTACTTTTACATTTTAAATGCAATTACAGGTTTAATTACAGTTGTTTTTTCTTCTTGTATGGCTGGAATTGGAAATAGTATTGTCATTGAAACAAAAGAAAAAAATTATGATGATTTAAACAAATTCACGTTTATCATCTGCTGGGGAGCTGGATTTTGCTCTGTATGTCTGTTATGTTTATATCAGCCTTTTATGGAACTATGGGTCGGTAAAAATCTAATGCTTTCATTTGAAGCGGTTATTTGCTTTGTTGTTTATTTTTTCGTAAAGCAATTAAACACTTTATTTAATACTTATAAGGATGCATCTGGAATGTGGCATGAGGATAGATTTAGACCTTTAACAGCTGCATTAACCAATTTGGTGCTAAATCTGATTTTGGTACAATTTATCGGTATTTATGGCATTTTGATTTCAACGGTCTTAGCTATTGTTTTTGTTGGAATGCCATGGCTGTTACATAATTTATTTACAGTGAATTTTGATAGAAAAAATTTGGGCTTATTTCTGAAAAAACTAGGCTTTTATTGTACGGTAGTTTTCGTTAGCTGCGTGGTAAGTTATGGGATTTGTTCGTTTGTTAATTGTGACGCAGTTATTACACTTTTATTAAGAGGAATTATATGCTGTGTTATTCCAAATCTAATCTATTATTTTGCTTACAGACGAACAAGAGAGTATCAAGGTTTTTTGATGTTGGTTGACAACATGACACGAGGAAAAATTAAAGGAGTTTTAAGAAAGTTGGGGATGAATTAAATTGAAAGTTTATGCAGCATATTATGATAGTAAAATACGTTTGAATTCATCTTCTGGAGGAGTATTTTCATGCATTGCTTCAAAGTTTGATGTTGTTTACGGAGTTGCTTTAACGGCAGATTGTTACGGCTGCGAATTTGTGCGAATTGAAGGAGATATTTCTTCTATAAGAGGATCAAAATATTTACAAGCTAAGGTTGGAGAGTCATTTAAGAGTGTGAAGAAAGATTTGCTAAATGGTAAGAGAGTCCTGTTTAGTGGAACTGGATGTCAAATAAATGGTTTGTCGCTATTTTTGGGAAAGGAATATCCCAATCTTTTTTTACTTGACGTTATTTGTCATGGGGTGCCGTCTCCAAAGTTATGGAAAGAATATGTTGAGTATCAAGAAAAGAAACATGGTAAAGTTGAATCTGTTAATTTTCGGTGTAAAGATGAGAGTTGGCAAAATTTTGGTATGAAGGAAAACTATTTGTATATACCAAGAATTAAAGATCCGTTTATGACTTTTTTTCTTAGTGACCTGAGTCTGCGCCCTTCATGTTATGCATGCCAAGCTAAAAACACTAGAATGTCTGATATGACAATAGCTGATTTTTGGGGGATAGAAGAGATTGCTCCGGAGATGGATGATGGAAAGGGAACGAGCCTTATAATTACGAGAACAAATAAAGGACAAAATTTGTTTAATTCTATAGAGATGGATCTTCGATGGAAAGAGGTTAATTATGAAGATGGTGTCAGACATAATGTTTCAGAATTCTCATCTGTTGCCATGCCTCAACAAAGAGATTCTTTTTTCATAGATATGAATTCTATGTCTTTTAAAAGTTTGAGTAACAAATATATTTATGGACCATTATGGAAACGAATTGGTAGGAAAATAAAGCATACGATTCAATATACCATCAGCAATCGGGGGGGCAAAGAGTAAATAATGCAGACTATGGATTGCTTTTTGTATTCAATTGTGAGGAATGATGATGAAAGAAATACCAGTACTATATAAAAGAAAAGAAGAATGCTGTGGATGCACAGCCTGCTATGCAATTTGTCCAAAGAAAGCCATTTCTATGGTGGAAGACGAAGAAGGATTTGAATATCCGCAGATAGATGAAAGCAAATGCGTTCGTTGCTACCAGTGTTTGAAAGTATGTCCGTTCAAGGTGGCACAAGCATAGGAAAGAGAGATTATGAAAACGACATTACTTATCATGGCCGCCGGAATCGGCAGCCGATTTGGAACAGGAATAAAACAGTTGGAGTCGGTCGATGATGCCAACCATATCATTATGGACTACTCAATCCATGATGCGATTGAGGCAGGTTTCAACCATGTAGTATTTATCATCCGTAAAGATATCGAGAAGGAGTTCAAAGAGGTCATTGGTGACCGCATTGTCTCCATTTGCGCTTCTCATGATGTCACTGTGGACTACGCTTTCCAGGATATCAACGATATTCCGGGAATTCTGCCGGAAGGTCGGACAAAGCCGTGGGGAACTGGTCAGGCTGTGCTTGCAGCGAAAAATGTGATCGATACACCGTTCATTGTGATCAATGCAGATGATTACTATGGTAAAGAAGGCTTCAAGGCTGTTCATGAGTATTTGGTGAATGGCGGCAAGTCCTGCATGGCAGGTTTTGTTCTGAAGAACACGTTGTCCGACAACGGTGGCGTGACCCGTGGTATCTGCAAGATGGACGAGAATGGAAACTTGACGGAGGTCGTGGAAACTAAGAACATCGTGAAGACTGCGGATGGAGCAGAAGCAGACGGTGTGGCTGTTGATGTTGATTCTCTGGTTTCAATGAATATGTGGGGATTAACACCGGAGTTTTTGGATGTGTTGGAAGAAGGCTTCAAAGAGTTCTTCGAGAAGGAAGTACCGGGCAATCCGCTTAAGGCAGAATATCTGATCCCGATCTTCATCGGTGAGCTGCTGGAGCAGGGCAAGATGTCTGTGAAGGTTCTGAAGACCAATGACACCTGGTATGGCATGACCTACCATGAGGATGTCGCAGCAGTGAAAGACAGCTTCAAGAAAATGTTAGAAAAAGGCATGTACAAGGCTGATCTGTTCAGTGATCTGTAAACAACGATGAAAGAATCGATTGATTTACTAGGGAAGATCCTCACCAACATCTTGACTGCTCTCTACGAGCCATTTGGATTCTCGCTTCTGCTTTCCTTTTTGGCTATGTTTTTCTATCTGTATGCGTATGAGCCTACCGCAGCCGGAAAAGGCTGGAAGAACGCCATAGTGACTTGGTATCAGAAATTCAAAGAGAGTGTATTCTTTCGGAGGCTGTTCCTATTGGCCTTTGTGACATCAATGATTTTGTTTCGAACATTACTGAATCGGAATCTGTGGCTGAATCCTTTATCTGATGTCATGGGTGGCTGGGGCATCTGGGATACCGTGAACGGCGAACAGAAGTTGACCACCGAATGCATCGAGAACGTGATCATGATGGTGCCGTTTAGTAGTGTGGTTATGTGGACATTCCAAGAGAAGATGGAGAAAGGCTGGAAGAAGATACTGTGGTATAGCGGAAAGATAGCATTTATCTTTTCGATAAGCATAGAAATGCTGCAATTATTGCTTCGCTTAGGAACGTTCCAGCTATCAGACATCTTCTATAACACAGTCGGTGGAATGATCGGTGGATTGATGTATTGTGCGGCGATGAAGGCAAGAAAGCATCTGTAAAACTGGATGAAATTGTGATATACTGGGAGCGGATGCTCCCTACGCTGCTCTAATAATATCACACACCTCTCCGTGGTGAGCAGCAGGCAACGATCTTATGATCGGCTGAGATGTGAGAAAAGAAATCTGTTAGATTGGAGGGATTTCGTAATGACAAGTCTTGAAATGAGAAATTTGATATTTGAAGCTCTTGCAGAAAAAAATCCAGAAAAGACTCCTTGGAAAAAGACATTTGAAATGTACGGTTATAGGGGAACTGTTTCAGCTCTGCGAGCGTTAGTCGAGTATATCGGCATTGAACATGGCGTGATAGAAAAAGTGGTAGAAATCCCGACAATGGCATGGGGAGTTCCGGGTGAATATCCATATTATCTGAGCAATACAAATTTAGATAATGATAATCTGGATTTGTTTAATGAAGAAGTTCATTTGATGACATATCATAATATTTTATCTCCTGGTGCAATTGGTGGTTACGGAGATAGCCTTCCATATTTTCATGTTACGAAATATGGATTGAAATGTATAGAAGAACGCGATATTTTTCCATATGACCCAGATGCCTATATGCAGAAGATTTCTTCGATTTCATCTATTGATGAATGGGAAAAATTCTATATTGAACAAAGTTTAAAATGCTATAATGCAGATGCGTTTGAATCAGCACTTATTATGCTTGGATTGGCTGGTGAGTATTTGGCAACGCAACTTATAGAAAAAATGGAAAGCTTTCTTGCTAATAAAGAACCGACATTACAAGCAACTTATGTAAATGCTTTACAGGGGAAGAATGTGGTTTCGCAGCGGTATGCGGAATATGAAAACATATTGCTAGAAGTTCTTAAGTTGAAAGATGCGACTACAAATCAGATTAAATATCCGACAGTGAAGGGTTTGTCGCCTTCGCTTGATAATGCGGCAAAGGCAATATATGCTACATATTTAAGATTAACTCGCAATGAACTGGCACACCCGTCTGGATTAAAAGTAGACAGAGTGCAATGCCTTTCTTTGATGACAAGCTATATCAAATACTGTGAGACACAGCATAAATATTTGGATTTTTATACTGCGAATTCATGATATTGCCCGTCCCCCAACACAGTGCTATACTTAAACAACTAATAAAGGAAAGAGGTTATCACGATGCCCAGAACGAAAGGCAGCAAAAACCGTCCCAAAACTAATAATGACTACGCATCCCAGATCGCAGAGAAGCAGGAATATATCACTTCCCTGACTGCTGAGATCGCATCCATCCAGAAAGCGATTGAAGAGCAGAAGAACACATTAAAAGAGAAGAAGACTGTTCTGAAGAAGGCCGAAAAAGAAGTGACATCCCTGGAATCGAAGAAGGCAAAGGCAGATGCTAAGGCTGCTGAAGAAGCAAAGAAGACCGAAGCAGAGGCAGTGCTGAAGAAGTTGCTGGTCAGCGGGATGAGTGCAGACGAGATTCTGGAAAAGCTGAAATAAAAGAACCCAAGAAAAAATGAATGCCGTGTGGACAAACTGAACTCCAGGAGTTCACACGGTATTTTTTGAAGGTTGTCGTATAGTTTGTAACGGGAATAAAAGAGGAACAAAATTAAAAGAAACGGAGCATGGCAAAAATGAACTTATCAAAAATACATCACATTGCAATTATCGTATCTGACTACGAAGCAGCTAAGGATTTCTATGTGAACAAGCTGGGATTCTCTGTCGTCAGAGAAAACTACCGTTCAGAGCGTAAGGACTGGAAGCTGGATCTGCGTGTCAATGAACACACAGAGCTGGAGATTTTCGCTGAGGAAAACCCGCCGAAACGTGTGAACCGCCCGGAGGCCTGTGGGCTGCGTCATCTTGCATTTTGCGTTGATAACGTGGAACAGACGGTGAAGGAACTGGCGGATGTAGGAATTGAATGTGAGCCAGTTCGTGTGGATGATTATACTGGTAAGAAGATGACTTTCTTCCATGATCCGGACGGACTGCCGCTGGAGCTGCATGAGTAAAATGAAGAAAACAAGAAAACCAGGCGGTGGCCGGAAGAAGCTGAAGCCGGAGTACGATGCCGGGAAAAATCTGAAAGAGCAGCTGGATGCTGCTGTGGCACTTTATAATTCTGAGATGTCCTTGCAGGCCATCGGCGAAGAACTGGGATTAAATCCCATCAAAGTAAGAAAGCTCCTCATCACGGCAGGTGTGTATGAATCAGAAGTGGCGGAGAAGGTGCAAGCTACCTTTGAAGAATACCGTGAAACACAAGACTATAAAACCTCCATACTCTCAACTGCAAACACCCTGAAACTTTCAAAAGCCTCTGTTACTTCGTATCTGCCATATCAGAAAGGCGTGTACTTCCCAAGTACAGAAAAGGAGAAGATCAGTGTTGGGGCAGAGCGGCAGCGGAGATACAGAGCAATGAAGCGATGGAGGGCTAATCCGACAGAAGAAAACTTCTGGGGCGTGGTTGTGTCCTATGCCGGGGTAGGATTTAAAACCTACTCCGGGTTGCCATTTTCTTACGAAGTGCGGAAAGGCAGGAACGGTGAGTACACAAAAGAGCTGTGGATCGACCGCCGGGAGAAGAGTAAAAGTCTAGCGTGGAGTTCAGTGCTGCTGGCGCTGAAGAATATTAAAGGAGAAGTGGTAGACCGCCCGAAAGCTCTGGGCGATATCCGGGGAGTGACTTACATCTACGGAATGTTCTATCGGTTCGGATTAATCGATGTGCCGGATGAAGTGAAGGAGAAGATGGGGCATCCGAAAGACCGCAAAAAATAGGTTGCTATGTGCAAAAGTCTACGGTAAGATGTGCCGTAACTGAGGATGTGAATCTCAGTTGGGAAGGATGGTAGCATTATAGAAAAATTGAAGGAAATGCTGGAGGAGTATTTGAAGAAAACAGAGCCGGAGTATTACCCGCCAGTGGAGAATCTGCTGGATCTGATCTACGAGCATTACACGGAGAACAACCCAGTAGAGAAAAACACAGTTGCCGGGAAAGCAGCAAAGGCCAAGGAAAAGGAACTGGAAGAGTGGCTGCGTGGCTTGGAAGGAATGGATAGGCTCGTAGATGACTATGTCGGCGATAAGATCCCACTCTGGGAAAAGATTATGGACCGGCAGGGGACGGTGTGCTGCACATGGGAGAAGACCGCTTTTGAGGAAGGTCTGAAAGTCGGAATTCGGCTCATGATGGAAGTGTATAGTTTGTGTCGGAAATAAAATGAACTCCTGGAGTTCAAAAAAGCCCTCGCTTGTTGCGGCGAGGGCGTGTGTCCGTACTTTTTCAGGCTTTTCAGCTTTTTTCTTCTTCGGTGCAATTTTGTGGCCTGAGTAGGTTGCCATGCCCATGCAGACCAGAGAGCCGCAAGCGAAATACTTGTGAGCCTGCATCAGCTTTTTGCAGCCCGTGTAGAAGCATCCTGCCATGCAGGCAAGTGCGCCGAGTGACCAATATTTATGTGCTTTCATTTTGTGTTTCCTCCTTATCTTCTTTCTGTATTTTGAGCAATTCCTCGATTTCCGTTTTACTCGCCGGCCGTACAGCCTTTTTATTATCGTGTGCTACCGCTCCGCAGTCGGGGCATCGATCCGGCAGTTTCTCAGCAGAGAAGCAGTAGCGGCAGGAATCGCAAAAGTAGTAGTTCAAGTCATATTCACCCCAATCTCTAATATATCCTCAAATGCAATGATGGTCGGCAGCTCTTTGCCGGTATCATTTATAAATCCTGTGTAAATTCGTAGTTCTTTGTTTATCACATCCACAGCATCCAATACTCCGGCTACATTCTCATAGTAGCCGTCCGTGAAATATTTTATTGTGATCTCTTGACCTTTCCAAAGCTGGCTGATCGTTTGGTTCAGAGCTTGCTTGCCTTCTTCAGACAGCTCGATTCTGTTTCCTTTGAGATGATCTCTGCCTTCAGAAGCAATCTCATTCTCATAGCCTCGCAAGGCGGCAAACGGAGAGAAGATTTTAGCACGATTGGACATCGGCATCCGGGGATAATTATGTGGCGGTTCTGGGCGGGAAGCATGGAGTATTTTGCCATACTTACTTTGGACGGATCTGCCTTCCGGTGTGTTCTTGTAGTCCATGTTCTCCCTCCTTACTTGGCCTTGTGGCCGCCTATCTGCTGATTTCTTTCTCTCATCGTTGCGCCATCCAGATAGTTGGTTCCTTTCAGAACGGCGTTCTTGCCGAACTTCTTCTTGAGACCCAGCATCGCATTCTGCAGCTTTTTCTCTTTTTCCAGTTTGGTTGTGTCCGTGAATAGGTCAACTTGGAAGAATCCCTCATCTTTGACCACACGGTTGGCGGCGATTGTGATTCGTCTTACCGTCAGTGTTTTATCAGCTATTTTCTCGAATAACTCAGTTGTGGCAGAGATCAGGATACTGCCGAGATTGGTCGGGTTATCCAGTTTTGTGCTGCCATGAGCCCCCTTCGGAACGGTGCGCCCATAGTGATCGATGTGCACCGGACCTCTGTACTTTCCGCTGTCGCAGTTTTCCCGGTCATAATCCACATCCAGTGTCAGGCTGTCCGTAACCAGACCTTTGTCCGTCAACTGTAATACTAAGCTGTCAGCCATCTCCATGACAATGATTCTGGCTTTGTCATATGGGTAAGGGCAGGAGAGCACCTGTCCCTCGGAGATACTGTTAGTGCTGGGCTTGTAGGCTTTGATCTCTTTCATGCCGCAAGGTTCCAGACCCCAAGCATGGTCGATCAGCAGTTCGGCATCAACACCGAATTCCTTATATAAGATATCCTGATTGACGGTGCTGAAATAGGCCATCTCACCCATCGTATGGATGCCGTGCTTTTCTAGTCGCTTGACGGTACCGGGGCCAGTCATCCAGAAGTCAGTGAGTGGCTTGTGGTCCCAGAGAAGATAGCGGAAGCTCTCTTCATCCAGCTCGGCGATGCGGACCCCGTCCTTGTCCGGCGCAGCGTGTTTGGCGGTGATGTAGGAATCGAAATCCAAAGAGCAAAGAATATGCATAAAGCAAGAGCAATTGTTTACTTGGCAATTGCGATTGCAAATGCGTTTATCAGCATACCGCTAATCAAACTGATGGGGCCAACAGGTGCAGCATTGGGTACAGCGATTTCTCTTATTGCCGGAAATATCATTTTCATGAACTGGTATTATCATGCTCGAATTGGAATGAATATGTTCTACTTCTGGAAAGAAATTGCTAAATTCATTCCGGCACTGATTGTGCCTATAATCGTGGGTATTCTCATTATGAAGTTTGCAAATGTTACTGGTCTTTTTAAACTTGGAGTATTTGCAATTATATACACTGGAGCGTATGGATTCTCTATGTACTTCTTAGGTATGAATGCGGAAGAAAAGCAGCTGGTGATGGGACCAATCAAGAAAATATTAAGGAAATAATGGGATGGAAAGAAAAAGAGAGTATTGGCAAAGTATCCGTGGTATTTGTATCTTAGCTGTTGTTTTGATTCATTCATTAGGCGGTTTTGACTACTCGGTAGGCTATGATACTGAATTTATAGTTCTTCGTCAAGTTATTAACTTTGCAGTAGCGACATTTGTCTTTATGTCCGGGTACTTTGTGCCTGTAGAAAAAACATGTAATAAGGATTTTAGTTATAAAGAGTGGATTTTAAATCGGGGGGGGCGACTATGCGTAGACCAATGCAGAGAGATACATTCTTTGACGATATGCAAAGCATGAGCTTTGCTTCGGCGGGAGGTTTCATGTATGCGAACTTTTAAGAGAATTGCAGGATTCATTATTGTGAATTTAGTTGTAGTTGTTTCATTGACTTTTATGTTGGCGCAGCCATCTGTTTTGAAAATTTTATTAAAAGAGGCTAAGAACGCAGAGTGTGATACCCTAATTATAGGGGAATCCCATGGTGAAACAAGCTATGACCCTTATGTAATGTCTGATGTGACAGGAAATCAGGTGTTCAACTTATCAAGGCGTTTGATGCCGGTTGCGAATCTTTGCTATATCATGGAGGAAGCAAATGTAAATGGCCAATATAAAAGAGTGATATTAGATCTGGATCCGTCCTATTGGGATGATGATCATAGAGGTACGTTTGGATCTGACACAAACCTTCTTTTTCGATTGACAGGAAATAGGTGGGTCGATTATATTAAGAATATTTTGGTGAAAGATAATTATAATGATACATTGACTGATTATTATGTTAGTACGATGACGGTTAAGAGAATTCCGCAAAATTTGAAGTGTAAATTAAATAAAGCGTATCTGACAGGAGATGAGTCGTCTATCCAGAATACATATTCAATTATTGGTGCAGTTGGTAGTTTTGAATACAAAGGCAGAGGATTTCGTTACGGTTTGAAAAAATCAGGAGTTGAATGGCCAAGCTGGAATTTTGATAAAGATAGTATAAAACAGGAAAATATAGATGCTTTCAAGAAAATCGCTAAATATTGCAAAGATAATGATATAGAACTTGTTTGTGTGCAGTCGGCATTGCCACCATACAGATTGCAAAATGAGAATATGGACGAGGTTCATGAATATTTTACGGAGCTGTGTAGTGAATATAATGTACCGTTTTATGATCTTAACTATTTGAAAAACGAATATCTTTCAAGGACGGATGATGATTATGTTGATCTCGATGGTCATATGATGGGTGAATTGGCAGATAGACAAAGTGCGGTTTTGGGACAAATTCTTATCTCAGAAAATAAAGAAGCATTTTTCTATGATAACTATGATGACGTTCTGAAGCAGTTAAAGTAAAAGAAAGAAGGGGTAATGCAATGAAAAACGTACTTGAATGGCTTGAAACGAGTGAATCAGTATTTCCTGACAAAGCCGTGTACATGGAAGATTCCAAAGAAATCACATTCCATGATGTATTGTGTGCAAGCCAAAAGATTGGAACAGCTCTTGCAGATGTGAATGGGGCGGCACCGATTGCTGTGATAAGTGGAAGAAAGGTTGAAACTATTACAGCTTATCTGGGAATTGTTTATAGTGGACATGCCTATGCACCGATTGACGGTAAGCTGCCGCAGCATCGAATTGATATTATAGTTGAGACTCTGAAGCCGTCAGCTATTCTTGCAGATGCGGACAATCTTGCTCTAGCAGAAGAACTGGCGCAGGGAATTCCTGTATTTGAACTGGAAAAGGCAATGCAGGAAAACACAGATGAAAAGAAGCTGCAGGAAATTCGCAGAAACATGATTATGACAGATCCACTGTATGTTATTTTTACTTCCGGTTCAACAGGAAAACCAAAGGGAGTGATTACTTCTCATCAGTCGCTTATTTGTTATATTGAGAGTTATGTATCAGTTATGGAAATTGATGAGAATGATCGGCTTGGAAATCAGTCTCCACTTGATTATATTGCTGCAATCCGGGATATTTATGTTCCGTTGTATAAAGGATGTTCTTCTGTAATTATTCCAAAAGAATACTTCATGGAACCGAATCGTCTGTTCGATTATATGAATGAGCATAAGGTTACATCCGTTGGATGGAGTGTATCCGCATTTACCGTTGCACTTTCTCTTGGAGTTTTCGAGGAAGTGAAATTGAATACATTGAAAAAGATTTGCTTCTCTGGTTCAGTGATGCCAGCATCCTGCTTGTCTGTATGGCAGCAGAATTTGCCAGATGCGAAGTTTGTAAATCAGTACGGGCCGACTGAGGCAACGGCATCTTGTACTTATTACAAAGTGGATCATCTGGTAAGTCAGGACGAGCAGCTTCCTATTGGCAGACCGTATAATAATTATCGAGTATTTCTTTTGAATGAGGATCTGACTGAAACACAGAACGGTGAAATCGGAGAAATCTGTGTGAGTGGACCAACCCTTGCACTGGGTTACTACAATGATTCAGAACGTACAGAAAAGAGCTTTATCATCAATCCTAATTATAAAGGGTATCCAGAACGGATGTACCGCACAGGTGATTATGGACGTATCCGTGAAGATGGACTTCTGGAGTTTCATGGCAGAATGGATCGTCAGGTGAAACACATGGGACATCGTGTGGAACTGGATGAAATCGAATATGCAGCGAACCAGATTGCCGGAGTAGATGAATGCGTTTCTCTTTACAATAAGGAAAAAGAAGTGCTGTATCTTTTCTATTCAGGCGAAACTGCGATGAGACAGGTGGTTTTGGAGCTTCGTAAAGTACTGCCCGGGTTCATGGTGCCGCGAAAAGTTAAACAGGTTTCTGCCTTGCCGAAACTGGCAAGTGGGAAGATAGACATGACTACACTTAAGGAGGAAATGTAACAATGAAAGAGAAAGTAATGGATATTCTGATGGATCTTCGCCCGGATGTTGATTTTGAAAATGGAAAGAAGCTGATTGGAGATGGCATTTTGGAGTCTTTTGATATTATGTCTCTGGTGGCTGAACTTGAGGATGAGTTTGATGTGAAGATTAAGCCGAAAGATCTTGTGGCTGAAAACTTTAATTCTGTGGATGATATGGTCGCAATGCTTGAGAAACTGGGTGCATAATATGGAGCTTCGAGAACATTTGAAAAACTCCGGAAACATATCCACACCAGCCTATTATTTTGATACCGATGTATTTGAAAAGCGGATTGACTTCGTGAACCGAGAACTGCCGGGAATTCCTTTGACCTTTTCAATTAAAGCGAATCCGTTCCTTTTGAGCCGTCTTCCGCAGAACCTTAGACATGTTGAGGTGTGCAGTCCCGGAGAACTGAAAATCTGTAAGGCTTACGGAATTCAAGGTAGCAGAATTATTTATTCTGGTGTCAATAAAGAAATTGAAGATGTCACAGAAGCGATTGAATACGGAGTTGATATTGCAACGGCCGAAAGCATTCTCCATGTTGAGCTTGAACAGGAAGCAGCGAAAAAAGCAGATAAGCAACAGATGATCATCCTGTGTCTTACTAGCGGCAACCAGTTTGGAATGTCTGAAGCAGATATCTTGAGCATTCTTGCAAATCAGGCAAAGTATCCGAATCTCGATATCTATGGAATTCATTATTATTCTGGGACACAGAAGAAAAAGCGTCAGATTGATAAAGACTTTGAGAAGCTGGATGTTGCGCTTACCCGGTTCAAGGAGGAAACTGGATTTGTGCCGAGACTAGTTGAAATGGGTCCGGGATTTCCTGTGGATTATTTCAATCCGCCTTATGATGAAACTGAAGAAGCGACATTAAGTGAGAACAAAAGTACCATCCTTGCTTTTGCTGAAAAATATCCATTAGGAATTGAAATGGGACGTTATCTTGCTGCTCCGTGCGGAACCTACGCATCCAGAGTGATGGATATTAAAAATAATAGTGACACCAATTACATTATTTGTGACGGTGGAATTCATCATTTAAAATATCACGGTCAGACGATGGCAATGCAGGTTCCGGAGATGGAAGTGCTGAATACATCGGCAGAAACAAAACCATATTGTATTTGCGGCAGCCTGTGCACGGTTGCAGATGTCTTGGTTCGTGAGGTTGAACTTCCGATTGTTTCAAGAAATGATGTGATTTTATTCCACCGTTGTGGAGCCTATTCGGTTACAGAAGGCAGTGCATTGTTCTTGTCAAGAAAGATGCCAGAGGTGTATTTGTATAATGAAGTTACTGGGTTAGAGAAGATGCGTAGTTTTGTTGATGCGGCAGATATCAATCGAAAAGAATAAGGCACTGTTGTAAAAACTTATCAAGTTGTGATATACTGGGACAAAGAGATGTGCCCTGACTCTGGAGCCATGGGAGACCGTGGCTCTTGCTGCTCTAATAATCACACACCTCTACGCGGTGAGCAGCAGGCAACGATCTTATGGTCGGCTGTATTATTGGGGTCAGACCCTATGAAATATTAAAAATTCATAAGAAAGGGAAAACAATGCCAACTTATAGGAATAGTGCAGATCAGTTTTATGACCAGATAAGTACACTAGAAGATGTTACTCCAAAATTGAAAATATTACTTAGAAACAGGGAAAATGGGTTTTATGAAGTGTGTCAAAAATTTGCAAATATTGGTTTGAACGCATTTAAGGGTAAAAATAAAGATTTAACTGTTAACGCAATATTTCAATATAAAGATATCAAAGCAGCTGAAGGTTCGTTTATATCATTTGTAAAAGAAAACAATATAAAGGAAATTGATGAAGTACTGAAAATTGTTAGAATGAATCATTCATATGCAGTAGAATGGGACGATTCAAGACCATCGCAAAGCGTGCTAATGAATGAAGATGGAATGATTAAGTATGGCAAGTATATTGATTTTGCAGAGTTGCCAGATGACCAATGGAAACTTATCGAAAATGAGATCATTGAAATGTTAAAAAAATGAGGATTGCAATAGGATTAAATGTTATATCTATCATACATGGGATAAATGAAGTGAATATCTGATGAATAGTGGAAAGTCTTGCAAGGCAGATTTTATGCTGAAGAACACTCTGTCTGATAACGGTGGTGCGACCGGCGGCATCTGCAAGATAGACGAAGAGAATAACTTGACAGAAGTTGTAGAAACCAAGAACACTGTCAAGACAGTGGGCGGAGTAGAAGCTGATAGAGTGACTGTCGATGTGAATTTTCTAGTTTTTATAAATATGTGGGGGTGATTCCTGATTTTCAAGATGTTCTGGAAGATAGTTTTTAAGAGTTCTTAGGAAAAGAGGTGCCGAGCAATTCGCAGAAAGCAGAGTATCTGATACCTATCTTTATTGGGGAATTGCTGGAGCCGGGCAAGATGTCTGTAAAGGTTTTGGAAACGAACGATACTTGGTACAGCATGACCTATCATGAGGATGTAGCAGCCGTAAAGGGCAACTTCAAGAAAATGTTAGAAAAAGGCGTGTACAAGGCTGATTTATTTGCAGACTTGTGATATACTGAGAGTAGTAAAATTCCTGTGTTGTTCTGATAATCACCTACTTTTTCTTAGCAAATAGATTAAGGTACAAGAATGGGAAAGTTATATTTTGAAAGAGGGGTCTTAATTGAAAAAAATATGGCTGAATAAAAAATATATAGCAAAGTTGGCATGCAAATGGACAGCTGGACTTTTTTCTTTTTTGGGCTTTATTGGAACTTTTGTCTCGCTTAGTGATATAGTTCCAGATTCATGGTCATTTATGTGTAAGCTTCTCCTGAGTTTTGCAATTTTAGCAGTGTCTTGGATGCTTTTATTTGTGATATGTGCAGTATGGTTTGAAGGAAAGAAGAGGTTGGAAATTTTTGAAGCTAATAATGATTGCCATGTATATGTTCAATATGGAGATGTTTTTTCAGAAAATGAAGTAGATGATTCAAACGAAAGAAGGACTATTGTAATACCTGTTAATAGATGCTTTGATACAATTGTAGATAATGATTTGGTTAGTGAAAAAACATTACATGGCATTGCATTTAGAAAAATGTATGCAGAGGGTATTTACAATGAAAATACTTTGAATAAAGCATTGCAGGATGATCTGACTATTCGTCAAGGAATAAAAGCGGATACAGTAACTCTATCTGAAAAAAGAAAAGGAAATCTAAATAGATTTCAAGTTGGTACAGTAGCCGAGATACAAGAATCAAATACTTGTACATTTTTCTTTTTGGCATTGAGTACATTCGACTCCAATCTAACCGCACATACAACACAGGAAGAATATGTGATTGCAATACAGAGATTAATCGAATACTGTAATGCAAGGTCACAAGGTTATCCTATTGTTATGCCATTAATTGGAGCAGGACTATCTAAAACAAAGAATGATGAGCGTTCAATTCTTGAATTCATAGTGAAGTTACTTAAAATGAATAAAAAAATAATTAATAGCGATGTACACATTATTGTTAGAAATAGTGGAAAAGAAACAGTTTCAATTTCAGAGCTTTAAAGGAAGGTATGAAAAATGACAATATATAGAACAAAGACTTATATTGCAGGCGATTGGGATCATGATGAAGATGCTGTTAATAAATTGCATCAGTGGAATGATAGTAATCATTGGAGCTTAACATTTACAGATGCACATGAATTAACACAAGCTAATGATTCAAGCTTAAATTGTAGCATAAAGGCATCACTCAAAAAGCGAATGGATGCATCAAAGCGTTTTGTGTTAATTGTTGGGGACAGTACAAAGACAGTAACAGCAGGAAGTTGTGTGTGGTGTGGAAGTTATAACAGTCACACATATGCTTGCGCAAAAGGTCATTCTGTAGATTATAGAAGCTACATAAAATATGAATGTGATAAAGCAGTAGAGGCAGAAATAAAAATTATTGTTTTATATAAAGCGGCTACTGTTAATAAATCAAAATGTCCAGAGGCGGTTAAAAATATAGGTATTCATGCACCAATGTGTTATCGTGGCACAGATGGAAAACTATATTGGGATTATAATTCTGTAAAGAAGGCTTTTGATGATAGCGATAATTCATAAGTATGCGAAATGAAATAATATTGTGAACTTCCAGAAAAAGTTCCACCTAAATAAAATTTAGATGTGAACTTCCGAAAAAATCTCCCCTAAACAAATTTTAGGGCTAATAAGAAATAAAAAA
>ERZ791886.126-NODE-126-length-57982-cov-5.472422_pt1 | contig 57982 bp, 57 predicted proteins | sample MGYA00510158_ERZ791886 | MGnify/ENA primary metagenome ERZ791886 (study PRJEB30046, sample SAMN00792063) | human gut metagenome | study: EMG produced TPA metagenomics assembly of the A metagenome-wide association study of gut microbiota in type 2... | reverse complement strand
GAAAGCTGCCGGTTAAAAAATAACCATACCATACGGTATGGTTATTTTTTTATGTGATGAAAATACAATCAGGCCAGACATTGCCCTAGGACACATGGCAGGCAAAACCGGAAGTTGCATGCCTGTGTACTTATGAAGTAAAATATCGATTCTTATAATGAATAACCGCTTTAAGTAAATTTTTCTTAAAAACACTACTAAAAGGAGTATTTATGTTACAATATACTTATCGCTCTGAAAGGACATGTTATGCAAAAGAAAAATTTTTTACCTATTTTAGCATTAGCAGTAGGTCATTTGGTGACTGACTTACAGGCTGGTGCTTTACCAATAGTATTGCCACACCTTAAAGAATTATTTACATTGAGTTATTCGCAGCTGGCAGCTATAGTTTTGACGCAGAATATTACGTCGTCGGTTATTCAGCCGGTATTTGGTTATATTACGGATAAGCGATCTATGCCTGTCCTGCTGCCTTTTTGCGCTGCTATGGCAGGTGCGGGGTTTGCCGCCATAGGCTGGGTTTCCAGTTATACTTTAATTTTATTGACCGTTATTATAATCGGTATAGCCAGTGCGACTTATCATCCTCAGGCTTCAAAAACTGTTAATTTTTTAAGCGATGAAAACAGTAAAGCCAAAAATATGGGCATTTTTTCTCTGGGAGGCAATGCCGGTATGGCCGTCGGCTCCATTTTGATGACTTTTCTCATTGGACTGCAGGATGGCATCCATAATACGATGTATTTTATTCTGCCAGGGCTGCTTGTTTTTGGGTTAATGATGAAATATATGCCAGATTACAAACATGTTAATGCGGAGCATAGTTTGAAAAAAGCTGCAGTACAAATTAAAGCTGCTTCAGAAAAGCTCTCTTATACAGGAATGTTTATACTGCTGTTTTTTATCTTTATGAGGTCTACTATCCATACGGGATTATCTACGTATCTGCCGTTATTTTTTATGAAATTTCGTGGCAGTGAAGCAATTTTTGCCAGCGCTTTGGTGTCGGCATTTTTATTGGGTGGTGTAGCAGGAACTTATACGGGTGCAGTGCTCAGTGACCGTTTAGGAGCCCGCAGGATTATTTTAGGATCGATTATACTAAGTATTCCAACGATATGGCTGATCAGCCATGCAGGAACGGAAATTGGCGCAATGCTGGCTGTTGTGGCTTCTGGTTTTTTTATCATCGGGTCGTTTGCTACAACTATCGTTTTAGCGCAGACGATGCTGCCTGATAATGTTGGGATGGCAGCAGGTCTTACTATTGGTTTCAGCGTCGGTATGGGTGGTTTTGGCGTTACTATTTTAGGATTTATTGCCGATAATTTTGGTTTACCGCTGGTAATGCAGATCGTTACCTGGCTGCCGGTAGCTGCGGCGATCATTGCCCTGAAAATTCCAATTCCGGCAAGTTTAAGAAAATAATTATTGGCAGATAGATGGAGGAACAATGGAAAGCACTTTCAGACAGGGAATAATTTATAGCTTGACTGCTTATTTACTATGGGGAATTTTGCCTATTTATTGGAAAACTTTAGGCGTAGTACAGGCTTTTGAGATTTTATCAAATCGTTTTATCTGGTCCTGTGTTTTTGTATGGATATTGATCATCGCTTCCGGCAGAGTAAAAAGTTTTTTAGCAGAAACTCAGGATATTTTTACAAATCCTAAACAGGCTCTGGCAATGCTGGCTGCGGCAATTACGATCAGTTTCAACTGGGGGTTGTTTATTTGGGCTGTCAATGACGGCAGAATAGTAGAAACCAGTATGGGCTATTATATCAATCCTTTAGTGAGCATTGTTTTTGGTGTTTTCTTTTTGAAAGAACGTTTGGATAACTGGCAAATGGCAGCAGTTATCTGCGCTGTGATCGGTGTTGGTACAATGGTCTGGAACCTGGGTCAGCTGCCTTGGGTTTCTGTATCATTAGCTGTTTCTTTTGCTTTATATGGCTTGATCAAGAAATGTTTATCGGTAACGACAATGACGAGTATTATGCTGGAAACACTGCTTATAACGCCGCTGGCTTTGGCTTATGAATATTATTTGAGCCTGCATGGAACCAGTGCTTATCAAACAGCAGAAACCAGTACGTTGATAATGCTGGCCTGTGCCGGTGTAGTGACGGCTACGCCGTTATTGTTTTTTACGGCAGGGGCAAAGCTTTTACCGTTAAAAATAATTGGATTTTTACAGTATATTGCTCCAACAATCAGTTTGCTGATAGGCGTTTTTATGTACGGAGAAAACTTCACATCCGTACATATGGTCGCTTTTGGTTGGATATGGTTTGGTCTGTTTTTATTTACTATAGCACAGATAAAACGGCGGTAAAAATTGAGTTAAGCAGCAGTTAAATTAAAAAAAACTGCTGCTTTTTTATTTTCAGAAAATTTAGGCTGAAGAAAGAAGGCTTTAAATATACACTTGTAAAAGCTTTTGTCAGTGTCAAGAAGCGCTTAAATAAAACTTTTAATCAAACGATTAAAAGTTGCCCTTGACAGTGCACTTTGAACACAAAGTATAGACTTCAGCATCTGTATGAGCCAATAAACAAACTAGATATTGTGTTGTGGAAAAATGGGGAAAGTTTTCTGAAAGTTATCCACAGAATGTTGATAAAATGTGTATAACTTAAGGGTGATATGGTATAACTTGGAAAATTTAGGGGAAAAAAAGATTGAAACTGTGTATAATATGTAATTTATACACAGAATGCTGTGGAAAACTATGTGGATATTGTTGATAAATGGAGAGGATTTTGCTTTTTTGACACATATATTTTGTATCCGCCTTAGGTGGATAAATTAAAAGTACTGTCGATAAGCATAATTTATAGTTTTGCGAACAAAGGTTTAAATAGCGTTTAGTTATTTTCCGGGTTTTACTTGCGTAAAAGGCGCAGATTGTGGATAATATTAGAAGGAAGATAACTGAGAGTTTTGGAGGATGAAAAATGGCTATTAAACAAGCACTGGCAGTAAAAACAATGGAGGCTGCGGCAGGCGGCAAGGTTGTGTCAGCCTCTATGAGCGAAGTCACTAACGGCTGGGTCGCACTGGTTATAAAGGCTGCTGATAAAAAATTAGTCTGTGTTACACAGGGGGAATGTCCTTTGACAGCGATGTGGGCTGTCGAAAATTCCTGTGAACAGGATGGTTTGCATGTGGATATTATGTCTTTGAATGCAAATAATGCGGCAGTTATCCGTCGTTTTGTAAAATGGGCAGCGCCCAGTGCCTGCGGCACTAAAGGTACGAGTATCGGTTTCAGTGACTGGCTGGGAGCTGCAGGCGGATGCATTGCGCCGCTGTTTGCTAAAAAGCAGGTAAAGCCTGTCCTTGCAGAATATTCAGCTGCTGACAGCGTGCTCTTAAAACGCAATTTTCTGGAAGCTGTAGATGCTGCAACCTGGGGAGTTTTTGAAACAGGTTATAAAGAAGGCTATGGTGCCAATGCTGAAGGGTTGAAAAGTGAAGAAGATATTGTAAAGGCATTATTATACGGCTATAGCATGATTGGCCTGGACTGCAGCGATAAAATAAATCTGCAGATCGAAAAAATGTCAGATGCAGAGGCAGAGAAGCGTTATAATGATTTTCCGCAGGAATTTCGTGATGCGATGCAGGGCTCATATTTGGAAGCAAATTTTCAGGTAGGAAGTGAAGTTATTCATTTTGAGCCTGAACAGCTGCGGCGTATCGTTTTGGAATATGGTGAAGCTATTATGCACGCACAGTTCATTTATAATTCTTATCTTAAAAATACTCCCTGGGAAATAGATTTTGAGCTGCTGATATCTAAAGAGGGTAAATTACTTTCTCCACAGGAGCATTACCTGATTGCTAATGAATTGCAACGTAACGGCATTAAATTTGCGGCTTTAGGGCTCAATACTCTGGATGAGGCGCAGCTGCTGCAGGAAATGCTGCAGACCCATGCCGCTATTGCTGATACTTTTGGCTACAGACTGAGTTTTTTACATGCTGATTTGACCTTAAAAGATTTGGGAGCAGTAGCTAAAACCCTGAAAGGGAAAGTGCATTTTAAGCTCAGCAGCGTATTGTGGCTGGCAGCCTGGGAAACGGTGCTGAAGCTGGCACCGCAGCTGGCCTGTCAAATGCGGGATTATGCCGGTTTAGCAGAAACAGACGCTCTGATACCACAGACTGAGACAGGAAAAGCTTACGCATTAAGTTATAAAACTTTGCTGGCTCCGGAAGCAGGTAATTTTGCAGATCAGGTCAAAGAAGTTTTAGCAGTTAATCATGCTGCATATAGTGAACGAATTTCTGTTTTGGTAGGCAATTATTTAAGAACATTGTAAACATTGGAACAAATATAAGATTTTTTGAAAAAAGTGTTGACAAGTGCTGTTAAAAGTGGCATAATATGACCAATCTTAATATTGTATTGTAAAAGTGATGATTGGGAAGAAAGACAAGATGTAAAGTCACAGAGAGCCGATGGTTGGTGGAAATCGGCACGGAGCGCTTGTTGAGTAAATCACCCATGAACTCGTCAGCGAAAGCAGAAGTAAGTAGCATGATGCGTACCAGATGCGTTAATTCTGAGCCGGTTGATGGACTGGTGCGAAGTTATAAATTAGGGTGGTACCGCGTATTTTATACGCCCCTGCAAAAGCAGGGGCGTTTTTTATTTGTTCCTAACGCACTGCTTTCCATCAAAATCATACGAGGGAGGAAATCAAAATGTCGGGAAAATTATTTTTAAAGGCTAAAAATGAGGAGACTTTACTGCCGAGAGTGCTGCGGGTATTGTCAAAACAAGGTGTGGACGTGCAGGAACTCAATATGAAGGTTCAGTCTGACGGAATGGAACTGGAAATTGTTTTGAATACTGAAAGTGATGTTGCGCAAATGGCGAAGCTGCTGGCAAAACAGGTCGCGGTGGTTTCCGTAAATACCTTGATGCTGCAGGAACAAGCTGCAGTCTGAAAGTGCTGATTTTGGGAGGAAAGCGAAGAATGAAGTTATCTGGTGCGCAAGCTATTATTAAAGTTTTGTTGGAACAGGAAGTAGATACTGTTTTCGGTTATCCGGGCGGTCAGGTAATTCCCTTGTATAATGCGTTATATGACGCGCCGCTGCGTAATGTACTGACGGCGCATGAACAGGGAGCCATCCATGCTGCTGACGGTTATGCACGTGCCAGCGGCAGAACGGGGGTTTGTATAGCTACCTCCGGCCCCGGTGCGACCAATATCGTTACGGGACTGGCTACAGCTTATTTAGATTCCGTACCGCTGGTAGCGATTACGGGACAGGTTTCTGTTGCAAATTTAGGCAGAGACTCTTTTCAGGAAATAGATATTGTCGGTGTGACATTGCCGATAACGAAATATAATATTTTGGTGCGTAAGCCTGAGGATTTGCTGCCGGCGCTGCGGCAGGCATTTTACCTGGCACAGGAAGGTCGTCCGGGACCGGTGCTGGTGGATGTTCCCAGCAATCTGCAGGTCGGAGATGTGGAGTGGATGGAAGCGGAGCCACTGACGCCGCCTGTTATGGAAACGGCCAGAGAAGAGATATTGGAAGCTGCAGCAGTTACTATTACTAATGCCAGACAGCCGGTATTTCTGGTAGGCGGCGGCGCTGTTCACAGTGGTGCTGCGGAAGAGGTGCTGCGTTTTGCCAGAAAAACAGGGATGCCAGTCGTCAATACGCTGATGGGGATTGGGGTTTTTCCGGGAAGCGACCGGCAATGCCTGGGGCTGACAGGTATGCACGGACACATTGCAGCCAATATGGCAGTTGCTAATGCCGATGTACTTATCGTAGCGGGAAGCCGTTTTAGTGAACGAGTCACAGGTGACCGTAATCGTTATGTTGGTAAAAAAACGATTATCCAATTGGATATTGATCCTTCTGAAGTAGATAAGAATGTTATGACAGCGCTGCCTTTAGTCGGAGATATGAAAGAGAATCTCAACAAGCTGAGTGAACGGGTGAAAAAACTTGATATAGAACATTGGTGGCATACGATCAAAGCCTGGGATGCGACAGAAAACCGTGCGGCACAGTCCGGCGAAAGATTGACAGCGCCCTGGCTGATGAAAGAACTGACGCGCAGCTTTAAAGGTGAAGATACGGTATTTGTTACTGACGTCGGGCAAAATCAGATGTGGGCAGCCTTGCATCTGGAAGTAGACGCGCCGCGGCATCATTTGACCAGCGGCGGCTGCGGAACGATGGGATTTGGTCTGCCGGCAGCCTTGGGAGCTAAAATTGCCCTGCCTGAGGCGCAGGTTGTACAGATCTGCGGCGACGGAGGCTTTAAAATGACCGGTATGGAAATTTATACAGCGATGCGTGAAAGCGCTCCTTTTATTACTGTTGTCATCAATAACAGTTGTTTGGGTATGGTCCGTCAATGGCAGCAGGTTTTTTATGATAAACGTTACTCTTCTACTATTCTGACGCCGTTTAATTTTGTTGGTTTTGCTAAAGCCTGCGGCGCAGACGGTGCGACAGTAACTACTTGTGCTGAATTTACCGCCGCATTGGCAAAAGCGCGTAAACAAGGAAAAAATTTCCTGATCGAAGCGGTAGTAGAACAAAGTGATCTGGTTGAACCAATGGTAGCTCCCGGCGCGGTGCTTGACGATTTTGTCAAAACTGACGCCTGATAAAAAGGGCCTTATGAGGGAAAAAATAAAGCTTCGGCGCTAAATAAGACAAGCCGTAAATAAGGGAAAGAGTCGTAGAAAACAGCCGAAGGAAATAACCGTCATGCTTTTTAGTATGACGGTTATTTTTAGTAAACTACCCTTGCAATTTACTGGGACTAATGGTATAATACATAAGCTTGTATATAGTAATATATACTTCCCCTGCTCCCATTAGGGGGCCAAAGTCCAAAGGAGGAGGTGATTTCGTGAATAACTACGAAGTCATGTACATCGTAAAACCCGTTGAAGAGGAAGCTTTTGAAGCTCTTGTTGCTAAATTTGACAACCTCATCAACAATAACGGTGGTACTGTAGAAAAAACCGATCGTTGGGGCAAGAAACGTCTTGCTTATGAAATCGACGATATCGCAGAAGGTTTGTATGTTCTCGTAACTTTCAGTGCAGAACCTAAAACAGTCAAAGAACTTGACCGCGTTATGAAGATTACCGATGAAATTTTGCGTCACATGATTATCAGAAAAGGTGAGTAACCAGGAGGGTAACTAGTATGAACAAAGTTATTTTAATGGGCCGCTTAACTCGTGATCCTGAGGTTCGTTATACTCAGACAGGCAAAGTTGTATGCCAGTTCACTTTAGCGGTAGACAGACCTTTTGCTAATCAGGAAGGCCAAAGAGAAGCTGATTTTATTGCTATCGTTGTATGGGGTAAAATCGCTGAATTATGCGGGAATAGTCTTACAAAAGGTCAAAGGGCTCTTGTAGACGGTCGTTTGCAGATTCGCAGCTATGATGCTAAAGATGGTACGAAACGCTGGGTGACAGAAGTTATTGCCAACAGCGTAGAATTCATTGAACGTAAAGCAACTGGCAGCGGAGCTCCGGTTCAGTCCGGCGATGCAGGTCCGAAGAGCGAGATGGAATCTTTTGGTTCCGCAGTTCCTTTTGATGAAGAGATCCCATTCTAAATAGGGAGGTTATGCGAATGAAACGTGAAAGAGGCAGAAGAACCAGAAGAAAAGTATGCAGCTTCTGTGTTGATAAAGTTGAAGAAATCGATTATAAGGACGTTGCTAAGCTGCGCCGTTATATTACTGAACGCGGCAAAATTTTGCCCCGTCGTATTTCCGGTAACTGTGCTAAACATCAACGCCAAATGACTACTGCTATCAAACGCGCACGTAACGTAGCTCTGCTGCCATTTACCTGCGAATAATATTAGCTTTTAGTTATGAAATTAAGCACCCTGTACTTGTTACAGGGTGCTTTTTGTATATTTTTGTGCAGATATTGACGGCTGGGCAAGTTGTTGCTATAATGTAGCTTGAAGTTAGCAATAGCTAACCAGAGCGGCTGATGATTTTTTATAATAAAGGAGATGTAAACGTGGCAACAAGAAGAGGACCGAGATTTAAAGAGTGCCGTAGATTCGGCATCAATGTGTGTGGTCATCCCAAAGCTTTGGATAGATTGGGAACAACTGTAAAACGCAGTAAAAAAATGTCAGAATATGGTAAACAACTTTTAGAAAAACAAAAAATAAAAGCTTATTATGGCATTTTTGAACGTCAATTACTGAGATACTATAAAGCTGCAAGTAAAAGTAAGGCACGTACGGCAGACGCTTTATTCTGCACACTGGAATGCCGTTTAGACAACCTGGTTTACCGTATCGGTTTTGCAAATTCTATTCGTCTGGCACGCCAGCAGGTAACGCACCGTCATATTCTGGTCAATGGTAAAAATGTCAATATCCCGTCTTATATCTGTAAGGCAGGCGATGTTATCAGTTTGAAAGAAAATTCGCGCAGTAACGAGCTTTTTAAAAGTAATTTCCTGGAACGTGAAAGCTTTGCTTTGCCGTATATCAGTAAGGATAAAGAAAGCTTCAGCGGTACTCTGGTTCGTCTGCCTCTGCGGGAAGAGATTCCTATTCAGATCGAAGACCAGCTCGTTGTAGAATATTTCTCACGTTGATCTAGCATGAAAAATTATGAATGTTATAATGAACTGACCTATTGGGATAAATTTCTTTCAGAAAAGCGTTTGGCGACAGTCGGGTTTTGTGAAGACAATACGCAGGAAACGGTGATTGTTAACGCAAGTATCATCGCTGCTGAAATGCAGATTTTCAGCAGTCAATGGCTGTGCCTGCCGAATTGTTATGCCGTGCTTGGCTTTTTGCAGTATGTTTATTTTCCTACAGTTTTTTATCATAGCATGTATGGAAATGATGAATTAAAAATGCCTCTGGTAAGTACAGGGGCTTTATGTGACTATATTGCCGACCGCGATGTTAAAAATAAAGCTGCTATGCTGGAACTGTTACAAAAGCTGCAGCAGCTGTGGCAACTGCCGGAAGGTGAATGCCTGCAGCAGCTTCAGGATATCTGTACTGCTTTCAATTCACATAGGCTGGATACAACTGCGGTAGCACAGATCCTGCTGTTTGAAGAGGTGCCACAGGTTTTTGAATATATAAAGCAGCAGATCTGGTGCGAAGAAGTTTTTTATGAGGATTTTGGCTGTTCCTACAGCTGGCTGGAAAAGCTGTGTCAAAGCTTTACTAATGGTTCCTTTTTCCGTTATCGGCTGCTGCATTTTTTAAATGACCGTGTCGGTTGTTTAGCAGGTTAAAAGAACAATTTTATAATTTTTACGAAACGTCCCGCACTATCAAGTGCAGGACGTTTCTTTTATGGCGCGATGCCGCAGATTTAGAAAAAAGTTGTATTCTGAGAAGGAATGACTTATGATACTTGCAGGGAAGCTTTAATGTGAAAGTAAATACAGCTTGTAGGAGTATTGGTTTCGTGAAAAGTTATGGAGGGAAAGTAAAAAAGTTACAGACTGATTTTTTGAAAATAATGGAGGTATATGATGCAGCTGACTGTGTTGGTAGATAACAATACTCTGATTGACCGTTATTATTTAGGTGAGCCGGGCGTAGCCTATTATCTGGAAGATGGTGATGTCAGAATTTTATTTGATGTGGGTTATTCGGATATATTTCTTAGAAACGCCCAGGCGTTGGGGATTGATTTGAGCCGCTTACAGCAGGTAGTGCTTTCACATGGGCATAATGATCATACACGGGGTTTGCTATGGCTGAGCGAGCAGGAATATTTTTCTGAACTGCAGCTGCTGGCGCATCCGGATGCCCTGAAGCCGAAGCAGTTTGCCGGCGAAGCTATAGGCGCCCCTTTTACAGCACAGCAGCTGCAGGAAAAGTGCAGTCTGCGGCTTAGTAAAGAACCGGTATGGTTAACAAAACGGCTGGTTTTTTTAGGCGAGATCCCAACACTGAACGATTTTGAACAGCGGCATGGGTTTGGCAGTGCTGAGGATCCTGTAGATTTAGTACTTGATGATACGGCTTTAGTTTACCGAGGCTCAGAAGGATTATTTGTGATTACAGGCTGTTCGCACAGCGGGATCTGTAATATCATTGAATATGCTAAAAAGGTTTGCGGTGAAGCTAAGGTTCAGGGAGTTATCGGCGGCTGGCATTTATTTAAGGTCGACGACCGTCTGGAAAAAACGATCGCCTATTTACAGAAGCATAATATCCGGGAGCTGTATCCGTGCCACTGCTGTTCCTTTCAAGCGAAAGCGGCAGTACATGCACAGATACCTGTTAAAGAAATTGGTGTTGGTAAGGTTATTGAGATAAACTGAAAAATACCTCGGGATTTTTCCCGAGGTATTTTTATTTATTTTCAGCTATAGTCTTCTATTAGAACAGAATAAACAGTAATCGCAGAACGGCAAATTTTTACAACTTTTTTACAGCGGGGAGGGTTCTTTTGACAGCGGCTTTACGCAAGGTAGTAGTACAATAAGTCATCATCAGTAGTAAGGTGATTTGCAAGTGGTGTTTTTGTACAAGGAGGGAAAATGATGATGGAAATGCTGCCCTTGACTGAGTTATGGCTCAGTTCGCTTTTAGCAGTAGGTATTTTATTTTATCTGATTTATGCATTATTGAAACCGGAGGATTTTTAAAATGACAAAAGACATTATGCTATTTGTGCTGTTTTTAGCCGTATTATTGCTGTGCGCCTGGCCGCTTGGTAAATATATGGCGCGAGTTTTTAATTACGAAAAAACCTGTGGTGAAAGATTTTTTGCACCTTTGGAAAATATTTTTTATAAAATGGCCAAAGTTGACCCGCGTACAGAAATGCCGTGGAAGGAATACTGCCTGAATCTCATTATTTTTAATGCTTTAGGTATGTTATCACTCTTTGTTTTGCAGCTGACGCAGGCTTTTTTACCGCTCAATCCGCAGCAGCTGCCCAACGTCGAAACCTGGCATCTTGCTTTTAATACGGCTGCCAGCTTTATGACCAATACTAACTGGCAGGCTTATAGCGGCGAAACGACTTTAAGTTATTTGACACAAATGCTGGGCTTGACTGTACAAAACTTCTTGTCGGCGGCAACAGGAGCTGCTGTCGCAATTGCTCTGATCCGTGGTCTGGTGCGTAAAAATACTGGTGAGTTAGGCAATTTTTGGGCAGATATAATCAGATGTACGACCAGAATACTGCTGCCGATTTGTGTTGTAGCAACATTGCTGCTGGTTTCTCAGGGTGTTATCCAAAACCTTAATCCTTATGTCGATGTACAAACCGTCGAAGGGGCACAGCAGACTATTGCTATGGGACCGGTTGCTTCTCAGGAAGCGATTAAGGAGCTGGGTACCAATGGCGGCGGTTTTTTTAATGCCAATTCTTCTCATCCGTTTGAAAATCCGACTCCCTGGAGCAATTTCCTGGAAATGTTTTTGATTTTAGTGATCCCTACAGGTTTATTATTTACTTTTGGTGAGATGTGTAAAGATAAAAAACAAGGCTATGCTGTTTTGGCATCCATGCTGCTTCTTTTTGTTTTGATGTTGGGAGTTTGCTATGCTTCTGAAAAATATGGTAATCCGATAGTTGCTGCGCAGGGCATCAGCGGCGATACTGCTATGGAGGGCAAAGAAGTCCGTTTTGGTATCGGCAGCAGCAGTTTGTTTGCAACGGTTACCACAGCTGCGTCCTGCGGTGCAGTAAACTCGATGCATGACAGCTACACCGGTACCGGCGGATTAGTGCCTATGCTGCAGATGATGCTGGGAGAAGTTGTTCTGGGCGGTGTCGGCGCCGGATTTTACGGTATGATGCTGTATGTATTTATCACAGTTTTCATTGTTGGCCTGATGGTAGGACGTACACCTGAATATCTGGGGAAAAAAATTGAAGCAAAAGAAGTTGTTTTGACAATTGCCGGACTTTTGATTCCGGCTGCCACTATTTTAACGATGTCGGCTGTATCCTGTCTTACGGAAGCCGGTCAGGCCGGGATATCCAACCCCGGGCCGCATGGTCTCAGTGAAATCTTATACGGTTTCGCTTCCGGTGTCGGCAATAACGGCAGTGCTTTTGCCGGTTTGGGCGCCAATAGCCTGTGGTACAATGTTTTGATCGGTTTGGCAATGCTGATCGGCCGCTTTGCCGTTATTGTGCCTGTTTTGGCCATTGCAGGCAATATGGCAACCAAAAAAATCGCTCCTGCCAATGCCGGTACTTTTAATACGGGCAGCAGTCTTTTTGCCGTGCTTTTGGCCGGTGTTGTTTTGATCGTCGGCGCGTTGACTTTTTTACCGGCCCTGGCCCTGGGACCGATCGTAGATCAATTGTTTATGCTGCAGGGCAAGGTATTTTAAGGAGGATCTGAGATGAAAAGAGATAGACAACAGCAAGAGATTTTGGGCGAGGCCGTGCGTAATGCGTTCCTGAAGCTCGATCCTCGTATCCAATGGAAGAATCCTGTTATGTTCATAGTTTTTCTGGGCGCGATTTTAGTAGCAGTTCTGGCTGTACGTGCTTTTATGGCAGGCAATACACAGGAAGGCTGGTTTGACCTGCATATAGATTTATGGCTGTGGTTTACGGTTCTGTTTGCCAATTTTGCCGAAGCCGTAGCCGAAGGCCGCGGCAAAGCGCAGGCAGAAAGTCTGCGTAAAGCCCGCAAATCTCTGCAGGCAAAGAAAATCAAAGCTGATGGCAGTTTTGAAATCGTCGGTTCCGAAGCTATCCGCAAGGGTGATATAGTTTTGGTTGAAGCTGGCGATACCATTCCTAACGACGGCGAAGTAATCGAAGGTATGGCATCGGTGGATGAAAGCGCTGTTACCGGTGAATCAGCGCCTGTTATCCGCGAATCAGGCGGTGATAAATCTTCTGTAACCGGCGGCACTAAGGTGTTATCCGACTGGATTAAAGTCAGGGTGACTACTAATCCCGGTGAAACCTTTCTCGATCGGATGATCGGGCTGGTTGAAGGTGCTAAACGTCAGAAAACCCCGAATGAGATCGCCTTGACGCTTCTTTTGGTTGGTTTGACGATTATCTTTTTGTTTGCAGTAGTAACTTTGGAACCGTTTGCGATTTATTCCGGTACGGTTATTTCTGTAACGGCACTGGTTGCGCTGCTGGTTTGCCTGATTCCTACAACGATCGGCGGTTTGCTGTCAGCGATAGGTATTGCCGGAATGGATCGGCTTTTGGGACGTAATGTCCTGGCAATGAGCGGCCGTGCTGTAGAAGCAGCCGGTGACGTAAATGTGCTGCTGCTTGATAAAACGGGGACGATTACCTTGGGCAACAGGATGGCGACGGAATTTATTCCTGCTGCTGGCATTACTGCGGGAGAACTGGCCGATGCGGCACAGCTGGCTTCTTTGGCTGATGAAACTCCGGAAGGGCGTAGTATCGTTGTCCTGGCTAAAGAAAAATATGGCCTGCGCGAGCGTGATCTTACACATTTACAGGCAGAATTCATTCCTTTTACCGCCCAGACCAGAATGAGCGGTATTGATATCGTCGATGCCAGAATACGTAAGGGATCGATGGAAGCCATGCAGAACTATGTCAGCGAACTGGGTGGGGCTTTTCCTGCTGAAGTCCGCAGTGCCTGTGAAAATATTGCGCATCAGGGCGGTACACCTTTAGTAGTTGCCAAAGATAAACAGGTCCTGGGTGTTATTTATCTAAAGGATATCGTCAAAGGCGGTATTAAAGAACGTTTCAGTGAATTGAGGAAAATGGGCATCAAAACGATCATGATCACTGGTGATAACCAGTTGACAGCGGCAGCAATCGCTGCCGAAGCCGGTGTGGATGATTTTCTGGCTGAAGCAACGCCGGAAGCGAAATTGAAAATGATCCGTTCCTATCAGCAGCAGGGAATGCTGGTAGCAATGACAGGTGACGGTACTAACGATGCGCCGGCACTGGCTCAGGCAGATGTGGGCGTTGCAATGAACAGCGGTACACAGGCGGCTAAGGAAGCGGGCAATATGGTCGATCTTGATTCCAATCCAACGAAATTGATCGAAGTTGTGGAGATCGGTAAACAACTTTTGATGACACGCGGTTCCCTGACAACTTTCAGTATTGCCAATGATATTGCCAAATATTTTGCGATTATCCCGGCTTTGTTTGCCGCAACTTATGCACCGTTGGAAGTGCTCAATATCATGCAGCTGCATTCACCGCAGAGCGCTATTTTAAGCGCCGTGATTTTCAATGCGCTGATCATCATCGCGCTGATACCGCTGGCGATGAAAGGCGTAGCCTATAAACCGCTGGGAGCTTCTAAAATACTGCAGAGAAATCTGCTGATCTATGGTGTTGGCGGTATCATCGTACCGTTTATTGGCATCAAGATCATTGATGTGCTTTTAGTTGCTTTAGGCTTGGCTTAAGAAAGAATGAGGTGGAAATATGGGCGCGATAATAAGATCGTTAGTAATGGTTGTAACCTTGAGTATTTTTACCGGGCTGGTTTATCCGCTGGCCATGACAGGCTTGGCGCAAGTGGTATTTCCCAGCCGGGCTAATGGTAGTATAATAATAAAAGACGGAGTTCCGGTAGGATCGGCTCTGATCGGTCAGGCGTTCACAGATGCCCGCTACTTCAGCAGCCGCCCTTCTGCAGGCGGTAATGACGCTGCCAATTCAGGCGGCACTAACTATGGCGGTACCAGTGCTAAACTGCAGCAGCAGGTCGGCGAGCTGGCAGAGTCTGTACGTGCGGCCAATGGCTGGACATCTGATCAAGAAGTGCCCAGCGTACTGGTAACAAATTCCAGCAGTGGTTTGGATCCGCACCTGACGCCGGCAGCTGCTTATTGCCAGGTCGAACGTATTGCCAAAGTACGTGGTCTGGAAATCAGACAGGTACGCGATCTGGTTTCAGAACATATTGAAAATGCTGATTTGGGAGTTGTCGGAGAGGACAGAGTCAATGTTTTAAAATTGAATCTGGCGCTTGATAATTTACAACAGAACCAATAAAAGTTAGGGCTGCATTCAGGCAGCCCTATTTGACTATCTTGCGAAGGAGAAGGTTATGGAACTGACAGAGAAACCTCAAAGTGGACATGAATATGCTGAAACGCTGCTGGCTGCGGCCAATAAAGAACAGCGCGGCAAGCTGACTGTTTTTTTAGGTGCTGCTGCCGGTGTTGGTAAAACCTGTAGCATGCTGCAGGAAGCACATGCCCGTCTGCGGGAGGGGACTGACATTGTACTCGGCCTGGTGCTTACGCACGGGCGCAAAGAGACAGCAGCGCTTTTGGAAGGTTTGCCGCGTATTCCCGAGCAGGAAATAGAATATCATGGCAAGATGCTGCAGGAAATGGATCTGGATGCTATTCTCAGACGCCGCCCGCAGCTGGTAGTCGTTGATGAACTGGCGCACAGTAATGTGCCGGGTTCGCGCCATCAGCGGCGGTATCAGGATGTAGAAGAACTTTTGGCTGCCGGTATCGACGTTTATACTGCTGTCAATATCCAGCATATCGAAAGCCTGAATGACGTTGTTGCGCAAATTACCGGGAGTATTGTTCGTGAGACTGTACCGGATGCGTTTTTTGAGCTGGCAGATGATATCAGATTGATCGATATTCCGCCCAAAGAATTACTGCAGCGTTTGAAGGAAGGCAAGGTTTATCGTCCGCAGCAGGCCCAGCAGGCATTGCGGGGATTTTTCAGACAGGGCAATATCAGCGCGCTGCGTGAGCTGGCTTTAAGATTTACGGCCCGGCATGTTGATCAGGATATGCTGGCCTATATGCGCCTGCATAAAATAGAAGGTCCCTGGCCGGCTTCCGGCAAGGTCATGGTTTGCGTCAGCGCCAGTCCCTTTTCAGCACAGCTGATCAGAGCGGCGCAGCGTTTAGCTCAGGGACTGCACGCAGAATTTTTGGCTGTGCATATCGAAACACCGGAAAGACGATTTCCTCATGGTGATAAAGAACGGGAAAGGCTTTGGCGTAACCTGAATCTGGCTAAAGAGCTGGGAGGTCAGATCCTGACTACTGCCGGTACGGATTTTGTGGAAACGGTTCTGCAGATCGCTGTCAGAGAAAATGTTACCGCGATCGTGGTCGGGAAATCAGGGCCGCGCCGCTGGTATGAGATAGGCCGAAAAACCTTGGTTGACAGATTGATTGACAGGAGCGGGTTTATCCATGTTTATGTCATCCAGGGGCGGGAAGAGGAAGAAAAGTCTCCTGTCATCACTACGGCAGTACCGCAGCAGCAGGCCGGCTGGCGCCAGTATGTAGGGGCGCTGGCGGCAGTTGTCATTACTACTGGGCTTTGCTATGTTTTCCGCGGTCAGCTGGAGCTGGTCAATATATCCTTACTGTATTTGCTGCCGGTATTGTTGACAGCAGCCTGGTGGGGCAGAAGTACGGCCTATGTAACAGCGCTCTTTTGTGTTTTAGGTTTTGACTTTTTATTTTTGGAACCGATTTTTACTTTTACTATTTATGATATCAGATATCTGTGGAGCTTTCTGATCTTTGGACTGGTAGCATTTTTAGTCGGTGGAAAGACAGAATCGCTGAGGCGGGAATTGGAAAGTACCAGACGCCGTGAAAGCAATGTCAACAGTCTATACCGTTTCAGCAGCCGTATTGCCGCAGTCGATGACGCAGTGACGATCATGGAAGAATTTGTCAGTCATGTGGGACGAGAGCTGCAGCGGACAGTGCTGATTTTATTGCCTGAAAGTAAAGTACTGCGGCTGCAGGCCTGTTATGCTGTACAGCAGGAGGATGCGGCCGCGGAGTTTCAGCTGCCGCCGTCAGAATATGCTGTAGCAGCTTGGGTGCAGGAACACGGACAGGCCGCCGGACGTTCTACTGATACTTTACCCGGTGCTGAAAATCTTTTTTTACCGCTGATGAATGGAGAAAAAGTTATCGGTGTTGTTGGCATCGCTATCGATACACGGAAGTTATCGCCGGAGGAAAGGGCTGTACTGGGCGCGTGGGTAAGCCTGCTGGCGATCGCTTTGGTGCGGGCCGGGCTGAGCAGCGAAGCAAAACAGGCCGCAATGCTGCGTGAGGCAGATAAATTACGTACAGCGCTTTTTAATTCTGTTTCCCACGAACTGCGAACGCCTTTAGCGGCTATCATGGCTTCGGTATATACCTTAAATGATAAAGCTGTTGCTTATGGTGAGAAACAGCGGCAGCAGCTTCTGGAAACCATTGCCGATGCCTCTAAAAGGATGGAACGGATCATCGGCAACCTTTTAGATACCGCCCGTCTGGAAAGCGGGATGCTGCAGCTGAAGCTGGACTGGTGCGATCTGGAGGATGTTGTCAGCGGTGCGCTGCGGCGCAGCAAGGAACATACGCAGAGCTATAAGATCAAAGTAGAGATAGCAGACGATCTGCCGCTGATTTATGCCGATGCGGCCTTACTTGAGCACGTAGTGTTGAATTTACTGGATAATGCGGTAAAATATTCAGTAGAAGGCAGTGAGATCGAAATACAGACCTGTCTTGACGATAGCGAAGTGATCGTTATGGTCAAAGATCGGGGGCTGGGGGTGACGGCCAAAGATTTACCGCATTTGTTCGATAAATTTTACAGGGCCAGACAAACGGAGAAAATCAGCGGCACCGGTTTGGGGCTGGCGATCTGCAAAGGCATTGTCGATGCCCACCGCGGCAGGATCTGGGCGAAACAGCGCACTGGTGGCGGCAGTATTTTTGCTTTTGCCTTGCCTGTAATATTGCCGGAAGAAAAGGCTGGTGAAAAAAATGACTGAAAATACATTGCGCGTTTTAATTATTGATGATGAACCCGCAATCAGAAAGCTTTTAAAAATATCAATGCAGGCCTACGGCTATGAGCTGGGTGAAGCTGCTACAGGGCAGGACGGGCTGTTAATGGCGGCCTCCTTCAGGCCGGATATTATTTTGGTTGACCTGGGGCTGCCTGATATGGACGGTAAAGCAGTTGTGAAAGCTCTGAGGGAATGGTCGGAAACGCCGATCATTGTCTTGACGGCGCGTGAGCAGGAACAGGAAAAAATTGCCGCCTTAGATGTCGGAGCTGACGACTATGTGACCAAACCCTTTGGTATGGGTGAGCTGATGGCCAGAATGAGAGTCTGTCTGCGCCGGGCCGGCAATAAAGAAGGAGAACCGATACTGACCTGCGGCGGTTTGCAGCTCAATCTTCTGGAACACAGGGTAGTAGTGGAAGGGCGTGAAGTAAAGCTGACGCCGACAGAGTATGAGCTGCTTAAGGTGATGCTTAAATATGCCGGACGCGTGCTGACGCATAAACAGCTGCTGAAAGCTGTCTGGGGTAATGAATATGATACGGATACCCATTATATCAGGATCTATATGCGGCAGCTGCGGCGCAAAATAGAACCTGATCCGGCGCAGCCTAAATATCTGATCACCGAAGCGGGGATTGGTTACAGGTTGCTGGGCGGCGAATAAATTTCAGATAGAAAAAAGGACTATTTCGTTAAGAAATAGTCCTTTTGCTTTAATTATTCTATTCTTGCTCAAAATAATTGTTCGATAAAGCCCGGCGGCAGTACTCCAAAAAGATCTGCCAGCATGTACATGGAGAAAAACAGCGTAACTGTAAATGCTACGGTATAGGCAATTTCTTTTTTTGCAGCGTTGGCATAAACACCGCGGATAGAACAGAAAAAGATCAAAGTCCAAATGATTTTAGCCGTCATAATTTAGCTCCTTTAGTTTTCAAAAGTTCCCTTGACAACGGCCTGCCCCTCATCTACCATCAGACGGCCCCTGGCAAAAACTTTGTTTAAGGTCAGGTCGTCGTTCCAAACGATCAGGTCAGCGTCTTTACCTACGGCAATACGGCCTTTGTCTTCAAGCTTCAGGGCATCGGCAACATTGCAGGTTATCAGCTGTAATGCTTTGTCAAAGGGCAATACGCCGGCTTTGACGATACTCAGCATTTCTTCGTATAGATAACGTGGCGCAGCGGCAGTCAGCCCGATCAGTTCATTGTTTTCGTTAAATTTAGGCATGCTGCCGTTACCATCACTGCTCAAGGTCAGACGTTCCAAAGGTACGCCTGCGTCTAAAGCTTGTTTAACAGCCTGAGGCACAGGGATAGCACTGCCTGTCATGCCGCAGGTCAGATCAATAATACCGCCCTGCAGTGCGAATTGGATAGTCTGTTTGTAAAGCATGGGATTTCGGTTGACATGGGTAGGACGGAACACACTGATCGGCAGCTCTGTAGTTTCAAGGATCTCAAGAACCGGTTCCAGACCGCGTTTACCGTCGCCCATATGGATGTGCAGCACGCCGGCTTTGCCGCTCAGCATACCGCCGATACGGGCTTCTGCTGCCAGGCTGGCATAAGCCTGTGTGCTGGGCATAGACGAACGGTGATCGCTCATTGCGACCTTGCCGCCCAATATTTTGTCGATCAAAACGATGTCACTGCGCAGAGTGCCGGTGATATGCCCGCTGTCAGCAGGATAGGCTCCGGAATAGATCCAGGTGGAAATACCCTCTTCTTCCAGGCCACGGGCTTTCGCCAGCAGATTTTCCATACTGCGGGTCACGCCGTCGGTGCCAAGCAGCCCGATTACTGTCGTAGTACCTGCCGTTGTCAGCTGTGACAGCTGGATTTCAGGTACGCGGGTAGCAAAGCTGCCTTCGCCGCCGCCGCCCGTAATATGAATATGCTGGTCAATAAAACCGGTAGTGACTTTAGCCCCGCTGACGTCAATAACGGTGCAGTCAAAAGGCAGCTCGCCGATTGACGGAGCCATATGAACGATTTTACGTCCGGCCAGCAGGAGATCCTGGCAGCCTGTATCGGCAGGAGCGTAAATATGAGCATTTTTTATGAGTGTAAACATAGCTACCTCCATCAATATATAAATTAACTATTATCAATTCGCTTTAGCTGCTTATAATTCCTGCTGCCAACCAAGATTTTCTGCAGTGAAAGTAAAAAAAACTGTCGTTTTTGACATCGGGGATAAGCAGACTCTGGCTGGATGATGTAAATAATGCTGCACTTACCCCTTGCGAATACATATTTCTTATTTGAACATATTATAAATATGTGATTTATAATTAATAGCAGACTAATAAAATATATTATTTTAAAAAATAATATTTACTTTCTGAAGAATATATGGTTAAATTCAAATGAGAATAGAATTTAGGAGCGTCCGAAAGTGAAAAGACAAACAGGCTTTACTTTAGTTGAATTGGTGATTGTTATCGCAGTGCTGGGAATTTTAGCAGGTCTGGCGATTCCATATTTTATGGAAGCCCGCGAGGAAGCGGCGAAAAAGGAATGTCTGGCTAACCGGACGCAGATCATGCGGATGTTCCACGCTCAGCGAGCGGTAGGCTATAACGGAGAGTTGGCTCCTTTTTTGGTAGAGGTAACAGACGAAAACAGTGAGAACAAGTATTTTACGTTCCAGCCAAAATGTGCTGATAACGGCAAGTACAGCGTTGCAGACGAGTATGTGGTTTGCTCGATTGAAGGGCATAACGAAGATATAGTTGGTTTTAGCACAATACCAGAGGATTTGTTGAAAAAATTTAATGATATGATAGATAGTTTTTATAAAGACGGTGTTTTAGATGTAGATGTCTTAAACAAGTTACTGGGTATCACTAATGCTGGTGATTGGCTATTAACCAAAAATGACCAATTACGAGATGCTTTTTATAAAACTAATGGTGGATGGGTTGAAGGCACTGGAATTGATGGTCAAAAAATATATTTTAAATTTTTGAAAACTGCGGATGGAATTTTTATCTATGCTAATCAAAGAAAAGAATTTTTAAATAGCTCTGAAAGTGGAAGCGACTGGAATGCTCAATATATTTATGATGCTGCTACTCAGAAATGGTTTTATAACAGTAAAGGGCAAGGATTCTACGGTTCGGAAAATAAAACAGAACAAGATTTAGTTGGTGAAAAAAATGCCGGTTGGACAGAAGTCACTCTGAGCGGCAATACTTTTAGTAAATAACCTAATATAACATATCAAATAACAAAGCGCTGTTTCCGCAGAAACAGCGCTTTTAAATATTTTAAGACAGACAAATAAAAAACACCCTGTTTCTGCAGAAACAGGGTGTTGCTCTTTGATGGTGCCTCAGCACAGAATCGAACTGTGGACACAAGGATTTTCAGTCCTTTGCTCTACCAACTGAGCTACCGAGGCAAAATGGCGACCCGGATGGGACTCGAACCCACGACCTCCGCCGTGACAGGGCGGCATTCTAACCAACTGAACCACCGGGCCATTGGTGGGGCTACATAAAACTTCTACCAAAATAAAAAATGGTGGGCGCTGACGGGATCGAACCGCCGACATTCTGCTTGTAAGGCAGACGCTCTCCCAGCTGAGCTAAGCGCCCGAATGGTGACCGGTAGGGGAATCGAACCCCTGATACCGCCGTGAAAGGGCGGTGTCTTAACCGCTTGACCAACCGGCCAAATTTTGGTGACCCATGTAGGCCTCGAACCTACGACACCCTGATTAAGAGTCAGGTGCTCTACCAACTGAGCTAATGGGCCGTCGTAATGTTGCTTATATAGAATACACGAAAATGGAAAGTTTGGCAAGAGTTTTTTCGCTGTTTTTCTAATTTTTCCTAAAACCGCAGGAAGCTGTTTTAAAAAAACGGTAAAATTGTGTATACATGTGGAAAGGATTGACGCTGACGTGTTAAAGAAGGTAAAATAAAAACAGTTAGCTTGTTGAACTAAATGAAGGCTTCCCCTAAAAATTTTTTGGAGGATTAAAACATGAAATATGATATCGCAATTATCGGCGGCGGTCCGGCGGGCCTGTCGGCGGCTATTACTGCCAGCAGTAAAGGACGGAAGGTAGTGGTGTTTGAGGCTCACGGTTTCAGTCCCCGTCTGCGCAGTGTCGAGCTTATCACAGATTATATGGGCTGTCCCGATATTTCCGGCAATGAGCTGATGGACAGGTTCATCGAGCATGCACGCCATATCGGTGCGGAGATTATCGAAGAAAAAATAGTTTCATTAAAAGAGAAAGCCGGTTATTTTGAACTGGGTACGCCTAACAGCCAGTATAATGCCGATACGGTAATTCTTGCTACGGGTATTTCCCGTTCCAGCCTGCTGCCGGGCGAAAAAGAATTTTTAGGCCGCGGCGTAAGCTACTGCGCCAAAGTCGACGGCGCCGAATACAAAGGTAAGCGCGTTGCTGCGATCGCCACTGTTCCTGATGCGATGGAAGAAATAGAATATCTGGCTGATATCTGCAGTGAAGTAATTTTTATTCCCCGTTTTCAGGGCTTCGTAGCTCCAAAACGCAAAAATGTAACGGTGATTCTGGATCAGCCGACTGATATTACCGGTACCGACAGAGTAACCGGGCTGCATACCACTGGTGAATTTTTCAGTGTCCAGGCAGTCTTTATGTTCCGTGCTTCTGATCCGCTCAACAGCTTTTTGCCGGGTCTGCAGATGCGCGGCCGTTCTGTTCTTGTCGACGACCAGGCTGAAACAAGCATCGAAGGCGTTTTCGCCGGCGGCGACTGCACCGGTCAGCCCTGGCAGGTCAATCGTGCGGCCGGTCAGGCTCAGAAAGCCGCTATCAGCGCGATCAATTATCTGGCCAAACGTGACGGTTTGATTGAAACTTTTAAAGAATACAGCTGATTTTAAACTGAATAACAGTGATTTTACGGGCACGCCGATGTTCTTCGGCGTGTTCTCTTTCATATTATGGTAAATTGTGCTAAAATAAAGTTTACGAAGTAATTCAACATTTGGAGGAATGAATAATGTTAGATATGAAATTTGTTAGGGAAAATCCTGAATTGGTTATGGACGCTATGCGTAAGCGTAACGCCAATGTGAACCTTGACGAATTTTTGGAATTGGAAAAGAAACGCCGTGAATTGACCCTGCAGGTCGAGGCTCTTAAAAGCCAGCGCAACGCAGCTTCTCAGGAAATCGGCAAAATGAAAAAAGCCGGTGAGAATGCAGATGCGCAGATGGCCGAGGTCCGTGCCCTGGGTGATAAGATCGCGGAAGATGATAAAGAGCTGAAGGATATCGAAGCCAGATTAAAAGAAATTCTGATGACGATTCCGAATATGCCGGCAGCAGATACACCTGTTGGCAGCAGTGATGCCGATAATCCGGTAGTGCGTACCTGGCGCGAACCGGCTAAATTTGCTTTTGAGCCTCAGGCTCATTGGGATATCGGCGAAAAATTGAATATCCTCGATGTTGAACGTGCCGGCAAGGTTTCCGGCGCCCGCTTTACTTTTTACCGCGGACTCGGTTCCCGGCTGGAACGTTCCGTAATCAATTTCTTTCTGGATATCCATACCGGTGAAAACGGCTATACGGAATTTTTCCCGCCGTTCATCGTCAATAAAGACAGTATGCAGGGAACAGGCCAGCTTCCTAAATTTGCTGAAGATATGTTCAAACTGGAAGGGCTGGATTATTACCTGATCCCTACTGCCGAAGTTCCGATCACGAATCTGCACCGCGACGAAATTTTAAGCGGCGACGATCTGCCGCTGTATTATACTGCCTACAGCGCCTGCTTCCGCGCTGAAGCAGGCAGTGCCGGCCGCGATACCCGCGGTCTGATCCGTCAGCATCAGTTTAATAAAGTAGAACTGGTAAAATTCACCAAGCCGGAAGATTCCTGGGACGAATTGGAAAAACTGACGGCTAATGCCGAAAAGGTGCTGCAATTATTGGAACTGCCGTATCGTGTCGTGCGTCTTTGCACAGGTGATATTGGGTTCAGCTCTGCTGCAACTTATGATTTGGAAGTGTGGCTGCCGGCGGCTAACTGCTATCGTGAAATTTCTTCCTGCTCCAATTTCCTTGATTTCCAGGCTCGCCGCGCTAACATCCGTTTCCGCCGCGACACTAAATCCAAACCGGAATTCGTACATACCCTGAATGGTTCAGGTGTGGCGGTAGGACGTACTGTTGCCGCTATTCTCGAGAATTACCAGCAGGCAGACGGCAGCGTTATCGTGCCGAAAGTCCTGCGGCCTTATATGGGCTGCGACGTTATCGAAGCACCTAAAAAATAAGTAGTTTTTGCAAACCCCTGCTTTTAATAAGCGGGGGTTTTCCATATTTAGGTATTTTGTGTTGTCAAATCAGCATAGATTACTATATTTAGTAGTGACTTATTTAGTAAAAAAATATTAAAAATCCTAAAAAACCAGTAAAATTTTAGTAAAAACAGACGTTAAGCGTGATTATCACGGTTTTGCCTGAAACTCCTCAAATTTTTTTCAATTTCTTTCATTTTCCTATTGTACTTTCAGTAATTTGTGGTAAAATCATATGAGTAAAATCAATGCTAAAGCAAGGGGAGAGTGGATATGAAGAAGGACATCTTTTTTCAACTTAGTCAAAATGCTGCAGAAAGGCTGGCAGAGCGCTTTGGAACGCCGCTGCTGGTACTTTCTTTAGAACAAATAGAAAAGAACTATCGCTTTTTGAAAAAGCACTTGCCGCGTGTGCAGCTTTACTATGCGATCAAGGCCAATCCGCATCAGCGGATCTTGGAACTGCTGCGTGACCTGGGTTCCTGCTTTGATGTTGCTTCTGACGGCGAGATCAGAACTCTGGCAGCAATGGGTATTGACGGCGAGCGTCTGATTTACGCCAATCCTATCAAAACCGGCGGCGGTCTGCAGGCCTGCTGTGACGTCGGTGTACATAAAATGACTTTTGACAGCGAAAGTGAAATCGTAAAAATGGCACAGGGCTGCCCCGGTGCTACGGTGCTTCTGCGTATCCGTATCGACAATTCTTCCGCACATGTAGATTTGAATAAAAAATTCGGCGTAGGCCGCGAACGCGCAGTAGAACTACTGCAGGCAGCACAGGCTGCCGGTCTTGACGCCGCCGGCGTTTGTTTCCATGTCGGCAGCCAGACGATGAGCGCCGATCCATATCTGAATGCGCTTGATCTGGCCCGCGAGATTTTTGAAGAAGCTGCCGCTGCAGGGATGCAGCTGCGGATCTTAGATATTGGCGGCGGATTTCCGATTCCCGAACCCAAGGTGCGTTTTAATTTAAAAGAAATGCTTAAACAGATCAACGCCCGTCTGGACGAAGATTTTCCCAATGTAGAGATCTGGGCGGAACCGGGACGTTTTATGTGCGGTACGGCTGTCAACCTTATTACCAGCGTCATCGGTGTTACTGAACGCGGCGGTCAGCCCTGGTATTTCCTTGATGATGGTTTATACGGAACTTTTTCCGGCGTTATTTTTGACCAGTGGGACTTTAAGCTGATCAGCTTTAAAGAAGGAGAAGAAGTGGAAGCCACTTTTGCCGGTCCCAGCTGTGATTCGCTGGATATCATGTTCCGCGGCAAACTGACTGTACGCCAGGAGGTAGGCGATCTGCTGCTGGTTCCTTCCTGCGGCGCTTATACTTCGGCTTCGGCGACGACCTTCAACGGTTTCAGTAAAGCCAATTTTATCGTTTGGGAAGATTTAAAAGACGAAATCGAGCCGCAGCCGCAGGCTGCTATGGTTGGCTGAACAACAGAATATCTTTGCTCCGGCTGTTTGCAGCCGGAGTATTTTTATTGCGGTGAGCAGGCGGTTGCAGCGGTAGTTTGACGAAGCGTTACAATTGCTTGTAACGCCTTGCTGCTTGTGATAAAATGTAAAGATAACATGGATAAGTGTTTGTATTTATCGTGGAGGCTTTCTTTTGCAGGCAGATCAGAAAAAAATGCCGCTTGTAGCGGCCATGCTCAAATATAAAAAAGAACAGGTCTATCCTTTTCACACGCCGGGACATAAAGGCGGCCGCGGAATGGAACCGCTTCTGGCTGGCGAGCTGGGAGCAGGCGCATTGCAGATGGACGTTTCGCTGATGGCGGAGCTGGATGACATCCATTGTCCTGAAGGCTGTATTGCCGCAGCGCAGACCCTGGCCGCACAGCTTTACGGCAGCGACCGCTGTTTTTTTGCTGTTAACGGTACGACGCAGGCCATTCAGGCAATGCTGATGACTGCTGTCAAACCGGGCGGTAAAGTTCTTATTCCCCGCAATGCTCACCGCAGTGTTGCCGGAGGGCTGCTTTTAGGTGATCTGGAGCCGGTATACGTATTACCGCAGTTTGATGCGGTTTTTGGTATCAACACGCAGGTCACTGCCGGGCAGATCGAAGAAGCTCTGCAAAAAGATCCTTCTATTAAAGCAGTGTTTCTGACCAGCCCTAATTATTACGGTCAGGCTGCTGATATTAAAACGATTGCTCAAATAGCCCATAAATATGGTGCTGCACTATTGGTAGATGAAGCGCACGGCCCGCATCTTGGTTTCAGCGAATTATTGCCGCCTTCGTCTATGGAGTGCGGCGCGGATGCCTGCGCGCAAAGCACGCATAAAATTTTGGGTGCTATGACGCAATGCTCTATGCTGCATGTGCAGGGTCGGCGCCTTGATTTAAAGCGGGCTGCTGATGTTATGAGCCTGCTGACGACAACCAGCCCCAATTATCTGCTGATGGCGTCTCTGGACGCGGCGCGTTTCCAGCTGGCGACAGGCGGCAGGCAGATGGCGGCACAGGCTGTGGCTGCGGCAGACAGATTGCGGCGGCTTTTACAGACCTTCAAGGGGCTGAAGCTGCTGACGGCTGATTGTGCCGGCAGTAACGGTATTGCCGGGTTTGACAGCACCAAGGTGACGGTCAATGTAGCCGCCTGGGGTTATACAGGTATTGAAGCCGGGGAAAAACTGCGGCAGGCAGGTGTTGCCGTAGAACTGACAGATGCCGATAACGTGTTATTTTTAGTTACCTATAGCGACGGCGGCGCTGATTATGATGCCGTACTCGCTGTGATACAACAGGTTTTTACCGAACTGGAAAAAAACAAAAAAACGCCGCGCCGTTTGACGGTCAGCCCACAGCTTCCTGCACCGCAGCAGGTGATGTCTTTACGGCAGGCCTTCGACAGCGCGAAGACCAGCATACCTCTGTGCCGTGCGGCCGGAAAAATCTGTGCCGAGCAGGTAAGCTTTTATCCGCCCGGCATACCGGTACTTTTGCCGGGTGAGCTGATTACGGAAGCGATCATCGCTTACTGTGAAAATATGAAAAACTTGAACCTGCCGGTCAGCGGACCCGCTGACGGCAGCTTGAGGGAAATACGAGTGGTGTTTTGATGAACAAAGGGTATTTTATCACATTGGAAGGCCCCGACGGCAGCGGCAAAAGCACGCAGCTGGAGCTGATCGCAGAGTACCTGAGGCAGAACGGACGAGAAGTTGTCTGCACCCGTGAACCGGGAGGCAGCGAAGCTGCTGAACGCCTGCGTCAGCTGGTGCTTGACCCGCAGCTGGCCATAGACGCGCGTACAGAAACTTTGCTGTATCTGGCAGCACGTGCTGATCATTTAGATAAGGTCGTGCGTCCGGCGTTAGCGTCCGGAAAAATCGTGCTTTGTGACCGTTTCAGCGATTCGACACTGGTTTACCAGGGCTTTGTTCGCGGTCTGCCGCTGCAGGAGCTGCTGCAGCTGAACACTTTTGCAACGGGCGGGCTGGAACCAGATTTGACGCTGCTGCTGGACGGAGATCCTCTGCTGCTTGCAGGCCGCAGGTCGCAGCGCGGTGTGACCGACCGTTTTGAAAACGAAGGACTTGCTTTTCAGCTCAAGGTAAGGCAGGGATTTGTCGAACTCAGTAAGGCCTATCCACAGCGGATCAGGGTCATTGATGCTTTGCAGGAACAGGAAAGCGTACGCGGCTGTCTGATCAGCGAGTTGGAGGCTTTACTTAAAGAGTAAGCGAGGAAAGGATGCCTATGTGGGACGATATTCTGGGACATGAACAGAATAAGGAATTTTTAGCCAGGCTGCTGCAGCCGGGTAACAGGCCGCATGCACTGCTTTTTTACGGCCCGGAAGGTATTGGTAAAAAGCAGCTGGCCTTGCGTTTTGCTAAAACATTCCTGTGCCAGAAGCCGGACGAACATCCCTGCGGCAGGTGCGAATCCTGCCGTCTGATCAATCTGGCAGAGCACAGCTTTGCCCATCCTGATTTTATTCTGGTGGAGCAGGAAGCTCCCGGGAAAGACCTGAAAATAGAACAGATCAAGGAAATGAGCAGGCAGGCCGCCTTTGCGCCTGCGCTTTCAAGCCATAAGGTATGCGTCATCGACGCTGCTGACAGGATGACGGTAGAAGCGGCGAACAGCCTTTTAAAGCTGCTCGAAGAGCCGCCGCCAAACTGGATGTTTATTCTGGTTGCGTCGCGGCTGGAACGCCTGTTGCCGACGATCCTTTCGCGGGTCATTCAATTACGCTTTGACCAGATACCCCTGGCACTGACACAGGAGGCTTTGAACAGGCTCGGGCTGGAACGCCCGGAACTGCTGGCCCGCCTGGCAGGCGGTTCGCTTGGCGCTGCTGTCAATTTGGCTGCTGCAGATGCCGTCAGCTACCGCGATCAGGCTTTGGAATTTCTGGAAGCCCTGCCGCTGGCGCAGCCCATGCGGTATGTAGCTTCGCAGCCATGGCTCGAAAGCTATGACAAACAGGGCGGTTTATTATTTACGGAAATGCTGCTGTTTTTAGCCCGGGACGTTTTGCTTTGGCAAAACGGACTGGAGGAACAGATTTATAACTGTGACTGCACAGATAGATTAAGGCGTTTGGCCGCCTCATGGCCCGCTTCGCATTTGAAGCAGGCGGCGGACATCGCCCAGCAAGCATATCAGGCCATCGAAAGCAATGCCGGCGCCAAGCTGGTTTTGGAAACGGTGGTACTTAAAACAGACATACTTCGGAAGGAGGAGAGATAGTGCCAACAGTTGTAGGTATAAGATTCAAAAAAGCAGGTAAAATATATTATTTTGATCCCGCACTCAGCAGCGTAGCCCAGGGGGATCATGCCATTGTCGAAACTGCCCGCGGGGTAGAATACGGCGAAGTAGTAGTAGGGCCGCGCGAGGTCAGCGACAGTGAGGTGGTTTCGCCTTTGAAACCGGTGCTGCGCAAAGCTACTGATGAAGATGCCCAGAAAGTCGAAGAAAATATCGTACGCGAGAAAGAAGCTTTCAATATCTGCCTGCGTAAGATCACTAATCACGATCTGCCGATGCGTCTGATCGATGTGGAATTTACTTTTGACGTCAATAAAATCATATTTTATTTCACAGCCGAAGGGCGTATAGATTTCCGCGAGCTGGTCAAAGACCTGGCCGCTGTGTTTCGTACCCGGATCGAGCTGCGCCAGATCGGCGTGCGCGATGAAGCAAAAATGCTGGGTGGGATCGGCAGCTGCGGTAGGCCGTTGTGCTGCTCTACTTTTTTAGGTGACTTTGAACCGGTATCGATCAGAATGGCTAAAGATCAGAATCTGTCGCTGAATCCGGCGAAGATTTCGGGTATCTGCGGTCGTCTGATGTGCTGCCTGAAATATGAAAACCATATGTACTGCTGCAAAGAAGGCGGCTGTAAACGTAACTGCGGCAATGACCGTGTCGAGATCCCAAAATTGGGCTCGCTGGTAGTAACGCCGCTGGGAGAAGGCAAAGTAACAGGCATCAACCGCGCTATGCGTACGGCTTCCGTGCAGCTGACGCCCGATAACGTTATCCAGGTAGAATGGGACGAGATCGTTGATGCTTCCAAGGCCGATCCGATCTGAAATGAGTAAAGCTACAGAACGCTGCGATTCCCTGCCCGGCTGTAATTATGCGATCTGGCAGGACTCGGAAGAATTTTGTTTTACGACGGATGCTGTTTTTCTGGCAGCTTTCCCGCATTTGGTCAGGCAGGCCCGTGTTTTGGAACTTGGCGCCGGTACAGGGGCCATCAGCCTGCTGCTGGCAGCACGCGGTGCGGCTCAAGTAGTAGGCGTTGACTGTAATCCTCATGTAGTAGAGCTGATGCGCCGCAGCATTGCGGCTAACGGGCTGGAGGAATGTGTCAGTGCCGAGCTGGCCGATCTGCGGGAGCTGAAAGCGCTTTATCGTTCGGAAAGTTTCGATCTGATCGCAGCTAATCCGCCCTACCGCAACAGCGGTAAGGTTCGCCGGGTAGCGACTGCGGCCTGCCATGAACTGACAGCAACGCTGGAGGATTTCTTCCGAGCCGCTGCCTATCTGGTCAAATATCGAGGGCGTTTTGCCATTGTGCAGCTGCCCGAACGGTTTACGGAATGTATGGAACTGGCGCTTAAATATGGTCTGCAGCCGAAAAAACTGCAATGGGTACATGCCTTTGCGGATAAGCCCGCCTGGATCTTTCTCATGGAAATGGTCAAAGGCGGTAGTTACGGACTGGAGGTTTTGCCGCCGCTTATTATGTATAATGAGGACGGCAGCCACAGCAAACAGACTTTGGAGTATTACGGTATGGCGGAGGAGGCAGAATAATGGCAGGAATTTTATATTTGTGCGCGACGCCGATCGGCAATCTGGAAGATATGACGCCAAGGGCGCAGAGAATGCTGGCCGAGGCGGATATTATCGCTGCCGAAGATACCCGTCATACACTGCAGTTATTGAACCGTTTCAATATCAAGGGACGGCTGGTACGCTATGATGAGCACAGCAAAGAACGGCAGGGAGCTTATCTGCTGGACGAACTGCTGTCCGGAAAAAATATCGCTTTAGTCAGTGACGCCGGGTTTCCCGGTATTGCTGATCCGGGCGAACAACTGGCCAGGCTGGCGATTGATGCCGGCGTGCAGGTAGTGCCTGTACCTGGTGCCAACGCCGCGTTATGCGCGCTCATTGCTTCAGGTCTGCCTGCCTCACCGTTTTTTTTCGGCGGATTTCTGCCCAAGAGCAAAAAAAACAGGCGGCAGCAGCTGGAAGAATGGCAGTATCTGCCGGCTACGATTATTTTGTACGAAGCGCCGCACAGGATCGAACAGGTGCTGCAGGAAGTGCTGGAGGTCTGGGGGGACAGACAGCTGGCAGCAGCGCGTGAGCTGACCAAGCTGCATGAGGAGTTTTTCCGGGGCACGGTCAGTCAGTGCCTGACCTGGCTGCATGAAAATAAGCCCCGCGGTGAATTCTGCCTGGTCATCGCCAGAGGCCTGGAACAGCCGCAGCCTGCGCAGGAAGCAAAGGATCCGCTGGCGCAGGTACAGGAACTGCTGGCTCGCGGCGTCGATAAAAAAACGGCGCTGGCGCAGGTTGCTAAAGCAAATAAGATTCCCAAACGGGAATTATATAATAAATTAATTTCAGAAGAAGAAGGGATCAACATATGACAAAACCAACGTTTTATATCACCACCCCGATCTATTATCCCAGCGATAAACTGCATATCGGTCATGCTTACTGTACGACTATCGCCGATACCGTGGCCCGTTATCATCGTGCCAAGGGCGAAGACGTCTTTTTTCTGACCGGCAGTGACGAGCATGGTCTGAAGATTCAGCGTAAAGCTACGGAGATGGGTGTTACCCCGATACAATATGTTGACGAGATCATCGCAAATTTCAAACTTTTATGGCAGCGCCTCAATATCACCAATAACGATTTTATTCGTACCAGCGAAGAACGCCATCATAAGGTTGTGCAAAGTATTTTGCAGAAAATCTTTGAACAGGGCGATATTTATAAAAAGAATTATGAAGGCTGGTACTGTGTACCCTGCGAATCCTACTGGCTGGAGCGTCAGCTGGTCGACGGCAAATGCCCCGACTGCGGCCGTCCGGTAGAGCGTATGGAAGAAGAAAGCTATTTCTTTAAGCTTTCAAAATATCAGGATCGTCTGCTGGAATATATCGAAACTCATCCCGACTTCATTCAGCCTGTGGCACGCCGCAACGAGATGATCAACTTCATCAAACAGGGGCTGGAAGATCTGAGCATCACCCGCACCACCTTCGACTGGGGCATCCCTGTGCCTTTTGACAACAAACACGTTGTCTATGTCTGGTTTGACGCGCTGCTCAACTACTTTACCGGTATCGGTTATGGCAGTGATCCGGAAAAATTCAATAAATACTGGCCTGCTAACCTGCATCTGGTCGGCAAGGAAATCGTGCGTTTCCATACTATCATCTGGCCGATCATGCTGATGGCTATGGGTGAAGAACTGCCGAAACAGGTTTACGGACATGGCTGGCTGGTAGTTGAAGGCGACAAAATGTCCAAATCCAAGGGCAATGTCATTGATCCTCTGGCGCTGATCGACGAATTTGGCGCCGATGCTATCCGTTATTTCCTGCTGCGCGAGATCAACCTCGGCAGTGACGGCAATTTTTCGCGCGACGCGCTGATCACCCGCATCAACGCTGATCTGGCCAATGACCTTGGCAACCTGCTGCACCGTACGGTCAGCATGATCGAAAAATATCACGGCGGCGTGATCCATAAAACCGCCTGCAGTGATCCTCTTGATGACGAGCTGATCGCCCTGGTCAATGAAACTGTTGCAAAATATCAGTACGCTATGGACCATATGGAAATCAACACGGCGATCAAAGCTCTGTGGGCGCTTATCAGCCGTGCCAATAAATACATTGATGAAACAGGCCCCTGGCTGCTGGCAAAAGATCCCGCCAAAGCAGCGCGTCTGGAAACAGTTATGTATAATCTGGCAGAGGTATTGCGCATCGTCGCTATCCTTACAAGTCCTTATATTCCTTCTACCAGTCCCAAGATCTATACCCAGCTGGGCCTCACTGCTCCCGAGCAGTTCCTGCTGGCTGATACCGCCTGGGGTGGGCTGCCTGACGGCACCAAAGTGCAGAAGGGTGAGCCGCTGTATCCGCGTATCGAGATCACTGAAAGCGGAGAAACTGTTATCGCCGCTACCAAAAAGACTGCTCCGGCCGCTAAACAAGCAGTTAAGGCCGAAGTAAAAGCTGAGGCCAAAACGGAAAGCAAAGCCGCGGCAACAGAAGAAATAACTATCGATGATTTTATGAAGATAGATCTGCGCGTAGCTACCATTACCGCAGCAGAGCGCGTACCTAAAACCGATAAGCTGATGAAGCTTGAGGTCAGGATCGGCGAAGAAGAACGTACCATCGTTTCCGGGATCGCGCAGCATTATACTGCCGAAGAGCTGATCGGCCGCAATGTTATCGTGATCGCCAACCTGAAAGCTGCAAAACTGCGTGGGATCGAATCCCGCGGGATGCTGCTGGCCGCCTCTGACGGAGAAGGTAAGCTGGTGCTGGCTGATGCCCCCGATATCGCTTCCGGGAGCAAGGTGAAATAAGATGTCACGTACAGGACTATTCGATTCCCATGCCCATATGGACTCGGACTATTTTACCGATGACCGCGACGTGCTGCTTACACAGCTGCAGGAAGAACTGGACGGGATTATCAATCCCGGCTGTGATGAGATCACGTCGGGTTTCGCTGTAAGTTTAGCTGAAAAATATGATTTTATGTATGCCGCTGTGGGCTGGCATCCTGAAGACCTTGAGGGTATTTTGGATAACAGCTATCTTGACGAGTTGGCAGCCTGGGCCGTCCACCCCAAGGTAGTAGCCATCGGCGAGATCGGCCTCGACTATTACTGGAAGGGCAACGAGCCGAAGGATGTGCAGAAGCGCCGTCTTTTAGAACAGCTCGATCTGGCCAAACAGTTCGACCTGCCGGTGATCATTCACGACCGCGATGCGCACGGCGATATCCTGGAGATCTTCCAAAAAGAAGTCACAGGTGTGCGGGCAGTGTTCCACTGCTATTCCGGCTCACTGGAAATGGCGAAGGAACTGCTTAAGCGAGGATTTTATCTTGGGTTTGGCGGCACCTCTACTTATAAAAATGCCGCAAAAGTGCGCGAGGTCCTGCAGTATGTGCCGGATGACCTGCTGCTGTTTGAAACAGATTCACCTTATCTGACGCCGGTGCCTTATCGCGGCAAGCGTAATCAGCCGGGTTATACCGAGCTGGTGGCACGCAATGCGGCCGAAGTGCGCGGCACGACCTTTGAAGCGCTGGCAGCACAGACTACTAAAAATGTTAAAACTCTTTTTAATAAAATAAAATAAAATACAAACTGCCTGTTTGTTTTTCGCAAACAGGCAGTTTGTATTTTAAGGCTGTTATTTTCCAGAAGTCAAAACAAGTATCTGTGTCCACAGTAGTTTTTACGTTTTTGTTTTTTGTGTAAAAGCTTATGTGTGTTTAAGGGCGACAGTTTGACAGAAAATTTTTCTTTATGGTAAAATTATACGTCTTTAAAAGGAGGTACAATTTATGCCTAATAGAAAATCATTATATAGAGCAATGGAAATTTTGCCGCTGCTGTTAGTGGTAGTTTTAGTTTTCAGCGCTATTTGTCTGGCCAACAGCAAAGAAATAGTTTTGCGTTACGACGGGCAGGAAAAAGTAGTGACCACTATTCTTGAAGATCCCCGTTCTATTTTGGAAGAGTCCGGCGTCAAGGTCGGCAAAGAAGACCGGATCCTGATCTCTCCGGCAAATGCCGAAAAAAAGACCAGGGAAGTTATTGAGCTGAAACGCGCTCTGCCTGTAACGATCGAAAAATATGGCGTCAGCAAAAAATTCTATACCGGTAAAGCAACTGTCGGCGAGGCGCTGGATGCCCTGGCGATCAATTATGAAGGCAAAACAGTCTATCCCGCTGTTGATACGCCGATCACTTCCGACCTGGAAATCCATATTTTAGGGCGTTTTGATGAGCTGCATGAAGAAGAGCAGCCGATCGAGCCGCCTGTGGAGTTTGTTGATAATCTGGAAAAGCCGTATGGTGAGAATAAGGTGCTGGAACCGGGCGTACCCGGCAAGATGAAGGTGACCAGAAAAACTACGCTTAAAGACGGCCTGTTCCAAACTCATATCATCAGCAAGACAGTGCTGGAAGAGCCTAGACGTGAGCTGGTAGAGCGCGGCATGGCCCGTTCTATCGAAACTTCGCGCGGGCGGATGCGTTATAATAAAGTTATGACCATGGAAATCACCGCCTATACCTTGGGTGAAGGCAGCGGTACCGGACGAACTTCGATAGGACTGGTGCCTTACGAAGGTATCGTGGCCGTTGACCCGCGGGTTATCCCGTATTATACTAAACTGTATATCCCCGGTTATGGCATTGCCATGGCCGGCGATACCGGCGGCGCTATCCGCGGCAATCGGCTGGACGTGTTTATGCACGACTGGCACAGAGCCATTCAATGGGGACGCCGTACCTTAGACGTATATATCTTAGAGTAACGGAGGCGCGGACTTGCTGAAAGAAGTTCTCGTAGTAGAAGGAAAAATGGATACAGTGGCGATCAAACGCGCCCTGGAAGCCGATACCATCGAAACAGGCGGTTTTACCTTAGCGCCATATACCCTGCGGCAGATCGAAGCCGCATATAAAAAGCGGGGCATCATTATCCTAACTGACCCGGACGGTGCCGGCGAACGTATCCGCCGCTTTCTGACGCAGCGCTTTCCCGAAGCGGGGCAGGCCTTTGTACCTAAAGCGGACGCTACGGCGCACAATGATGTGGGCATCGAGCAGGCTCAGCCTGAGGCGATCCTGGCAGCGCTGAGTAAGGTGCGCCACCATGAATATAAGCCTGACAGCGAATTTACCAGCCAAGACCTGTGGCAGAACGATCTGGCCGGAACAGGCAGTGCGGCGTATCGCCGTGATAAAATGGGCGCTTTGCTGGGCATCGGCTACGGCAACGCCAAAAGGTTTTTAGAGCGGCTCAACAGCTATGGGGTCACCCGCAGCGAATTTGACGAGGCGCTTGCGCAGTTAGGAGAACAGCATGGATAAACCGATCATTGCCAGACGCGAAGTCACCAATCATATATTGCACACCTTTAAATTAAAAGCGGATAAAAGACTGGGACAGAACTTCCTGATCGACGAAGAAGTCGTACGCAGGATCGTTGCTGCTGCAGAACTGTCTGAGGACGACACGGTTTTAGAGGTCGGCCCCGGTATAGGCACTTTGACTCAGGGACTGGCGCAGAGCGGCGCCAGGGTCGTAGCAGTCGAGCTGGATAAAAGGCTGCTGCCGGTGTTGGCAAAAACACTGGAAGGTTACGATAATGTGCGTATAGAAAACGGCGATATCCTGGAAGTCGATATCAAAAATATTGTTGGCGCGCCGACCTTTAAGGTGGCGGCTAACCTGCCTTATTATATTACCACGCCGATCATTTTCAATCTGCTGGAACAGCGCCTGCCTATGGAACGGCTGGTTGCCATGGTGCAGAAGGAAGTAGCCGAGCGGATGGTCGCGAAGCCCGGCGGCAAAGATTACGGCGCTTTGTCAGTTTCGATCCAATATTATACCGAGCCGGAGATAGCCTTTATCGTACCGCCGGAATCATTTATCCCGGCGCCTAATGTCGACAGTGCCGTCATTGTCTGCAAACGCCGCACCGTGCCTCCGGTCGAGGTCTGCGATGAAAAACTGTTCTTCAAAGTCGTAAAGGCGGCTTTTTCCGTACGCCGTAAAATGCTCAGTAACGCTCTCAAAAATATGGGCATCAGCAGCGTACAGGCTGCGGCATGGTTGGAACGTGCCGGTATCGACCCCAAGCGCCGGGGCGAAACGCTGTCGCTGGCAGATTTTGCCAGCTTGACCAACTGCTTTAAAGAAGTGCTGGCAGAAACAGGGCAGTAAAAATAATCAAAGGAAAAATGCCTATGAAAAAGATCGCTGTTTTAAGATGTCTGCGTACCAGTAATAACTGTACCGGCAGCGGCTGTCTTAAAGCATTCAATAATAAAACCAACGCTTTTGCCGTTTATGAGGCAGAGGAAACAGAACTGGCCGCTTTTTTGAACTGCAGCGGCTGCGGTGATGTACAGATGCCCAATAACGAGGAAGGTCTGCGCAAAAAGCTGGACCGCCTTGTTACTATCGGCGTTGAAGCCGTGCATTTGAGCGGCTGTACCAAAAAGAAGGACGCACAGGGAGAAAAACATGAATGCCCGGTGATCACCAAAACTGCCGAATACCTGGAGCAGCAGGGGATTACTGTTGTCAGAGGCACACATCACTAAAAGTAAAAAGCTAAAAAGCATCGACAAATTTTGTCGATGCTTTTTTATTTTTATCTATGAAATTACGGCGATTAGTTGAGCCGGTCAGCCGTCCTGCTTCAGCAGCAGCCGCAGCTTATCCAGCCCTTTGAGCCGGTGCTTGGTGACGTTGCGTACACTGCAGCCCAGCAGGCGGGCTGCTTCTTTGGGTTTCTGTTCGCGCAAAAACAACAGCTCGATAACCTGCTGCTGTTCGGCAGTCAGCCGTTTTAAAGCCTGCCGTACTTCCAGTGACAGCAGCAGTTGGGCAATATCGTCCGGCATCCCCTGCTGCAACCCGGCCTCATCCAGAAGGGCGGTGCCTTCCTCGCTGTCAGTATTGACGGCGATCTCGTTTTCCCAGATCCGGCCCTGCTTCTGCATGGCGTCGAACAAAGCGAAATGTACTCTGCAGCGCGCGTAACCGGGCCAGTTTACATAATCAGTACCACTGTATTTGAGTACCAGCTCGATAAAAGCCAGCACAGCGATGCCTTCCGCATCTTTCCCCAGTGAATTATAAAACATCTCGCGCCGTGCTTCGCTGCTGAGCAGGGGCTTAAAATCACTGCACAGCTTCAGTAAAGCACCGTTGTCGCCTGCCTGCGCCGCAGTTATCAAAAGCTGCAGTGCCTGGGCAGCCGCGCTGCTTGTATTAGTATCTGTCAAAATAGCTATTTATATCAGTTCTTCCCATAATTTTATGACGGCGGGCCGTACTGTAAAGCGTTATGCATAACAGGGCTCAGTATGCGCCTTTGTATTTGTTTTGTAAACAACCTTTGGGGTAGGCTATAAGAAATACAACCCATAGGGTTATTTTGCTTTGCTGCTTTTGCGGTTAAAATTTTTCACAGTCAAAACTTTTAGCTGAGGTGCAAAATGAGCAAGCATACTTATAATAACATCGGCCGCAAATTATACCAGCTGCGGCTGGAGCTGGGGCTGACCCAAAACGACGTGGCCGAACGCTGTAATATGTCGGTCAATTATTACGGCCGTATCGAACGGGAGGAATGCAACTGCAGCGTTAATCTGCTGGATAAGATATTGCAGGTGCTGGGAAAGGAAATAGATTTTAAGTAAAGTCTTGTAGGAAGAAACTGCTGTTAGATTAAAAGATAAAAAATAATCGCTCTCAGCGAAAGTTGAGAGCGATTATTTTTTGCCGGGCTCTATGGGAATAGAGTCCGGCTTTTGCATGTCAGCAGAGGCGGTGCTGGCAAGTGAGATTGTAAATATTGCCGCACAGGTACGATGAAAATATAAGTACGAGCAAAAAGCATACTTAAATATAAAAGAAAACGTGCTTATGTCTTGCGGGGGGGTACAACCGTGGTACAATAATTATAAAATATTAGGGAAGTTTTTTATGTATTGGAAATATACAAAAATGAGTAAGAAAATATTGAATAATTAAGATATAAATATAGTTTATAAGAATAAAAATGGCAAAATTGTGGCTTCGTACTTTTAGTGACAAATAGTTGCTGGCAAGTGAGATTGTAACTATTGATGCACAGGTACGATGAAAATATAAGTAAGAGCAAAAACGTTACTGAAATATAATTTTAGAAGCTGTTATGTCTTGTGGGGGGGTACAAGTGTGGTATAATCTAAAGTTAATAAAACAAATATCTTAATTGTTTTATTAAAGTATTAGGATGCAGATTGCAATTATTACGAAATTAATTAACAACACTAAGTTCAAGATAGATAAAGGTGATCATTTGCTGGATACACATACACATATCTTATGGAATATAGACGACGGTTCTAAGAATCAGTGCATGTCGTTACAAATGCTGGAGATTGCGGCCAGAAGCGGGACTAAAGCTATCTTTGCGACCCCGCACGTCATAGAAAGAGCGAATAAGCCTTCCTGGGAAGAAATAAAGGAAAAAACACAGCAGCTGCGGCAGTTGTGTGCAGAAGCACAGATAGATATTATGCTTTATCCCGGAGCAGAAGTGCAGATGAACTGGGAGCTTTTGCCGGAGCTGGGAGCGACTGGCGCGTACTGTTTAAACGGCGGTAGATATCTGCTGGTCGAACTACCGGCGGTAGAAATCCCTGCCTATGCCGATGAATTCTGGTATGAGCTGGAGCTGAAGGGGATAATGCCGATCCTTGCCCATCCGGAGAGGTATCAGCAGCTGCGCGAAAACCCTGACCTGCTGCTACTGTGGCGGCGGCGTGGCATGCTTATGCAGTGCAACAGCGGCAGCTTTACCGGCATGTTCGGCAGCAGCATCTGCGAGAATGCCAAGGTCTTGCTGGCAAATGGTCTGGTCGATCTGTTAGGGTCGGACGGGCACCGCAGCGAAGGACGCAATACGGATATGTCACGGGCAGCGGCGGTCATCAGGCAGCTGGCCGGAGAAGAAGTACTGCGGCAGATGACAGAAACGAACCCGCAGGCGATCTTAAAAAATCAGGAAATAGAGCTCAAGCAGCCCAAAGTATTTTTAGAAGACAAACCAAAGAGCTTCTGGCAGAAACTCTTTGGCAAATAATAAATTAAAGATTGAAGTAAAGAGAAAAAGGAGAATCCCGATGAAGAAAACAATTCTGGCGCTGACCCTGGCGCTGAGTCTGCAGGGACTGGCAGCAGCGTCAGCAGCAGACAACGACTATATTATGTGTCCCGGCGACCAGCTGCAGGTAGTAGTCTATGGACATGAAGATCTGAGCAGCCCGCCCAACAGCAACACTACCCCCTATACAGTACGCCCTGATGGAAAAGTAACCTTTCCCCTGATCGGCGATATAGACGTGACAGGAAAAACAGTAACAGAATTTACGCGGCAACTGGAAGCGAGCCTGGCCGAATACCTTGTCAGGCCGCAGGTCAGCGTTAATATCTTAAAGCTGGGAACGACGCGTGTCTATGTGCTGGGGGAAGTAAAAAAACCGGGACTGTACGAGCTGGAAAAAAGCCACCGCGTATTAGATGCCCTGGGCAAAGCGGAAGGCTTTACAGAAAAAGCCGCCAAAAAGAAAATCTTTCTGATCAGAAAAGGTGCGGAAGAACCTGTACTGGTCAATATCAATAATTTTCTAAAAAAATCCGACCAGAGCCAAAACTACGTTTTAAACGAAGGCGACTGCCTGTATCTGACCAGCAACGGCAAGATAGATATCGGGCGTGACATCATGCCCTTCATCAGCGGCGCATACATGGTATCGGAAATCAAAAATAACGACTGACCTGAGGAGAGATAAAGTGGAAGAGGAAATCACAATCGACCTGCGCGAGCTGGCGCATATAGTGCAGAAAAACGCAAGGTTCATCGCTAAAGTCACGGGCGGATGTATAGCTGTAGCCGGGCTGTATTTGCTTATAGCTTCACCGGTCTACGAATCAGATTCGCTGCTGCGCATCAAGCAGCCCAAAGGGATAGGCTCGTCGCTTTTAGAAAGCATGCCTATGGGCAATGCCATGGCCAGCAAACAGCTGATGAGCACCTATGCGGAAATCTTAAAAAGCCGCAGTGTCATCGTCCCGGTCATTGAACAGACGGAAGAAGCAGACAGTGACGGCAAATATATGCGTTATGAAGATTATATCAAAAACAGGATAGTTACCAATCCTTTTAAAGATACCGAGATCTTAAAAGTTACAGTCAACGCTAATACGCCGGAAGGGGCCCAGAAAGCCAACGACCTGATCGTTAACGGCTTTTTGCAGCGGTTAACCGGTCTGGTACGGGAAGAACAGAAAACTACCCGCGCCTTTATCGAAGAGCGGGTCGTAGCCTCTAAAGCCGAGCTTGAAGCAGCCGAAAGTGCGCTGACCGAATATAAAAAAGCCAGCAAGATCCTGTCACCGACGGACGAAATGAAGTTGGCGGCCGATAAAATGGGGATCGTCGATAAACTGCGTGCAGAAAACAAAGTGGCGCTTGCCACAGCGCAGGCACAGCTGTCAGCAACAGACCAGCAGCTGGGCGGCGAAGCCAAAGCGACAGCGGATAACGCAGTTATCAAGCAGTATAATGCAAAATTGGCCGAACTGGAGACCCAGAGGATAGATTATCTGGACAAATATACAGCCAAACATCCTAAAGTCATCGAAACAGAAGACGCTATAGCCAATTTAAAAAGCAAGCTGCAGCAGGAAATAGCCAAAGTAGCCTCACTGCAGGCGCCGTCGGATAACCCAGTGCACCAGCAGCTGCTGACCAGTAAATTCGGCAGCGAAGCGGCGATCAGCGTAGCCGAAAGCAACCTTGCCGAGCTGGAGCGTCTGGATAAAAGAAATCAGGAAGACGTAGAACGGCTTTCCGAGAAAGAACAGAAATACCTGAGCCTGATGCGTGACGTCAGCGTTGCCGATGAAATTTACATCATGTTGGCCAAACGCCTGGAAGAAGCCAAGGTAGCCGAAGTAGCGGTATCTACCGAGGTACAGGTAGTAGATACGGCCACACTGCCGGAAGACCCGGTAAAACCGAAAAAGTTTTTGACCCTGCTTTTGGCAGCCTTTTTGGGAATCTTCGGCGGCAGCGGCTTTGTTATTGCCAAAGAACTGATGAACAGAACCATAAAGACAACGGACGATGTAGCAAACTATCTGGACCTGCCTGTTCTGGGCTCGGTGCCGGATTATGAATCATTGAATAAAAACATGAAAAAAGAACAGCAGGAGCAAAGCTTGACTGCCAGGATACGGAGGTACTTATGGAAACGATAACACTGATTGCCGACCGTGATGCCAAATCACCGGTAGCGGAAGCATATAGAACGATCAGGACCAACATCCAGTTCTCCAACGTTGGTCAGGAGCTGAAAACGATCATCGTTACCAGCGCTACGCCAAACGAAGGTAAAAGTACAACGATCAGCAATCTGGCGGTGGTAATGGCACAGGCCGGGCACAAAGTGCTTTTAATGGACTGTGATATGCGCAACCCGACACAGCATAAGCTTTTTAAGCTGACTAATAAAGGTCTGAGCAACTGCATTTCGGCGAGTGAAGAGGTGCGGGAAGTCATTCAAAAAACAGGGATAGAGAATCTGGAGCTTTTAGCCAGCGGGCCGGTAGCGCCCAACCCATCCGAGCTTTTGGGAAGCAAACGGATGGAACAGTTACTGGAACGGCTAAAGCCGGATTATGACTATATACTTATCGATACGCCGCCAGTCATGCCGGTAACGGATGCGGCAGTACTGTCTGGTAAGGTAGACGGGCTGGTCATGTTGGTCAGCTCCGGCGAAGTTACACCAGCAGCAGCTAAAGAAGCTAAACAGAGGCTGCTGCAGGCAGGAGCACATATTTTGGGAGTTATCCTTAACAAGGTAGAATTGGTCCATACGCACGGCTATGGTTACTACTATTACTATGGCTCAGATAGTACATCCGGGGGGGACGTTCGTCACCGGAAGTGAGATGGAAGCTGCGCAGGTATTGAAAAGATATCACAAAATAATTGCATAGGGGTGGAATATGCAGTAATGATTAAAGCTGGTGAATTAGGAAAGACTATTTTTGATTTTACATTAACATTTATAGGAACGATATGTATAAGCCCGCTTTTAGCTTATATAGCGTACAGGATAAAAAAAGAAGATCCGGGACCTGTAATATTTAAACATATGCGTGTTGGTAAAAATGGAAAGTCTTTTCCATGTTATAAATTTCGCAGTATGTGTGTTGATGCCAAACAAATGCTGGAAAAATATTTAAGAGAAAATCCTGAAGCGCGAATGGAGTGGGAACGCGACTTTAAATTAAAAAATGATCCGAGAGTGACACCAATTGGCGAATTTTTAAGAAGGACCAGTTTAGATGAATTGCCGCAGATTTTTAATGTTTTAAAGGGAGAAATGAGTTTGGTTGGACCACGTCCTATTGTTCAGGAAGAAGTACCGCGCTACGGGAAACATATAAAAAAATATTATTCAGTAAAACCTGGTATTACTGGGCTATGGCAGGTTAGTGGGCGTAGCGACATATCTTATTCAGAACGTGTTGCTTTGGATGTTGAATATGTAGTTAATAGGAATTTGCTAAAAGATATCCAGATACTTATAAAAACATTTGATGTCGTGTTCAGGAAAAAAGGTGCATATTGAGAATAATAGACAAGATGAAAAGAGTTATTTTCGCTGTTGGAAGCGTAAGAATTTTGTTTTCACTTTTGTGTTTTGGCTAAGTATACATATGAAAGAAATTAAGGTAATTATTTTAGATTATAAAATAAAGGGGTAAGAATTTTGAAGAAGGCATTGATTACTGGTATTACCGGTCAAGATGGGGCATATTTAGCTAAGTTGTTATTAGAAAAAGGTTATAAAGTATATGGTTTGTTAGCACGTCGTGCTACTGCAACTACTTGGCGCCTAGAAGCGTTAGATGTATTTGGTAAAATCGAACTTATAGAAGGTGATCTAACTGATGTGACTTCTATTATTAGAGCTATTGAAATTGCTAAACCTGATGAATTTTATAATCTTGGTGCTCAAAGCTTTGTAGGAACTTCTTGGAAACAGCCGCAGCTTACTGCGCAATCAACTGGTTTAGGAGCATTAAACTGCCTAGAAGCTATTCGTATAGTAGATTCTAAAATTAAATTTTATCAAGCTTCTACTTCGGAAATGTTTGGTGGTATGCCAGAATATCCATTGCAATCAGAAACAACACCTTTTCATCCTCGGTCTCCCTATGGTGTATCTAAACTATTTGCTCATTGGATGACTATAAATTATCGAGAGAGCTTCGATATTTTCGGTTGTTGCGGTATTTTATTTAATCATGAATCTCCGCTTCGTGGCATCGAATTTGTGACGCGGAAGGTTACTGATGCAGTAGCAAGAATTAAATTAGGCGTTCAGAAGGATTTGCATTTAGGAAATATTGACGCTAAACGTGATTGGGGATTTGCGGGGGATTATGTAGAAGCAATGTATTTGATGATGCAGCAAAATCATCCGGATACTTATGTTATAGCCACAGGCAGGACGACTACTGTTCGTGATATGTGTAAGATTGCCTTTAAATATGTTGATCTTGAATACGAGAATTATGTTGTTATAGATCCTCAATTCTATCGTCCAGCGGAGGTGGAACTTCTTCTTGGTAATGCCGGCAAAGCTAAAGAGAAACTCGGGTGGCATGCCAAAACAAGTCTTGAACAATTAATTACTATGATGGTAGATGAAGATTTAAGGCGTGTAGCGGAAGAACTTCGTTAAGAATGGTGGTACTCCAATGAGAGTTTTAATAACCGGAGCAAATGGATTTGTCGGTAATTATCTTGTGAAAAGATTATTGGAAAAAGGGTATACTGTAGGGATTCTTGAGTTGGCACGTAGAGATTTTTTTACTGAAAAACAAGTGAAGCAGTACATTATTGATATTTTAGATTGTTCTGCAGTACAAAGTTGTATGATTGATTTTCAACCTGACAGTGTGATTCATCTAGCGGCTCAAAGCAATGTAGACGTAGCTTGGAATAAGGCTGCCTTGACTGCCAGTGTAAATGTAGTGGGTACTATTAATGTGATGAATGCTTTAAATACAGTGAATCCTACTGGTAAATTTATAAATATTGGGTCTGGTGATGAATACGGTATTACAGCTAAAACTAATTCGTTGCTCAACGAAGGTATGCCGTGCTTGCCGCAGAATCCTTATGCTATCTCTAAGTTTTGTGCAGAACAGATAATATTAAAACTTGGTAAAAAACAAAAAATAAAAATCATTTCCACTAGATCATTTAACCATTTTGGCCCTTATCAGAAGAGAGGATTTGTGGTAAGTGATTTTTCCAGTCAAATAGCGGCAATTAATAAGGGAATGCAAAGGCCTGTTATAACTGTTGGTGACTTAAGTGCAGAACGTGATTTTCTTTATGTAGAAGATGTAGTTGATGCTTATATAAAGCTTCTCGAGCAAGATGTGGAGCCAGGAATATACAATGTAGCTTCAGGAAGGGCTATTTCTATAAAGCATATTCTGGATTTGTTGTTAAAAATATCTGAAAGTAATATTGAAGTTCTGGTTGATGAAAGAAAGTATCGTCCTGTTGAAATAAAATCTTTTGCTGGAGATAATAGTAAGATTATTATGGCTACGCAATGGGAAATCAAAGGTTGTTTAGAGGATGACTTGAAAACAACTTTGGAATATTGGTATAAGGTGATGGGAGAATAATAGATGAAAGTTGCGATTATACATGATTGGCTTGTGACTTATGCTGGTGCAGAAAGAGTTTTAGAACAGATGCTTCATATTTTTCCTGAGGCTGATTTATATTCTCTAGTAGATTTTTTAGATACTGATAACCGCAATTTTATAAAAAATAAAATAATACATACTAGTTTTATTCAAAAAATGCCAAAAGCTAAAAAGAAATATAGGAATTATCTACCGCTTATGCCTTTAGCCATAGAACAATTCGATTTGCGTGAATATGATTTGATTATTTCTAGTAGTCATTGTATTGCAAAAGGAGTGATTACTGGGCCGAATCAGATCCATATTTGCATGTGTTATAGTCCAGTGAGATATGCTTGGGATCTACAGGGGCAATATTTACGGGAGTCTGGTTTAGAAACAGGTTTAAAGGGATGGATTGCAAAAATTATTCTTCATTACATTAGATTATGGGATTTACGTACAGTTAATGGGGTGGATTATTTTATAGCTATTTCCAAGTACATTAAACGTAGGATAAAAAAAGTTTATTGCAGAGACTCCAATATTATTTATCCACCTGTTGATGTAAGTTCTTTTAAGTTGTGTGAGAATAAAGATGATTTTTATATAACTGCATCACGTATGGTTCCGTATAAGAAAATGGATCTTATTGTCGAAGCATTTAGCAAGTTACCAGACAAAAAGTTAATTGTTATCGGTAATGGACCGGATTTTGAAAAAATAAAGTCTAGAGCCGGACATAATGTTGTTTTGATGGGATATCAGCCATTTGAAGTGTTGAAAGAACATATGCAGAGGGCAAGAGCCTTTGTATTTGCTGCTGAAGAAGATTTTGGGATTACACCTGTAGAAGCACAAGCTTGTGGTACGCCTGTAATTGCATTTGCTAAAGGTGGTGCACTTGAAACAGTACGTGGATTAGAACAGGAAAAACCAACAGGTCTATTTTTTAAAGAGCAGACAGTGACGAGTGTTGTTAATGCAATCTCGAAATTTGAAGAAAATATAGCTGCTTTTACGGCTAAAAACTGTAGAGAAAATGCTGAAAGATTCAGCGAAGGTCGGTTTAGAAAAGAATTTAAGAAATATATTGATGGAGTATTAAAAAACCACTTTGAAGATTAGATGAATTTTAAAATGTTAAAAGTGTAATTATAAGAGGTTTTACATGTATAGAATGAGAATGTCACAAAAAATTCCAATAGAGGTATTTTCATTTTTTATCAACCCTTTTTTCCACGAACAAAGAAAGGATCAACCCATTAACTGGAAAGAGGTAAAAAATATCTTAATACTGGACACGATTGGTTTATTGGGCGATATGGTAATGTTGTTGGGGTTTCTCAGGATTCTCCGTCTTAATGCGCCTGCTGCCAGAATTACAGTATGTGCAAGACCTTTTACATATGGAGTGTTAAAAAATCTAGACTTGATCGATGATTTTATTGGACTTTCATTGGAAGATTCTTTTGCAAAGAAAAAAGAAGTACTTGGTATTTTGAATAAAAAGCTTTACGATTTGGCGATCAATCCTCGTGGAGACTTCAGGGATATCCTTTATATGTATTTTGTTAATGCCCAAAGAAAGATATCTCATACTAGAACTGGTGGAGGTTTTCTTTTGACTGACCCGCTACCGGCAGATTATAGTGATCCGTATTCCCATGCCATTGAAGACAGGATCTATATACTGGATAAACTTGGCTGCAAATATGATTATATTGATAAGTATCCGATATTAAAATTGGATTCTAAAGGTCAGGATTATGTCAAAGAGTATTTTGCATCATACTCTTTAAATGGAAAAATAATAGTGGGTGTGCATCCCGGTGCTAGTGGCAAGGTTAGAGAGTGGCTATATTATGGTGAATTGTTGAAGAAAATTCAGGAAGAATATGAGAATATATTTTTTGTGATATTTTCAGGTTCCGGGGATAAGGTGTGTGTAGATAATGCCATACGTTATTTGCAGAGAGAATACATAATTGTAAATGAAAGTATTGAAAATTATATCCAGTTAGTTGGATTTTGCGATTGTTTTATTTCAAATGACAGTGGAGCGGCTCATATAGCTGCAGCTTATGGGATGCCAACAATTGATATTTTTACTAACAATTTGATTTGTTGGTGGGGTCCATACAATTATAATGACAAAACTATATGTATTGGCAAAGATCTCCCCTGCAAGCCCTGTTACAGAAGTGATAAATGTAAGGAAAAAACGTTGGAATGTAATAAATTGATATCTGCAGAGGAAGTATTTACAAAATTTGCAGATATGTTGAATAAAATTAAAGGGAAAAATAACGATGTTTGAATCAATAGATTTGTTTAATGGTTTTATGAGAATTACTCTTTTCGTGGGGATATTAAATTTTATTTTGATAATTCATTTTTGCTTATCCTGGTATGTTAATTGTTTTCGTAAAGGTTATTATCTGGATATCTGGCATGGGAGTTTATTGTTTTCTTATGTTGTCACAGTACTGTTTTTTTATCCATTTATGGGTTCACAGCAACTGCAAGTTATCAAATCAAATACTCCTTGGAGTTTTTCGATGGAATACATTGATAAAGCATGGTTTATTACTGTATTAGGCTTTTGCGGAGTTTTTTTTGGCGGTAGTATCTGCTCGATAATCAAACATAATATTATAAAAATGATGTGTAATAACTGCGTGAAGATGACAGAAACTTGTTTTCACACTATGGCAAAAAATGAAAATAAATTTATTACATTGTTTGTTATAAATTCCATAATATCAACTTGTCTGAATTTATATGCGGTTCATCAAAGTGGCAGCTATTTTAATTTAAGAGTATTTTTTATGACCAGTGGTATCTTTTTGTCGCTTTCAAATCTTTTTATCGGTGTATTACAGTCAAGCTTTCTGACGGTGAGTTTGTTGCTTTGTTATTTATCAAAAAAAAGATATAAATATTATTGGATCTATATTTGGACTGTCATTATTGTAGTAATGTATGGTGGGCGTTCTTCTTTAATATTCCCCTTTATTACCATTATGTTTGCGGAAGCGATCTATAAAGGGAAAAGTTTATTTATAAAAAAATATATAATTGGATTTTTAATCATATGTACAGGCTTTTTAGCTATGGAATGGGTTCGCACAGACATTAATTCGACTTACATTTCAGAACTAACAGTGGTTGATAGAATTTTGTTTGGCAATAATGTCTCTGACATCAGAGATTTTAGCGTTATATTAGAAAATTGGGATGGGGAATATCTCTACGGCAAGAATATATTAGCCGGTATTATTTCTTTTATTCCTCGTGAGTATTCAGATTTTAGAAACCAATGGAATACATCCCGTTATACTAACAGAATTGTGGGATTGGGAGATAGTCATCCGGGATTACGAGGTGGGAGTTTTGCGGAATCCTTTCTAAGTTTTGGTTATATCGGAGTATTTGTTTGGGGAATTATATATGGTTTTGTTCTTAGATGTTTTGATTTAATTTTAAAATCGACGAATAAAACAAACACACAATCTATTGTTAGTATCGTGGCTGTACTCTTTACGCTTGAAATATTTACCAATATGTGGTTTCACGCTTCGCTTATGTGGTTAGGTTATGTAAGGATATTATTTTTGATCGGGTTATATTTTATATTAAGGATCAGAATAAAAGTGTAATAAATAATAAAAGGTTTCTAAGTGTTTTAATTTAAAATACTTAGAAAGAGCCAGCATTTTCTCGGAAAGAAAGGTGAATATCTCATTGAGTTTGGCGAAAAATACTTCAATGTTACTACTGATGAACATTGCTAAAATGATTCTTCCGTTGATAACTTTACCATATCTGACAAGAGTGCTCACTGTTGATTGTTTTGGTTTAGTTGCTTATGTAAAAGCTGTAATGCAATATATGCAAATTTTTGTTGATTACGGCTTTATGATTTCCGGTACGCAAGATATTGCATTAGCTAGGTCTGATAATGATCAACTGAATGCGGAGGTTAGCAATATTTTGTTAGCCAGGTTATTTCTGTCGGTCATTGGGTTGATGATATTAGTAGTTATGGCTTTTATATTGCCTATATTGAAAGGCAATTTCCTATTCGTTTTATTATCTTATTTGGTGGTTGTCTTAACTTGTTTTTTGTTTGATTATTTATTTAGAGGTTTGGAAAAAATGGAGGTGATAACAAAAAGATTTGTAGTAATGCGTGGCATTGCAGTTTTATTGACATTTTTTTTTGTAAAATCAGATTCAGATATTTTGTGGATTCCGATATTAGATATATTGGGGTCTATTATTGCCGTTATCCTTGTATTTATCCAGTTACATAAGATGAAAATAATGCTCAAATTTCATTCGAGTAATGACATATTAAAAAAAATAAAGGACTCTACTGTGGTCTTTCTTAACACGGTAGCTGTAACTGCTTTTATGGCCCTTAATACGATAGTTATTGGTATTTATTTGCCTATAAAAGAAGTTGCGTTTTGGAGTTTATCGCTTCAGATAATTAGCGCAGGCCAAGCATTTTATACTCCAATAATTGAAGGAATATATCCGAGGATGATTATATCCAAAGATTTTAATATAATTCAAAAAGTATTAAAAATATTTATTCCGATAATAATATTAGGATGCATTTTCACATATTTTGCAGCTCCGATTATGGTACAAATTATTGGTGGGATACAATATATTGATGCAACGAGTACGTTACAAGCATTGATACCAGTATTATTTTTTGGCTTTACTACGATGTTATTTGGTTGGCCAACACTTGGTGTTTTAGGGAAGGCTAAAGATGTAACCTTTTGTACAATGATTACAGCATTTTTACAAATTTTAGGGCTAATCGTATTAGTTGATATGGGAAAATTGACTATTCTTAATATTTCTTGGCTTCGGGGTATTACAGAATTTATCAATACTTGTTTAAGATTGTTATATATTTGGGCGTACAGGTATAAGGGGGACATTGACTGTGGAAAATGGACAAGAAATTAGTTTGCAAGAAATACAAAAATTGGAAGTACAGGTATTGAGTAAGTTCATTGATTATTGTAAGGCACATGATCTTAAATATTATATTGCGTATGGATCGCTGATTGGAGCTATTAGGCATAAGGGATTTATACCTTGGGATGATGATATTGATGTAATTATGCCAAGAGACGATTATGAAAAGTTGCTGGGTATGACAGACAGAGTTGCAGAACATATGTTATTAGCCAGTCGATATAATAGACCGCAATGGCCGTATTTATTTGCGAAATGTTATGATTCTAAGACTGAAATGGTTGAGGAAGGCTATGATTCTGGTGTTATAGGTGTCTATATTGATATCTTTCCTGTTGATGGATTACCTAATAATATTTTTTTTAGAAAGTTGCATATGTATTGGTTAAGATTTTTATATGGTATGTTTGTGACTGTACAGAAAGATAATTTAAAAGCAACGACACCATTAAGAGCAGTATTAAAAAAAATATTATTTCCTTTAGCAAGTTATATTGGCAGGAGACGTTTACGAGATTATATTGATTGTTTTATAAGATGCCATCCTTTTTCTGGGTCTGAATTTGTTGCGGTCCAGTCAACAGATGGTCATTGTCTAAAGCAAGTTATGAAGGGTCACGTTTATTCTGAGACAGCAATGTGCAAATTTGAAAATTTGGATGTTATTATTCCTGGTGGATATGATGAGATGTTGCGGACTATTTATGGTGACTATATGAAGCTTCCGCCAGTAGAACAGCAAGCAAGTCATCATAATTATGTCGTACGGTTTAAGTAAGCTATTTGTAGAATCATTAAACAATATATACATGAAAGGAAGGTATGAAATGGAAACAGCAATTATAACTGGCGGAACTAAAGGGATAGGCAAAGCAATAGTAAATAAATATTTGCAGGAAGGTTGTTATACAATAATTATTTATTCCAGTGATGATGAAAGTGCAAAGAGTTTTAGGCAGGAGCTGGATATAAAATATAAAGATAAATATGAAACTATTAAAGCTGATCTTTCAAAAATAGAAGAAATAGAGAAAATGTGTGATTTTGTCAAAAATAATTATCCGAAAATCAACTATTTGATTTTAAATGCTGGAGCGACAAACCGAAATAGTTTTAATGATTTAACAATAGATGAATGGAATCAAGTGATGAATGTCAACTTAACGATGCCATTTTTTATAGTGCGGAATTTAACTGATTGTATTGTAAGGGGGGGCAGAGTGATTTTTATAGGTTCGGTAATGGGCATTTATCCCCATGCGATCAGTATACCTTATGCTGTGTCGAAAGCAGGGGTTCATATGCTTAGCAAACAGCTGGTCAAACACATGGTGCCATATGAGATTACTGTAAATGTCATAGTACCAGGATTTGTTGATACTCCGTGGCAAAAAAATAAACCGGTTGAACAGCGAAAGAGGATAGAAAACAAAATTGCATTAAAGAGATTTGCGTTGCCGGAAGAGGTTGCGCAATTATGCTGGGATGTTTCGCAGAATGCGTATATCAACGGCAGTGTGTTGGAAATTGATGGGGGTTATTGTTATGAGTAATACTGTCTTGGAAGAATTAGAGAAAATAATACAATTTAATCTATACTTGGCTTTAATTCCGATAAAAGCTGAAAATTTTATTTTTGAAAAAAGAGTTCGCTTAAATTGTTTTTACTGCTCTAAATATGATACAAAATGGACTTGTCCTCCGAGAATTCCAGAACTGGATTATGAAGTGATTTTGTCAGAATATCAAAATCTTGCCATTTTAAAATATGAAAGAATCTTTAGCAAAGAAGAATTTAATTTAGTACGCAGTGAATCAACCAATGATGTCCATAGAATGTTGCTGAGATTAGAGAAATACTTATATGAACATAACGATAGTTTGGCTATATCATTTATTGGCGGTTCGTGTAAACTTTGCAAGAACGGTTGTGCAAAAGATAAATGCAATAATCCGGGAATGGCCAGGATACCACTGGAAGCTACAGGAGTGAATGTTATTAAAAGTTTAGCTAATATTGGTATTAAGATAGAATTTCCACTAATAGATAAATTTTATAGGTTCGGTTTAATAGCGTGGTAAGGAGCGAATGAAGAATGAATTATATAATTTTGGCGGCAGGTGTGGGTACCAGATTACATCCATTAACTAATGAAAGTCCTAAATGTTTGTATAAATTAGATGATAATATGACGATAATAGAACGAACTATTATGATGATCAACAATAATGATCCTGAGGGTAAGATTGTTATTGTAACAGGTTTTTTTGAAGAAAAAGTAAAAGAAAAAGTACAACAGTTTAAAAATGTAGAATTGATATATAATCCTTTTTACAAAGTAACAAATAGTATTGCTTCGTTATGGTTTGCCCGTCAGTATTTGAATGGCGATGTAACGATTTTAAATGCAGATATTGTTTTTGACAAAAAGTTTTGTGAAGAGATTGTTACCAGAAAAATTGAAGGTGCATTTGTTTTAGTGGATAGTTCTATAAAAACTGATGGTGATTACAATGTCCAGATCCATGGTGATGTTATCACGGTGATGAGTAAGGATTTAAAAGAATATTATGCAGAATATGCGGGAATAACTAAATTAGACAGCATTTCCGCCAAACTTTTATTAGATGAGATAAATAGTATGGTAAATAAAGGTTACTATGATCAATGGTATGAAAACGCATTAGTGCAAATGATTTTTATGTGTAATTTTAAGTTGAGATATTTTGATGTTTGCAGTTACCATTGGACGGAAGTTGATAATGTAGACGATTTATTAAATGCCAAACAAATCCATTTAACAAAATAATTCGGGAAATAAAATTTTGGATAAATTTGTTTAAGTGACAAATAAAATAGAGATAGAAAAATCATATAAACACAGGTTTTTGCACAAGAGAATTGTTTATGGTTACAAACAGCTAGACGTGTTATTGAGTATGCATTACTGAGATATGAAAATATTTATGGAAAGTAGATAGAAAGTTGGATTGAGATGAATGACTTATATACAATAAAAAAAGTTTTCAAGCAACACATTACTTTGGTGCAGCAGGTTGCTGTCAGCAATATTTTAGAGCAGATTGCTGAAAGTGCCGTTATTATAAAAAATTCTTTAAAAAACGGCAAGAAGGTTTTATTTTGCGGCAACGGCGGCAGCGCCGCAGACAGCCAGCATCTGGCTGCTGAATTTGTAGGCCGGTTTCAGAAAGAACGTGTCGGCCTGCCAGCAATAGCTTTGACTGTGGATACTTCGATTTTAACAGCAGTAGCTAACGATTACGGCTATGATACAGTGTTTGCAAGACAGGTACAGGCTTTAGGAAATGACGGTGATGTTTTGGTCGGGTTGTCTACATCCGGCAATAGCAAAAATGTCTTGGCAGCTATTGATGTTGCTAAGGCTAAAGGAATGCAGTGTATTGGTTTGACGGCTCAGGGGGGCGGCAAAATGGCAGAGGTCTGCGATATTTGTATGGCTGTGCCCGGTCCGGTAACGGCCAGGGCACAGGAGATACATATTTTGATCGGTCATATTTTGTGCGAATTAGTGGATGGAGAATAAATTGAGGGATTTGATCGATACAGGTATTTTTGAACGGATCGTGCTTTTACTTGAGGATGATCAAGTATGATTATAGTGATTTATAAGGCAATATTTATCGGAGGTCGTATATGAATATTATTCTTCTTTCCGGCGGCAGTGGTAAGCGTTTATGGCCACTTTCTAATGATATTAGATCTAAACAGTTTATTAAACTGTTTAAAGACGATAATGGTAATTACGAATCTATGGTTCAACGTGTATACAGGCAAATTACTACAGTTAATCCTATGGTCAAAGTCACAGTTGCGACTAGTAAAAATCAGGTTAGCGTAATAAAAAGTCAATTAGGTGAGAAGATTAATATTTGTGTGGAACCTTCTAGGAGAGATACTTTTCCGGCAATTTTATTAGCAGCAGCATATATTCATTATGAACTCGGTATAGGTGTAGAAGAATGTATTGCGGTTTGTCCAGTAGATCCTTATGTTGATAATGATTATTACAAGTGTGTTGGAGAGTTGGAAAATCTGGTTGAAGCTGGGACAGCAAATCTTACTTTAATGGGTATTAAGCCTACTTATCCCAGTGATAAATACGGCTATATAATACCTGATTGCGCTGAAAAAACAAGTCTGGTACAGTCTTTTAAAGAAAAACCTGATGTAAAAACTGCCGAAAAATACTTGGAAAGACATGCTTTGTGGAATGCGGGTGTTTTTGCATTTAAATTAGGTTATTTGCTGGACAAAGCACATGATATTGTTGATTTTACTGATTATCGTGATTTATATGCCAAGTATGATGATTTGCCAAAAATCAGTTTTGATTACGCTGTAGTTGAAAAGGAACCAAGCATTCAGGTAGTTCGTTATGAAGGTGAATGGAAAGATGTTGGTACATGGAATATGATGAGTGAGGTCATGGCTGACGCTGCTAAAGGTAAAGCGATTATGGATAATACTTGTATTAATACCAATATAGTTAACGAACTCAATCTTCCTATTATTTGTATGGGACTGAAGAATATGGTTATAGCAGCTAGTGTGGATGGTATATTGATATCTGATAAAGAAGCTAGTGGACGTATGAAACCCTATGTAGAAAAATTGGACAACGAGGCTATGTTTGCTGAGAAAAGTTGGGGAACATATAGAGTTATTGACGTCAAGGATGATTCAATGACAATTAAGGTAATTTTAAATAATGGACAGCATATTAGTTACCACAGCCATGAAAATAGAAATGAAGTTTGGATCGTTGTTTCAGGTAAAGGTAAAGCTGTTGTTGATGGTATGGAACAAATTCTGAGGACTGGGGATGTACTGACCATTGCTAAGGGCTGTAAACATACGGTAATCGCTGAAAGTAAGTTGGAACTTGTTGAAGTACAAATGGGGAAAATAAGTGTAGATGATAAGGAAAAATTTACATTGGATACATATCTTTAGGTGAAAGTATGGAAATTATGAAACTTGTTCCAGTTGGAAAAGAACGTCTTTGGGGAGGACGCAGGTTAAAAAAAGAGTTCGGCAAAACTTTTGATATAGATTGTTTAGGTGAGAGCTGGGAATGCAGTGTACACCCTGATGGAGAGTGTATGATTGCTAACGGTTCTTTTGAAGGGCAGACACTTTCCAGGGTACTAAAAATAAAACCGGAATATATCGGAACTAAATTTAGTGGCTGTTTTCCTATTTTAGCTAAATTTATTGATGCGAACCGGCAACTTTCTGTACAGGTTCATCCCGGTGATGAGTATGCAAGGATCAATGAACATGATAATGGTAAAACAGAGATGTGGTATGTATTGGATGCAGATACGGATGCGTGCCTTATATATGGTTTTGCCCATCCTGTTAATGAAGATATTCTACGTAAGGCAGTTTTGGATAAGACATTGGATAAACACCTGCAAAAAATACCTGTTAGAAAAGGTGACGTCTACTATATCCCGGCGGGCACAGTACATGGTATTGGTGCGGGAATATTGCTTGCAGAAATTCAGCAAAGCAGTAATGTAACATATAGAGTATATGATTATGATCGTCAAGACAAAGATGGGAATAAACGTGAATTACATTTGGAGAAAGCAATCAAAGTGCTGAATATGGACGTGTCACAGGACGTGAGTCAGGGAATTAGACTGATAAATTATTATCCTGGATGCAGCCGGCAAATCGTTTGTCGTTGCAAGTATTTTGATGTGGAAAAGGTCGAGGCCAGCATAGGTTTTGATTTTTCTGTTTTGGAAACATCATTTCAGTTATTGATGTGTTTTGATGGCAGTGGTGAAGTTTGGATCGATAATGATTTTGGAGAACATTGGAAAAATGATAATCATAGAGACATAATGCCATTTTCGGCTAATTGTTATGATAATTCTTTCCATATTAATTTTAGTAAGGGTGACACATTGTTTATTCCAGCATCTGCTGGACGTTGCCATTTGCGTGGAAAGTGTCAGTTGTTAAAAGTTCGGTGTTAGTAATTTGCGAAGATAAATTAAATAATAGCAAATATCTATAAAATTAAAATAAATAGATTGAAGTGCTGTAAATAATATATTTTATTCATTTTAAATTTAATTCTATTACAGGAGGCGTACATAGGATGAATAAGTTTTTAATGGCGGGTATAGTTGCCGCAATGGCAGCAGCTACCAGTGTGGCAACAGCGTCGCCGCTGGTAACGGCAAATGTGCCGCTGGACAGCAGATATTACAGATATATCGACAAACTGGAAGGAATGGGTTATATCAAAGACATGCCGACAGGCACCAGACCTTACAGCCGTCTGGATATGGCAAAATGGATCATGGAAGCACAGCATAAAGCACAGACGAAACCAATGCCAGGCTATCTGAAAACTTATTATGAAGAAATGCGCGCCGATCTGGCAGAAGAAATTGCTTATTTACAGGGTGCAAATACAGACTATGGCAGCAACATCAAGCTGCGTGCTGTCGAAGCCAGGCTGGCTTATGGCGATATGCGGCAGGATTCCTATCGCTACCGTAAGGGTATCAATGCTTCCTGGCAGCCGCTGAACCGCAATAACAACGGCTATAGGTATGGCGACGGCATTAATATTATCGGCGCAGCAGAGATCTCCGGCAGTTTGAATAAAGATCTGGCGCTGAGCCTGACGCCAAGGTTCAGCTATGATAAAGATCAGCATGGTGACGCCAGTATTGAAGAAGGCTATGTAAAAACACATCTGGGCGTCTGGGGGATAGAACTTGGCAAGCAGGCTGTGCAGTGGGGAAAAGCGCCCTTTGCTATGAGTAACAATGCAACGCCGCAGACGATGCTCAAGCTGAATCTGCTGGAACCGCACACCTTTGATAACGGGTTTTTAAAATTTCTGGGTAAAGCTAATGTCAACGTTTTTTACAGCCGTTTGGAAGGTAATCGGGCAGACAAAGCGCATACTGCCGGGATAGCAAACTGGCAGCGTGAAAAGGATCATGCCGGGCTGCTGGGAGTAAGGGTTGATATAGTGCCGACAGATAACTTGTCTTTAGGTCTTGAACGTGTATCCATGTTCAAGTCTTTAAATAAGCATTGGATACTGGGTGATAATGCCGAGAGTGACGACCAGTGGAATGATATTGGCGGTATAGACCTGCGTTACCGTTTTACTGGTGTCCAGCTTTACGGCTCTTTGTATGGCGAAGATCAGGCCGGCGGGTTCCCCAGTGAGCATGCCCGCAGTGTCGGTGTGTATTTCCCGCAGCTGTTTGGCGGTGACGGTTGCTGGGATATGCGTCTGGAGCTGAGTGATACTAATAATTGGTGGTATGGACACTGGTATCTTGTTAATGGCTGGACCTATAAAGACGATATTCTGGGTGATGCCATGGGTAAAAATACCAGGAAATATTATGGCAGTATCAGCCATTATCTGGCTAACGGCGACAGGATCGGTTTGGAATATACCAGTATGGATATGGACCGTGCTGCTGCCAGTAATCCGCGTGTACATGAAGTGCAGCTGACCTATGCGAAAAAGCTGAATAAGTCTTTGTATCTGGATAGCGTACTTGGATATGCCAAAATCAAAAATGCGGATTATACCAGTGGACGCAGTGACAGCAGCAAACTGGTAGCTGTAGGCTTGCGCTGGGAATATTGATAGAGTTACAGAGCAACGGTCAGTAAGTAAAAGCAGTATTTTGTAAAAATAAAGATAGGAAGATTTTAGAATGTATATCAAACGCCATTTGGAGACGACAATTGAAAAACTGAGCGGTTGTTGTA